>Ga0105098_10000776_pt1 | contig 11342 bp, 20 predicted proteins | sample PPLLak21cMay2015_FD_79137 | JGI IMG/M metagenome (GOLD analysis project Ga0105098, IMG submission 79137) | Freshwater sediment microbial communities from Prairie Pothole Lake near Jamestown, North Dakota, USA - PPLs Lake P7 Core (1) Depth... | ecosystem: Environmental > Aquatic > Freshwater >... | reverse complement strand
TATACTGATTGTAGAAAATAAGATATGAACTTGTTCAAATACAACGAAACTTACAAATACTACGAGTACTTTGACAAAATTAACCTGCAGCTCACAGTTTATACTGTTGAGGTAAGTGAGTACAGTGTTATTGTTACTCGTGGAGTTTCAAGTATTCTTCAAGAGAGTAAAGAGGCTGCTAGGCGTACTATTAATTGGAAGAATCCTGAGACTTTCGGTATTGAATTTCTTCAAATTTTGAATCACGCCCTGCATAACAAATATAACTAATGACATCTATTATCTCTAACGAGTTCTTGCAAGAGAAGATCTGGCAGAACGAATCATTCGACAACGCAAAGGCTGAGTTTATCAACCTTATTAAGTCTGTTAACATTAACCAAAAGGATAAGATGAAGATGGTGCGAGAGGCTATGAATGTCTCTACCAAGGCTAAGTTGGATCAGTATGTTTTGAATGCTAAGTTTAAGTTCGAAGGGAATGGAGTTATCTAATATGAAAGAATTTCTTTATACTTTGCTTGTTGGTGTTATTGTTATTGTTGTTAACTCGTTTATTCTGCAATGGTTGTGGAACATTACATTTCCTGAATTGTTCAATGCTCCATTCCTTAACTTCGGTCATGCTCTTGCATTTATCATTATGAGTAACATCTTGTTTAGTAATGGTAGTGCAAAGGTTAAAAGTGAGTAAGCAAAAGGCTACAGAGCAATCTGTAGCCTTTTTTTATCTTTTGAAGATAGCAGAGGTTACACTTTCGTCTTTATTTGGAGTTCTAGTCCAAATTTCTACTGAATTAATATAGTTGTTTAAGTAGGTTATTTCTTCTTCAAGAATGTGGTTTGAGATAATTGTATTATTTTGTTGATACATCTCAAGCATATCTAAAGTAGTTATTTTATCATTAGCTTCAACATATCCTCTATCTGCCATTCTTGATGTATGTAAGTCTTCAATAATATACACTCCGCCACTTCTTAGATATTTAAAAAGAAAACCAAAGCTGGTTTGTTGATTATTCATTGTATGACCTCCATCATCAATTATAATATCAAACTCTGTATTAATAGCTGCGATAAAATCAGCAAGCTGTTGTCTATTAGATTGATCTGCAATAAAAGTTTTAATCCTTTCAGTTTCATGAATTTTGCTGTCATGCAAATCAATACCGTAGATAGTTGCTCTTTTAAACTTCTTTTCCCACAGTCTTAAACTACCTCCAGACGTTATACCGATTTCTAATACACTAAGACAATTTTTAAACTTTTCAAAAATAGGGTTATAAAAGCTAAAATAGCCGTGATTTATTTTGTCTGTACTACAGGATATATCTATTATTTGATTGTTATGGGGTCTTTCTAGCTCTGGTGGGGAATAAAATTTAACCTGTATGTTTAATAAAGAAGGATTATTGCAACCTGTACCCTCTACGCTTGATGCATATCTTAAAACTGGAAAAGTTGTTACTCCTTGATTCTGGTTCCATAATTCAGTTGTTTCAAACAAATGATTATGTGGTTCATACGGTACTACATACATTTTTATATTATTATTTTTAAAAAATAAAGAAACAAGAACATCATCAGAATAAGTTTTTCCAACGTATGTATTAAAAAAGTCTTCTGTGAATAGCTTTTTTTTGTATGAAGCTGACTTATAATGCTGTATAAAATATGTTATTGTTGGTTCAGTTACGCATATAATCCAGTCATCTCTTATATCTCCAAACTTTCTAATATTTGTACCTCTACCATCATAGGAAATAACACTATCAACAAATTGAGATTGGTATTTTCTATGTTCCTTAATCATGTCTTTATGATAGACAAGATCATCATCAACTATTAATAATATAGTTTCAGGGTTAGTTATTCTATTTAAAGTGGGTAAAAGTTTAGTAGGTGGGCCAAAGTCTTCTGTTCTAAAAACTTTTAAATGAGGGTATTTAAGTTTAAATTCATTCAACCAGGCTGGTATAATGTAGGGTTTTTTGGTTGCAAAAGATTCATAAGGTATATTAAAATGAACTTCATAATCATTATCGTTTTGCTCGCATAAATGAGTCATTATTAACCTTAAACCATCTTCTACTTCTAAACTCAATCTTTCTGGAACTGTAGTTAAAGAGATGATTAACGACGGTTCTTTTTTAGATAAAATATTATTTTGTGTTTCCATATATTAGGCGTTTATAACGAAGAAGTCTTCTGGTTTCATTAAAAAGGTTTTTTCCTGATAGAAGTTATTTGTATTACCTCTCATTAAGTAAACAAAAAAAGCACTATTCCCTGTGTATGTAACTACATACTTTGATTGAGAATGAATCCATAAAGAAGCAATATAACTTTCTATCCAATCTTTTCTTAATGAAATATCTCTTACTACAGGCGGATAAATTGATTGATCTTTGTCTAATTTTGTTTCTTCTATAAATTTACAAGGCAACCCAGACTCTCTGAATGTTTGAACAACACCTGGGTTCTCTGTTTGAATTAAAATCTCAGGCCTCTTACCAGTTTGTTTAATAACTTCGTCAATGAGTTGTTTAGCTGTTCTAAAATATAAACCAGCCTGAGCTGATAAGAAACCTCCACCCATATCAGTCCATTTATCAGAGTCTCTATATATAATACTAATTGAGTTATCAGAATTAATTTGATATTTACTCTTCAAATACTCTATTTTTTCTTTTATAGTATCAGAAGGAGAGAAGTATCTTTTAAAAAATGGGGTGAAGTATTCTGAATACTCCGATTTATAAATTAGGTGTTGATTATCAGGATGTAACAATGTCCCTGGTATTTTTTCAGAGTCAAAGTCAATCTGAACAGACTTATCAAATTTAAAGAAATGATGATACATATCTGTTGATTCATCCCATCTAAATTTGCGCATTATTTTTCTATAGTCATAATTTTCAACCAGAGTGTTATGCTTCTTATAGGCTCCAATAATGCTAATTAGCATTAAAGTAAAGGTAGAAAACATTCCATAATCTCTAATTTGATCGTGAGCAATTAAAGTCTTAGTAGAATCATCCCAATTATAGCCATAGGTAATATGTTCGTGAATCATAGCCAGTTATTTAAATTTAGTGAGCTGTGAGTATTTTTTAATATGTTATTAAACGTTAAATTTTTCTCATAATATTCTCTAGCGTTCTTTGATATAAAATCTAAAAGCTCATCATTATTAATAACTTCTAAATATTTTTTTATTAATAACTCAGCATGTTCTTTAGTACCTAATCTATATAATTCCATATCAGAAGGTCTTGGTATTGAAATATAATGATAGTTAGGTATTAATGGTTGTGCTAAAACAGATTCATATTCAAATCTTATAATTGGTACACCACAACCAAAACATTCAATGTCCCTGTAGCAAAATTCTCCTCTACCATCTATAGATAAAGCAAGTTTATGTCTTATTAACTCATTAAAATATTGGTTGCTATCAACTGGATGAAAATCTGATACATAGTTTTTATCTAAATGATATAGAAATGTTCTATCTTGATGAGAAGTACCTCTAAAATAAAGCGTATTGCTTTTATTCTTAATATACTTTCTTTTGAAATACCATAAATCTAAGTCTTGAAATAAACTCTGAAAGTAAATCCAAGGCCTATACTTATAGAAATGTTCTTTAGCATGTATTTCTATATTTTTTGGATGAAATTGGGATATTAAAATCGTTTTGCAATATGGATTAGAACGCTCATTTAAGCATGCATGTGTTAAAGTATCTGAAACGGACAATATATGAAATTCTCCATTTTCTTTATTTTCGATAATATATTCACAATCTAAAAGAAGGATATTGTTTGAAATCTCTTTACTTAGCTCAATCTTTCTTCTCTCACTGTCTGCTTTCTCAAAGTATCTATTTTCTTCTACTTCAAAATATAACTTCAAATAATCAGTTAATCTATCCCAAAAGTAGTTATAATTTCTTATATATCTTGTTACCTCATTACAAGAACTATGAACTGTAATTTTAGGTTTATGCATAGCTATCGCTAGGTATTTAAACAGAAAAAAAGTATTTCAAGGGCTGTTGATTATAAAATTAATATAAATTAATAGATACATGACTGTTAGTGAATATATAAAATATTGGGATGAAAATGTTGTAGAAATTCATATACATAGTGATATTTTTCACATTAAAAAATACTTTAAAAATCTTAATAAAGACAGTTTATCCTATATTGATATTGGATCTAATGTTGGAAAAATTTACGATGTCTTAAAAAGAGACTTTACGATAAAAGAGTGTGAAATGGTAGAGGCTACTAAGTGCTTAAGCGACTATACAAAAGAAAAGTATATAAACGAAGCTAATGTTACAATTCATCACTTAGGTATTTCTAATATACCAGGTATGTTTAAGATGATTGATGATTTTTTTGATAAAACAAACGGGCTAACTTCTTCTCTTAATTTAGGTCTTAACAAAGTACAAAACACAAAAGGAGACACTCTTTGTGTTAAGATGGATTACTTCTTAAAGAATATTAATTCAATAAAACCTGATCAGATAGATTTTATAAAAATAGATACAGAAACAAAAGATTATTATATCATTAAAGATCTAACAAACTATCTAGAAGAAAATAAAATACAACCATTAATTATTTTTGAAAATAATTATTTCTTTGAGCTTACTGTAAATGAAGCACAAGAAATTATAGATGATTTCTGCAACAAATGTAATTATGAGCCTATAAATGTTGCTACTTCTCCTGGAGATATTTGCTTGATTCCTGTAAAAAACTAGTCTATAATCTTCTTATGACCAAGGAAGAACGTCAGCTTGTCATTAATAAACTAGCATTTATTGGTTATTATACTCAAGAACAAAATAAAGACTCTGTGTTTCTAACCATCGCTGCTTTGTATAATACTTCTGATGAGAACTGCAAAATTATTGCAGAACATGTTGAGAGCGTAGTAAAAGATAAGGCTACATGGAACCTGGATATTCTCAATCTTATCAAGTAATCTATGAGGTAGGTACCAAAGTAAAGTTTCAAATGCTTTACTCTCCTTTTGCTTTTGGTCTTGGAACTATAAAGGCAATATATTCAGGAGATTCAATAGACTTTATTTATCTTGTTGAAGTTGAAGAAGTAACCAACTATTATCAAGCAGGTGACGATATTTTTGTTTTTACTAAAGAAGTATTAAAAGAAGTATATTTTCCATGACTAACATATTCTCAATCGTTTCTGACACTAAACAAATAGTTATTACGGTAAATGCTATTTGGGCTATTTGGGCTATTTGGGCTACAGGGCTAACACTCCTTCTACTAGGCTTTTTATTTTATAAATTTGTTATACGATATGATGAGTAACTTACCTAAACTTCTACATCAGCTAGCTCCTGCTGATAAAAATAAATGGCACCCTATATGGAACATTTGTAGGCAGTCTTGGATTGGAACTTTCCGTTCAGTTAACTTTGTTCTGTGGGATGATAATGAAATTGAACAGCTAGTTAAGACGTATTATTTCCCATTTTACGAAACCTATAAACAATTTCCGTTCCATATTAATCGAGTAGACTTTGCTCGTTTCTGTATTCTTCATAGATATGGAGGTGTATATGCTGATATGGATATGTTTTGCTATCAAGACTTCTTTAACGAGCTAACTGAAGACTGTTACGTAGCTGGCTCGTTGATGTATGGAGAAACTGTTCAGAACTCTCTCATGGCTAGTGTACCTAATCAAGAGTTCTTTGTTGAATGTATGATTAAGAGCAAAGAGCTATTCGATAGCGGCTCGATTGTTTATGATAAGAGCAACATAACAACAAGAGAAAGTAATGATTACATTCTTAATGTAACTGGACCCAGACTATTATCAAATGTCTATGCCTCAACTAAACATAAGGTAACAGTATTACCTGCTGAGCTCTATAACCCAAACTACTTAACCTATAACTCTAACATTAGAACTAAACATATGTTAACTGGTAGATGGGGTAAAGAAATGATGGATATTAAAGCTGCTGAACATAGTCAGATATCAGATAGTATAAATCATCAAGACTATTTAAAAGCAGATTACAAAGGTTTTAGAAACGTAGATGTAGATAATTTTGACTTTAAAAAGAATTATGATTAAATTTGAATATTATTGCTGCTGGTTAGATGTTTTTAATGCAGCTATTCTACAGGAGTTCCTCGACGAAAGAGGCTCTCAAGGATGGCAAATCGATAGAACTTTACCAAGTAAAGACCCTAACGATTATAAGACTCTATTTATATTTAAAAAAAGAACTGCGGGAAATAATTGATGTAATTACATGATTAAAGAAGATATTGAACAATTAAAATCTTATAGAGTTATGCTATCTAAGATTAGTGAAGTAGTAGAAGAGTTCTGCGATACAGAAGAAAGTACTACACTCGATTGTGTATTAGAGATGAAGGCTCAGCTTTTCGAGGCAAAAGCTCAACTTCTCCGCAAAAGAAAAACGATTCAATTCTGAAAAGTCTTGCCGTTCCTGGCAGGAACCTGTATACTTTCTGTAGAAAAATTAATAAATAGTTATAACCTTACAGAAATACATACCGAACATTTTGACGGTTGCTGAAAAAACTTAAACTTTCCTCTGGCAGTTCCTGTCCGAGGCATCTATACTGAATACAGAAAATAAAATTATGAACAACGACGAAGTTATTATCCACGGTGAGTGCATGGTGTTTAAGAGCTCCATCCCTCAGAAGGCTAAGAAGATGAAGACTGCTGCTCAGCCTTATGTTATTGTAGCGCCTAGCGAGACTACTGGTAATCACCACGTGGTCGACCTCAAGCCTGGTGTTGCATTCTACGAGTACGAAGACGTTCTCTACATGGAGAACGAAGTCGAAACTACTATTCGCTGCGTGGTCGCTGACCGCCATGACGAGATTACCCTTTCTCCTGGTGTCTATGAGTTCGGCTCTCAGCAGGAGTATGACCCGTTCACTGCTCGCCTCCAGAAGGTTCGCGACTGAGCAGAATTTAGTTGCAGTTCCTCTGAAAGTCGCATACACTATAAACGTAAATTAGATAACACAAAACGATATGAAGATTGAAAAGCTGACGAAGAAGCAAGAGAAAGAACTCGAAGCCTTTTATAAGGAGTGTCTCGAGATTGGACGTTCTTGCGAACCTATTAATCACGAGATTGCCGAGGGTATTATCTCTGGCTTCTATAAGCGGCTCGATATGCAGGCTCCTAAGTTCGTTTACTTTCCGAGCCCTCATGCAATCCTCAAGAGCGATTCGTCTATCGACTTGAACATGTACTTTGGTGGCCAGCAATGGATTCACTGGAAGGCCTTGTATAAGTTCGCTGAGCGTATCGGTGTTGAGTTCTCTAAGGAAGACAGTCAGTTGCTTGACGAGTGGTTCAATGAGTCTAAGCATTTGCATTGGTGGTTCCCGTTTACTGATGTTTGCTACATTAGCGAGCGACCTATTCGGTTGACTGTTAACGAGGCTGGTGCCTTGCATAACGAGAAGTTCAAGGCGATTGAGTATGCTGACGGTTGGGGTATGTATTACCTCAATGGTATCAAGGTGCCGGAGTACCTGGTTGTTACTCCGAGCGAGGATCTTAATATTGACTTCTTCTTGAAGGAGAAGAATGCTGATGTTAAGGCAGAGTTCGTCCGTAAGTTTGGTGTTGAGCGAATGCTCGATATGGGTAAGAAGGTTGATACTTACGAGAAGTACAAGCAGAAGGATTATCCTTACTGGCATGAGAGTCAGTACGAGCTGTGGGATATGGCTAAGTTGTTCGAAGGTCTCGACTATCAGCCGTATGTTAAGATGGTTAATCAGACTACTGGCATCTGGCATGTTGAGGCAGTTAGTCCTAGTTGCCGTAACCTTAAGGATGCAATTAAGGAGCGGTTCGGAGGCAAAGAGATGAAGATCATCGCGATCAAGTAAATACGAACCCCGCAACGTTAGTTGCGGGGTTTTTTTATCTATTTCTTTGTTGAATTGTAAGGGTACCAGTTTATTCTCCTCACTTGTTTTTTTGCGAAGGTAATAAACTTTTTACTTGAGATTCTGGGTTACTGTTACTACTATTTTGACTAATTAAAGGAGCTACTATAGAGGCACCACCCGCTGCAATAGCAATTGCGAGAAGTATGCCTAATAATCCTTGAGAGTTTAATTGTGAGTTGTTTTTTAGTAAGCTTGAAACCTTTGAAGCAAACCCAGCTACATTCGCTATTGCTGAATCTATAGTATTATCTTTAGCACCTGTTTCATTTTTTAAAGGTACTGGATTATTATAATCTGGTACTTCTAACCCTGGGATATTTCTTTCAGCTGTATTAGTATTTGAGGGTTGTTGGTTAGCGGGCTGTTGTTGAGTTGGTTCTTGTGTTTGTTGCTGAGGAGCGAGCTGTTGTTGAGTTGGTTCTTGTGTTTGTTGCTTAGGAGCGAGCTGTTGTTGAGTTGGTTCTTGTGTTTGTTGTTGTTGAGGAACGGGCTGTTGTTGAGTTGGTTCTTGTGTTTGTGGTTGAGTTGCAGGTTGTTGGTTAGTTTGATTTTTAGTTAAAAGTTTACCTCTTTTTGAATAATTATTTTGTATATAAGTTAATAAACTACTAGCCTGTTGTTTAATTTGAGGGTCTGAAATTTCTAAAGAAAGCTTTTGTAAGGTTTTTTGAAAATTTGAAAACTTTGACCTATCTGACATTTTTGCTTCAGTTAAAAAATTACTTTCTGAATTTAATAAACCTAAAAGTGTTATAAGATTAAAATTTTCCTTATTAACAGTTTGAGCTGGTTGTTGCTGCTGTTGAGCTGGTTGTTGCTGCTGTTGAGCTGGTTGTTGCTGCTGTTGAGCTGGTTGTTGATTTTGGGAGGCTAATTGCTTGGCAATGTTAGGGTCTCCATTTTTCTGAAGATATTGTTGTAAGGCATCCGGTCCTTGAGATGCTACTTGAACTAGTTGTTGTTTTATATTTGAAGGTAATTTGTTTATTACCATATCAACTAAGGACTTTAAAAGCTTATTTTTTACAGTTTGAGTACCAGATTGAAAGCCTTGTTTTATTTTCTGACCTAATTGACCGAACATTTCATTACATAAAACTTCATTTTTATGTAAAAAACGAGTCGATAAAAGTACATCAGAGTTAAAATTTTCTCTTAAAATTAAATTACATCTAACAGTACTATACTGATCAACTATTTTATATGTATCTCTATTATACGACATATTATTATTTATCAGTTTGGAGTTAACTGTACATATTGCTTACCTGTTTCTTTTTTATACTCTTTAGGTATATTTTTACCACCTGATCCTTTAGCTACTTCTACATAATTTTTTATATCATTAGGAGGTATTCCTGAAGCAACTCCATGTACTACATCTTTTAATGGTAAAAATTTCCTATCTTCTTCATTCCATCCAGCAGGAGCAGAATATTCTATTTGATTAATATTAATATTTTTTAAAACTGGATTTAATTCTATTAATTGATTATAGTAATTAGTAAGAATTTCTACGGTTTTTTTCTTTTGCTCTGCGTTTGCTTTATGTATATAATAAACAATTAAATTATTTACATAATCCTCCCATTCAGGAGATGTTCCTGCATAATAAGTATTACCAACTTTTGTATTTTTTTTCATAATAATATTTATACATTTTTTTAAAAATTCTGCTTGAATAACCTGTAAGTAGCCTCTAACATTTGTTTATGAAATGCTTTAAATTCGCTAAGGCTCTAAAGTTAAATACAGCTGAATTCAGAGGCTATCTTGATATTGTGCTGTTTAGGCAAATGAATAGCAAATTTGATAATCATTTGTTAGATAGGTTATCTCACAGATTACTAGATAACACACCTAGATATGGGTATCATGAGCTGATGGAAGAACAAAATCGTATATTAAATGAATCAAAAGCTATACCAACAGACAATTGACTTCAGAGAAAAGACTTCCAAAAGGGTTGGTAAACAACTCTCAAGAAAGGCTTATAGGGTACTTGACGAGTTTTTGTGGGGAAATCTCTATGAAACACTCTTTTGGGGACTCGACAAAGAAATTAGAGAAGGTTTGAGAAAGAAAAAAGCTTGAGGTTCCTGTGAGGTGCCTATAGACTACTTGTAACAAATGAAAGTTACCTACGACACGCTTTATTCTGCCGACAGTAAGAACAACATTCGCATTTGGCGAATGGAACAGAGTGGTGCGCAGTACCGCACTACTTCAGGCTTGGAAGATGGTAAGCAGGTCACTACAGAGTGGTCTACTGCTGAGCCTAAGAACACTGGCAAGGCTAACGCTACTACTGCTACTCAGCAGGCCAATCTAGAGATTGAATCTCAATACGCTAAGAAGCTCAAGAGCGGTTATTTCCGAAGCAAGAATGATGTCAATAAGATTACCTTTATTGAGCCTATGCTTGCTCAACCACTGCATAAGCTCGCTAAGCAGCCTGACTTTGCGAATGAGAAGTGGGGCTTGCAATGTAAGTTCAACGGTAATCGATGCATTGCTACTAAGAATGGATTGTTCTCTCGAACTGGAGAGAGGTACTATAGTGTTCCTCACATCGAGGGAGCTCTTAAGAGTTTCTTTGAGGTATGTCCAGCAGCTGTGCTAGATGGAGAATTGTTTAACAATCATCTCCGTACTCAGCTTAACGAGATCAACAAGCCTATTCGTAAATCTAAGCATATTAGCCCAGAAGACTTTGCTAAGAGTGAAGAGCTTGTTAAGTTCTACATCTATGATGGATACAATTTCTGCGGTTATAATGAGCTTTCTGCCTATCATCTTCGCAAGAAGGCAATTGATAACTTCTTGCTCACTTGTAAGCTCAAGTGTTTGGCTAGTGTAGAGACTATTAGTATTAAGTCTGATGAGCAGATGAAAGAAGAGTTTAATAGACTCTTGGCTGATCAACAAGAGGGCGCTATTTTGCGTTGGATGGATGCTCCTTACGAGCACAAGCGCTCTAAGTACCTTGTTAAGGTCAAGGTTGATGATGATAGCGAGGCTACTATTGTAGACATTACTGATGGAGATGGAAACTGGAAGGGTGCTGCTACTAATGTTACATTGAACTGGAAGGGTAAGGTGTTTGATGGTGTGTTCAAGGGCAAGTATGAGAAGCGAGCTGATATCCTCAAGGATAAGAAGAATTGGATTGGCAAGGAGGTTACCTTTCTCTACATGGGTCTCACCGGTCTTGGCACTCCGAATTTCGCCCGAGTCGACCCTGACAACTGCTTCAAAAATGACCGCTGATGCGGTTCCTGCTGGAGGTTCCTGCCAGGAGACTGTATCATCTTTGTAATGAATG
>Ga0105098_10000773_pt1 | contig 11360 bp, 8 predicted proteins | sample PPLLak21cMay2015_FD_79137 | JGI IMG/M metagenome (GOLD analysis project Ga0105098, IMG submission 79137) | Freshwater sediment microbial communities from Prairie Pothole Lake near Jamestown, North Dakota, USA - PPLs Lake P7 Core (1) Depth... | ecosystem: Environmental > Aquatic > Freshwater >... | reverse complement strand
TCGCGATGACCTTGCCGCGCGGGAAGGCCATCGTGATGTCCGACAGGATGACCCGCTGGTCATAGCCGAACGTCACGCGGTCGATCTGGACGAGGTTGTCGTTCTTCATTGTCGAGCGAGGCCGCCGCATCCGCTGGAATTGAGGACGCAGCGCCGCTGGCCGGGGGGAGGCTGGCGGAGGGGCGCCATTGTCTCACGACGCCCCGTGGCTGGCCTGCGCGTCCGGTCTAGCGTTCCCTGGCGATGTGGTCAGCCTAACGGTCGGTCGGGGCCGTGCGGCGTTCACGTCGGGCGAGCCCCAGCGTGCGTAGTTCATCGTCGTCTTCCGGGATGACGATGAAGGCCCCGGTCACGCTGTCGGGCAGGTCGCAGGCGCGGCCGGTCGCGAGTTCGACGAAGGTCCAGCAGGTCTCGCCGCGCGCGATCAGCTTGCGGCTCCGCGTCATCGCATACCGACGTACCGAAGTCCGTCGGTCCCACGTCGCGATCCAGGTGTAGAGGTCGAGCGTGTCGCCGTCGAAGGCAGGCCGCAGGTACTCGATGAAGTGGGTCGACGCGACCCAAGCGTGGCCGCCCTCGAAGTAGCGCTCCATCGGCCAGCCCTGCGCCGCCGAGTGCTCGACCGCGATCCCCTCCATCCACCGGAGGTACTCGCGGTTGTTCACGTGACCGACGGCGTCGATCGACTCGGGCGCGACCGTCAGGGAGCGGTGGTAGATGCGTGGCATGCGTGGCCTGCGGCCGACTTCGAGCGGCTCGGGAATCGGGCGGCGCCGGGAATCTACCGCATCGCGTCTGGCCGTCGATGCAGAGCGCGCCGGAGGGCGCAGAACAAAACGCCCCTGGCGTGCCAGGGGCGTTGCCCGCGACAGCGTCGCGGAACTGGAGTCACGCCCACGCTGGCCGACCGTGATCGTGGGGATCAGGGCGGCTGAGGCGATCGCCGGTCAGGAGCCAGCGGGGCGTGAGTTCATCATGGTCTACGCAGACGCACTCTTGGTGTTGCCGGTTGAAGAAGTTACTTGCCCCGTCCGCCGCCACCGCCACCACCACCGCCTGTGCCGGCCCTAGCACCACTGCCCGCGCCAACTGCTGCGCCGCCAGGTCCTGCTTGAGACTGCGAACGCGGCTCGGGCAACGCCTGCTCGCGCTGCTGCTGGACCTGCTGCGGCGTTTGCTGACGAGTCTGCTGCTGCGGTTGCTCTTTGGTCGGCTGCTGAGCCGGCGCACGCGTCCGCTGCTGCGTTTGCGTCTGCTGTCGCGTCTGCTGTTGGGCTCCCGCCGGCGCACTCATTTCAGCACCGGCCACCGTCGCCGTGATGGCGACGGCAAGGCCGATCACCGACTTCGAGTATCTGCGTGTCATGCCCCGTCCCATCCTTCCAGCTTCGTCTACCTGCCCGCCACTTGGCGGGATCGGCAAGCGGAAACCTCTGGGAGGACCGACGCGAGCGCCGAGCCCTCCCGCCTTCACCTACACCCTGCGTCTGCGGCGCAGCCCGAGGCCGGCCAGGCCGAGGAGCGTCAGCACCGCGAGCGTCGGATCAACCGGCCGTTCACCGCGGCTCACTGTGCACCCACCGTCGTCGTCACCGGTCGGAGCGACGGCAGACGAACCCGGCGGAGGCGTCGGGGTCGGGACCGGGACCGGAGCCGGCGGCACCGGATCCGGGATAGTGATTTCCTTGAACGTGGACGAGCGGAACAGCGCGTCATCGACCGTCGGACTAATCGAACCCCAGACCGCGTACATCTTGCTTCCGTCGGGCGACAGGCGCACCTGTGTCTCGGCATCGTCCGCGTGGTCGTCCTCGCCGATGATGATGTTGCCGGCGGTCATCGCCACGGGTTCGGTGAAGGTCACGCCGTTGTCCCGCGAAGCGCGCACGAAGATGTCGACGTCGACCGGTTCGACCGGGTAGGTCACGTCGGTCTGGACTCCCCAGGCCACATACACCGCGTTGACGTTCTGGCACTCGACCGGATCCGTCGCGCAGCCTGGACCGCTGGCGGGCGTCCCGACGATCCTGGGCTCACGCGCCGACAGCTTGTCCGCGTTCGTCAGGTTCGTCATGTTGAAGGGATCGGACCACGTCACGCCACCATCCGAGGACCGCCGGATGTAGAAGTTGTACCGTTCCAGATCCGTGAGGCGCGCCAGCGTTTCATTTGGCGTCCAGCTATACCCCAGGACGAGAGACTTGCCGCGCATCACGCCACGGTGCGCCAGCGCGTTCTCGGCGTTGTCCGCTTCCGAGTCGGCCGTCAGGCCCTTGCTGCTGCTCAGGTTGATCGGCGGCACGCTGTACAGGGCGCGCAGTCCCTCGAGTTCGGTGAAGTCCTTCGGCGCACTTTCGCAGGAGTACGGCGTGGTGCCGAACGGGATTCCGGCGATTTTGTCCGGCGTGAAGCCTCCCAACGCGCGACGGATCATGATGTCGGAGGGGCCGCCACCGTCATAGTTGCCCTGCTTGTACAGGAACACGATGTTCGGCGCCGCCGGATCGGTCGGCGACTGGGTGAGCATCCGCACCCGCCGGGCGTTTTCCTTGACATCGCTGATGATGCAGCCGGGCTGTGCCGCGACGGGTGCATCGAACTTGAAGGTGTGGTAGCGGATGTACTTGCCGTCTTCGAGGCCCTCGAGCCCCTTGGTCTCCTCATACGCGATCACCGCCTGCGTGCCGGCAAGGCTTACGTTGGCGCGCGAGGCGCCGTAAGCGGCCGTAAGGCCCGTGATCGGATCGTTGTCCGTCACCCGGACAACCGGGAGCACGTAGCCCACGTTGGCAAAGCTAGCGGCGGGGATGAACGAGTACCAGATGTTCGTATGGTGGTTGACCGTGGCGCCCGAGGCACCGTCTCCGGGCCCTTCCGCCTCGCCGAGCTTCAGTCCCTCCGGGTCCTCCTGCCACGTCATGACGAAGCCGTTGACGTTGCCGGTGTTGGCGTCCTGCTTCGCGTCGCGCGCACCGTCCGAAAGGCGCTGCTTGTCGATCTGCACCACCTGGCCCAGCGCGGCGTTCCACTGCAGCCTGGATAGATAGGTGCAACTGAACGGCACCTCGATGTTGGCGAGTTCAGGATACGTCACGAACTTCTGCACCGGCGACTCGGCCGAGGTCGTACCATCGCCGCAGTACTTGTTGGTGAACGTCACGATGATGTTGTTGCCGACCGAGAAGGTGTTCGGCTTGTCGGCGTCGCCGTAGTACTCGACCGGATTGCGCACCGGACCATCAACGAGCCCGGTGATGTCGGCTTTCGCTGACCACAGCGTGGCCATGCTGGACACGTTCAGCGGATCGCTCCACGTCGCGCCGTTATCACGCGACCACTTGATGAAGATGTCGAACGGATTGCGTAGCTCCCGCGCCTTCGGGTCGTACACCTTGGCGCCGCCCGGGGCGTCCACACCCTCTCCGTAGACCGCGACAAGCGTGCGGTCCGGCAACCTCAGGAGCTTCACCTTGTTACTCGGCTGTTGAGGCAGGCTCGAAACGTTGACAGGAGCGGCCTGGTCGAACTCGAGGACCCACTTCGTTGCCGCCAATGCCAGCCCACATGTCAGCGCGACGGCCACTGCAACAGCGATCTGCTTGCGCTGGAACGATTTCATCTTTTGCCCTTTCCCCAACTAGAAGAATTCAGATACTTTCTCCCCACACATTCAATTTCGTCGATGAGGCATTCGCCCGTTTGATCGTGGTCAGTCAGGGGAAGGGGTTTGAATTGCGATCCGTATCAATTGATGTACTTCCCCACGCTGCGCCTCTGCGCGACTCCAGTTCGCGCAGTGCCTAGACTGAAAGGAGTGAAGTGCAACCTGGAGCAAGAATGGAAGATTGCATGGCAGACAGTGCGTCCACCGCACCGCCGTCCGGCTCGTGCTGCGGACTGCCCGAGTGGGCTCTGCACGGAACGGCAGAACAGGGCACGAGTCCTCTTTGCACGCTTCCGGACTGGGACGAGGGCGGCCCTGTTCCACGGGACGCGGCTCACAAGAGCGTGCGCATTCCCCTCGCCCGGGACCGGCGTCTCTATGCGGCGGGGCACGTCGGCGACTGCGTCTACGTGGTGAAGGCCGGCATCGTGAAGGAGGTCGTCACGGCCGAGGACGGAAAGAGCGTCGTCGTTCGCCTCGTGACCGCCGGCGGCGTCACTGGACTGGAAGCCGTGGCCGGCAGCCCCTACCGACACAGCGCCATCGTGCTGCACCCCGGCAACGCCTGCCGCATCCCGGTCGCGGTGATCAAGCGTTACGAACAGCTCAATCCCGAAGCGGCGAACGCAATGTGCCAGGCGTGGCAGCAGGCGGTGGAGGACGCCGAACGCATCCTGCACATGGCGCACGGCGCTGCGCAGTCACGCGTCGCCAGGCTGTTGCAGTTCCTCAGTGAAACGCTGCCGCCCGGGGAACCGATCCGGATCCGCCGCGCGGACATCGCAGATTTGCTCGGAATGACGGAAGTCAGCGTGGCGCGAGCCCTCGCCGAGTTTCGAAAGCGCGGGCTGATCGGCCAGCAGGGCTGGAGCATCTCGCACATCGACCCGCAGATCGCGGCGCTTGCGACCACGCAACCTACGGCTGCCCAGGCTGTGTTCCCGTCCGACCGAGCGCACTGAGAGCGGGCAAGTCCATGGAGCTGAAGGCGGCGCGACAGCGTGTCGTCGAAGCGATGGGGTTGCGCCCTGCGCGCGGCGTCTGGGGCAGCAGCGCGTTCCAGCTCGCGCTGGTTGCCGGAGTGGTCGTGGCGATCGCCATTGCGGCGTTCGCTGCGCCTGGCAACCGAAGACTGTCGCAGGCGTCTGCCGCATTCCTCTTCGGCTTCCTCGTCATCCAGCCGTTGCTCGAGGAGCTTCTGTTCCGCGGCGTCGTCCAGGGCTGGCTGCGAGAGGCTGCGTGGGGCGCGCGGAAGGCACTTGGACTCTCGTCGGCAAACTGGGTCACTTCCCTCGTGTTCGTGGTCGCGCACCTCTCGGCCCAGCCACTCGCGTGGGCCGTCGCCGTGTTCGTGCCTTCGCTGCTGTTCGGCCACTTCCGTGACCGCTACAACAGCCTGCTGCCCGCCGCGCTCCTGCACATCGCCTGGAACGCGGCCTTCTTCCTCACGCCGGTCACGCTCGTCCGGTTCGGCTGACAGCTGACGCCGCGGCGGACGAGCAGCCGTCGGACAAGGTGCACAGCATCGCGGAACGACGGAAGGGTCGGCAGGCGACGCGAAGCGGACAAAAGAAGAGGCGCCCTCCCGGGCGCCTCGTTCTCTCAGCCAGGCTCGCTGGCATCGGTGCCGATCAGTGGCGCTGGATGCTCCTCCGACGGCTCATCAGCAGTCCACCCATGCCAAGTGCGAGCAGCAAGGGCAGCAGCGGGTCGAAGCGGCCGTTCGGATTCACCGTGCAACCTCCGTCGTCGCCACCGGCGGGCGGAACCGCGGATGAAGGCGGCTGGACCACGGGCGGTGCCGTCACGGTCACCGTCGCCGTCACCGCGTTGTCGGCGGAGTCCGGGTCGATGTAGTCACCCGTCACGCTCGCAGAAACCGCGTAGCTGCCGGCCGTCGCCGAGTTCACCGTGATGCTGATCGTGCGGCTGGCATTGGCCAGGAGTTCGGGAATCGTGCACGTGAATGCCGCTCCGTTGATGGCGCACACGGCCACATCACTGATGCCGGCGAGCGTCAGTCCACTGGGCACCGAGCCAGTCAGCACGACGTTCCTGGCGTCGCCCGCGCCTTGGTTGAGCAGGGCCATCGACACCGTCGCGTCCGCCCCCGTCTGCATCGAGACGTTGGCAGTCGTGAGGTTGACGTCGGCCCGCGTCAGCGCGATCAACGTCACGCTGGCGGTGTTGTTGCTCGGGAACGGATCGATCGCCGCGGACTGCACTTCAGCGGACACGATGTTCTCGCCGGCGCTGGCCAGCCTGAACTTCAACTGGACCGGGAAATCCACCGCGGTGGCGAGATCCGGCAGGTTGCACGTGACCCCGAGTCCGACGGCACTGCAGGTACCGCCGTTGAAGATCCCGGAGGCCAGCGTCGCGCCGGACGGAAGCGCCGCGGTCAGGACCACGCCGGTCGCCGTGACGGGCGATGTGTTGCGCACCGTGATGTTGACGATGGCGTCCGTGTTCACTTCGACGCGCGCGACATCCGCGCTCATGCTGACGATCGCGAGGTCCCTGCGGTCGATGAACACTTCGTACGCGCCCACGTCGCAGACCTTGGTGCCGACGACGAGCGCATCGAATGGCCGTACCGAGCCACGCTGGTCATCGCTCGGGCAACCGTCGGTGATGCCCCTGTCGATCGCGGGGCTGCCTTCCAGGAGCGCGTGCGTGAGCGTGCCGTTGAGGACGTTGTCGTTCAGCGCGAGCGGACCGATCTTCGCGTCGGCCACGTTTTGCTGGTCGCTCCCCAGGATCAGGTTGCAGGTAGCGTCGGTCGACAGGTTGCCGCCGCTGCTCGATACGGGAAGCGCTCCAGAGCCAACCTTGCCGCAGTTCGCCGAAATCCCGCCACCAATGTTGTTGGCGAACAGCGTGCTTTTCAGCGTGACCGCGCCACCCACGATGTTCAGGCCAGCGCCCTTGTTGCTCGAATCCTTCACGTTGTTGGCAATGGTCGTGTTCAGGATCACCACGGCCGCGTTCGTGTTGATGCCGGCGCCGGAGTCGGCCACATGGTTCGCCGAGATGGTCGAGTTCGTGATCGTGAACGGAGACACCGCGGGCGACACCGCGTTGATGCCGCCGCCGCTGACCGCGTCGTTGTAGCTGAACGTGCTGCGCAGGATCTCGAGCTTGTTGCCGCCCGAGCTCTGGAGGCCGCCGCCATTGACCGCGATGTTGCCGAGGCCGTCACCGCCGCCGATCGTGCTGTCGCTGATCGTCGTGGCCTGGCTGGCGTAGATCGCGCCACCGTTGCCGTTCTTCTCGTACTCGAGCGTTCCCACGACCGTCTTGGCCGAGTTCTTGCTGAAGGTCGAGAAGCTGATGTTCAGCACCCCCTTGCTGTAGAGGCCGCCGCCGCTGCCCTGGAACTCGTTCGTACCGTCGCCGTCGATCAGCGGGTCACCGAAGTCGCCGTCCCAGCTGGCGTAGTTGTCCGTGACAACGCACCGCGTGATGGTCAGGTTGGAGAGGTCACTTGCGTAGATCCCGCCGCCGTTCATGAACTTGCCCTGGCCTTTGGTCAGCACCAGGTTGTTCAGCTTCATGATCACGGAGGATCCCGCGGGCGCGATGTGCATCAACCGGTCGAGGAAGTCGGTGCCACCCTGGATCGTGGCCTTGCTCGCGTAGTTCAGCGGGTCGGCCGTTTCGATCGCCAGGTGCGACAGGATGTCGAGGTCGCCCGTGGCCGCCGCGTCTTCTTCCGCGCCCGTCAACGTCAGAGTGTGCACGCTGCCGTTGTCGAGCACGATCCGGTCATACTGCGTCAAGTTGCCGTTGTTGTTCGCGTAGATGACCGCCGCCCTCAGGGTCGTGCAGATCACGGGCGAGTCGCCCGCGCACGACCCAACCGCGTCCGCAGGGCTGCCAGTGACGACGATGTTCTGGCCGAGCGTTGGCGGCGCGACCTCTGCAGCCAGTCCCCCCAACGGCAGGCCGACCATCAGCGTCGCCAAGGTCAACCCCGTTCTCAACAACTTCTGCCGATTCAGGTTTGTCATTGCTCTATCTCCGTCTCGACGTCCTTGATACCTCAACGGCTGGTTCTCCCCGCCTCCAGCGCCACTGCTGCCGGACGGATCCACGCCGAGGCCGGATCCGTCCATCGTTTCTCATTCGGTGTTCAACTCGGCGACATGTCCAAAGTCGCTCTCAAGTGCCGAAGTAGCACCCGCTTTCACAGGCGCCTTTGTTCCGTTGCCCTTCTCGCACGAGAGGGCGACGCCGCGCTCGCGCGCTCGCGCCGTCATCTGCGCCTCATGTTCGCTTCGGATCACTTCCCGGCTCTGTTCAGAGTCGGCAGCCTGGACGCGCTCGCGGTACTGGCTGCGCTCACGCTCCGTCATCAGGCGGTAGCCGCAGATATCGCTGTCCCGCGCGCGCTCTTCGTCGTGACTGGGCTTCTGCGCCCAGGCCCCGTGGCCGGCCGCGAGCAGTGCCGCACCGAGCACAGCCACCCAACTTCTCGAACCGATCCCCATCGTCGACGCCGCCTGCAGTCCACTCTTCTTACAGCCCTACGCTTTTCAAGCTAGGCGGCGATCCTGAAGGGAAGCTGAAGCTGGGGCAGGGCCAGTGCAAGCGACGCGGCATGGTCTGACTTTCGTCAAGCTCGGGATGCAAGGCTCAAACAGGAGGGACAGGATTCCCCGCCCAAGCCACGCAGCGGCGCATCGATCCGTCACGATGACCCCATGACAAGGAAAGCAGGGCGGGTGCCAACCCACTCCTTGATCTGATCAACATGCGAGCCGCCGAACCGATGCCATTCTTTGCCTCAGGCAAGAGGCGTGTTCTGCTTGGGGCGAATGCCTGAGGCGAACCTGGAGAGAAGGCGGTTCATGCGACTGCTCCTCGTCGAAGACGACCTGACGCTGGGCGACGCGGTGCGCGCGTTCCTGAAGACGCGCGGTCATGCCGTCGACTGGGTCACGACGGTTGCCAACGCACGCGCCAACGCCGAGAGCCCGTACGAGGTAATCCTCCTCGACTGGCGCTTGCCGGACGGCTCGGGCGTGGACTGGCTGCGGCAGGTGCGATCGGGGCACGGCCAGAACCAGCACACGCCGGTACTGCTGTTGACGGCGAGGGACTCGCTGGACGACCGCGTCGAAGGCCTCGATGCCGGCGCCGACGACTACCTGATCAAGCCGTTCCAGCTGGCCGAACTCGCGGCCCGGATCCGCGCGACATCTCGGCGCGCCGCGGGACATGCCGCCGGAATTCTCACCATTGGAGAGATCGCGCTAGAAGTCGCGGGGCAAGCGGTCACTCTCAGAGGGACACCGGTCGCCCTGACCGCGCACGAGTACGCCGTGCTCGAAGCGCTGATGCGGCGCGCAGGGCACATCCTGTCGCGCACGACGCTCGAAGAACGGCTCTACGGATTCGAGATGGACGTGTCCAGCAATACCGTGGAAGTGCACGTCGCCAGCCTGCGCCGCAAGCTGGGGCACGATGTCATCGAGACCGTGCGTGGCATGGGATACCGGATGAAGGCCTGACGCGCATGGGCGGCGCGAACGCTCCGTCGATCCAGACGCGCCTGCTGCGACGGACCCTGGCGACAGTCCTCCTGTGGTCGGTCATCAGCGCGATCGCCGCGGCCTCGGCCGTGAGCTTCCAGGTGCGCACGTCGATGGAAGCAGCGATGGAGGAAGCCGCGCAGGCCCTCGTCGTCCTGGCCGAGCACGAGTCGGAAGTCGAGGCGCTCTCGCATGGACGCGCCTTGCCCGCGCCACCCCACGAGGAAGTCCTGCAGTGGCAGTTGCGCGCTTCGACCGGCCGCCTCGTTGCGCGGTCGCACAGCGCGCCGGATGAGCCGTGGCCCTCGGTGCCGCTCGTCGAAGGGCACAAACGCGCCGGAGGTCTCGCCGTCTACACCATCCCGGGGCAGGACCTCTGGCTTCAGGTGGCGCAGCCGCTCACCGAGTTTCATCGAGCGCAGTACACGGCGGCGGCGGCGGCCGGAGGAACGGTGCTCGCCCTGGGAATCGTGGCCTGCGCGATCCTCGGCTGGGCCATCCGGCAGGAACTCCGTCCGATCGCGGACTTCGCGCGGACAATCGAGTCGATCAGGCCGGACACCGTTCACCTGCCGGCCCCGAAGCTGCCGCGCAGTGAACTGGTTCCCGCCTACGGCGAACTGGACGCCATGCTGAGCCGGTTGCAGGCTAAGCTGAGAAGCGAGCGCGCGTTCTCGGCGCACGCCGCGCACTCGCTGCGCACGCCGCTCGCCGGCCTCAGCGCGCAACTGGAAGTCGCGGGCGCGCTCGCACCGCCCGAGGTGGCGCAGCGGATCGGGATGGCCAGCTCATCGGCGCAACGCCTCATTGGCGTCGTCGAGGCGCTGCTTTCGATGACGCGCGTCACTGACGGAGTGCACTGGAGACGGTTCGATGCGACCGAGCTGGCGACCGTCGCGGCAGCGCGCGGGATCGAGGTTGACGCGAGCCAGCTGGTGAGCGCCAGCGTGATGAGCGGCGACTCGGACCTGCTGGCAGTCGCCGTCGCGAACCTCGTCGACAACGCCGCACGCCACGGCGCTCGTCACATCCAGTTACAGGCGCATTGCTCGGCGGACCGGCAGTCCGTCCAGGTCAAGGACGACGGTCCGGGCGTCGCGAAGGAGGGGCTAGCGCGCCTTGCAAGCGCGCTGGAGCGCTTCGAGCAGTCGGGCGAGATCGACTCGGCGCTCGGCCTCGGACTGACCCTCGCGGCTTCCGTCGCGCGCGCACACGGAGGCCGCCTGTCGCTCGAGCGCTCCGAGGCCGACGGCCACGGGTTCTGCGCGCGACTCACGTGGCCGGCTGTGCAGGCGTCCGCGGCGCAATCGGCGGCGGACGCGTAGCGGCCATCGGCCCATGGCGGAGCCTGCGTTCCGCGTTTCGTTCAGTTCAGCGTTGCTTCGAGACCCGCGATGCGCCGGGGCGCGTTGGACGCCGCACGATAGAGCGCCATGAATCGATCGATCTCGGCGGACGAATAGGCGGCCAGCGCGGCCACGGGGCGGGGCGGCGTCGCCTGGTAGAGCAGCTCGACGGTAACGGTGAACGGCGCGCTGAATCCCACCCGGCTGACCGCATAACTCACCCGGTCCTGCCCGTTGCCGAAGTTCGCGTCCGTCGCCACGCCGACCGGCCGGATCTCCGCATCGGCAACGTCGCTCGGCATGCCGTCCGGGAGGACGCGGTTGTCCTTCAGGTACCGCGCGGCGAGCAAAAGGCGCTGCGTCGGTCGGTCGTACAGGTCACCCATCACTGCTTCGTACACCTGAACCTGGTCGGAGCGCGTGATGGTCTGGTGGTGCGGCTCGTAGTCGCCGTCCAGGCCGACGATCTCCCCGTCCGCATCCACGCCTCCCGACTCGAACACCGTCGATCCCGCGGCATCCACGATGCGGGTGTGCAGCCACATCCTCCGGTTCGGAAAACCTGTCGGCAGCTTGTGCCCGGTCAGGTTCGTCACGGTGACCTCGATGGTCAGCGTCTCGGCGTCCGCGCACGCACTGGCGGCGAGCGTCGCGGTCGCCCGCGACAAACCGTCGATCGTTCGCGCCATGGCGGCGTCGAAGTTTCCCGCATCAGCGACCAGATTGAGGGTGTTCGCGCCAAGACGGTCCTGCTTCATCAGGCCGAGCATGAAGGCATTGCCGCCGACGAAGTGATGCTTGCCGAACGGCGCC
>Ga0105098_10000769_pt1 | contig 11369 bp, 7 predicted proteins | sample PPLLak21cMay2015_FD_79137 | JGI IMG/M metagenome (GOLD analysis project Ga0105098, IMG submission 79137) | Freshwater sediment microbial communities from Prairie Pothole Lake near Jamestown, North Dakota, USA - PPLs Lake P7 Core (1) Depth... | ecosystem: Environmental > Aquatic > Freshwater >... | reverse complement strand
GTCAAGCCGGGCTGCGGCGCCATCAAGGAGATGGACAGCTACCGCTTCTCGCACCGGCGGGGGACACTGTTCACCTACACCGGCGACCTGCTGGCCTTCAGCATGAGTCCGCCGGCTATCTACGGCTTCGTCGACTTCGAAGGCGGCGGCCGGTGGCTGTTCGATCTGAATGACTGCGAGCTGGAGGCGCTACAGGTGGGCATGCCTGTAGAGATGAGCTTCCGCCGCAAGTACTACGACCAGGCCCGCGGCATACATGGATACTACTGGAAAGCGACACCGATCCGATGTCAATAAGAGGGTGCAGTCCGCCTAAGGCGGACGTCGGAGGTTTGGGATGTTCGCAAGGGCTTGATGAATCAAGCCCCTACGCGACTTGGATTCGTCCGTGCCACCCATGGGGGCGTGGAGTGGCCTCTGCGTTTCCTACGATCCCCCAAGGCTGGGGGCCAAGGGGTTGAAATCGATCGTCAGGGAGATGGCGGCGGGTTTCGCTCTGCTCTACCCGCCCTACACGCGGATTTCCGTGTCGCCCCCGGGGCGTGCAGAGGGGCGAAGCCCCTCTGCGTTATCTCCCTTCCCCCAAGAGTGGGGGGTAGGGGGTTGAAAAGGCATTTACGGCCGCAACCGTACTGATCTGAAGGGAGGCACCATGGCTGAAGGAATAAAGGACAAAGTCGCCATCATCGGCATGGGGTGCACCAGGTTCGGGGAACTCTGGGACCGCAGCCCGGAGTCCCTGATGGTAGAGGCTTTCAAGGAAGCCCTGGATGACGCCGGCATTGAGAAGAAGGACATCGGCGCGGCCTGGACCGGCACCTGCTACGAAGAGGTCTCGGTGGGTAAATCCGCCATCCCCACTGCCGTCTCGCTGAAGCTGCCCTTCATTCCGGCCACCAGGGTGGAGAACTTCTGCGCCACCGGTTCGGAGGCGCTGCGGGGCGCCTGCTACGCCGTGGCCGCCGGCGCGTGTGACATAGCCCTGGCCATCGGTGTGGAGAAGCTGAAGGACGTCGGATACGGCGGACTGCCGCAGAACGAATTGCAGTTCGGAACCAGGCTCCGGTTGGTATTCCCCAATTTCACGCCACCGGGGGGGTTCGCCCTCATGGGAACCAGGTATTTCGCCAAGTACGGACTCAGCCCCCAGGACGGCAAGCAGGCGCTGGCCAGGATCACCGTCAAGAGTCACAAGAACGGAGCCAAGAACCCCAAGGCCCACCTCCGCCGCGAAGTGACTATCGAAGAGGTGATGAATGCCCCGATCGTGGCCTGGCCTTTGGGGCTGTTCGACTGCTGCGGCGTCAGCGATGGCTCAGCCTGCGCCATTGTGGCGCGGGCCGATCTGGCTAAGAAGCTCCGCCCCGATCCGATACTTGTAAAGTCGTTGCAGATCGCGGCCAGTTCGGGAGAGGAGATGGCTTACACGGACTATGACATGACCCACGTAGAGGGGGGCGTCTACGCTTCTCAGCGGGCCTATGCCGAGGCGGGCATCAAGAATCCCCGCGAGGAGATCAGCATGATGGAGGTCCATGACTGTTTCTCCATCACCGAACTGGTGACCTACGAGGACCTGGGCATATCGCCGCGCGGCAAGGCCAAGGAGGACGTCCAGGCTGGGTTCTTCGACCTTGACGGCAAAATACCCTGCCAGCCTGACGGCGGGCTGAAGTGCTTCGGCCATCCCATCGGGGCCAGCGGTCTGCGCATGATGTACGAGATGTACAAGCAGCTACAGGGGAAGGCCGGCCCGCGGCAGATCAAGAACCCCAAGATCGGCCTGACCCATAACATGGGCGGCATCCCGGCGGTCAACGTAGTCAGCGTCTGCATTGTGGGGCACTAGTCCAAGAGCGAACACGAGGTTCGCCTCTAAGAGGCCGTTCTGTTGCGGTGCAGCGGAACGCTGCCGGGAGTCTGAGGGGGTCCCTCAGTTCCCTTTTTTCTTTGCCCCCAAGAATGGGGGACATAGGGGGTTGAAACCCAAGAAGGAGTGAATCATGAACTTCTCTTTCACTGAAGAGCAGCAGATGCTCAAATCCAACGTCCGCAAATACCTTGACAGCGAGATCGCGCCTGTCGTGGACGAGCACGAGAAGAAGGGGCCGCTGACCAAGGAAGAGACTACAGCCTTCATCCGGCAACTGATGCCATTCGGCTACTTGCTGGGCTTTCTCCCCGAAGACTGCGGCGGCTCGAATCTGGAGGCCAAGACCAACGGCATCCTGGTGGAGGAGATGGGGCGGGTGTGGGCCAGCCTGGCCGGGACGATCTTCATCGCCGCCGGCTTCTTCTGGCTGCTGAACGAAGCCGGGAATCCTGACCAGAAGAAGAGGCTGATGCCGCTGGCCGCCGCTGGCGACTACATCGGCTGCCTGGCCATAACCGAACCGGACGTTGGCTCCGACGTGTCCGGCGTGAAGACCACGGCTACGCTCAACGGGCAGCATTATGTCATGAACGGCAACAAGACATGGATCTCCAACGGCACCATCGCCGACGCTGCCTTTGTGCTGGCGACCACCGACAAGACGCTGGGTGCTTTGGGCATGTCGTTCTTCCTGGTAGAGAGAAACCAGTCTCCTTTCGAGGCGCGAGAACTGCACAAGCTGGGGCTCCGCTGCTTCCCCACATCTGAGCTTTCCTTCTCCGACTGCAAGGTGCCGAAAGAGAACCTGCTCGATCCGGGCACCGGCTACAAGCGCACCATGGCGTTTTTCGACGTCTCCCGGGCCATGGTGGCCGCCATGGTCACCGGTATCGCCCAAGCCGCCATCGACGCCTCCGTCAAGTACGCGCAGGAGAGGATGCAGTTCGGCAAGCCCATCGGCAGCTTCCAGATGATCCAGGAGATGATCGTGGACATGGTCGCGGAGACCGAGGCCGGCCGCCTGCTGGCCTTCCGCGCTCTCGACATGCTGGACGCGAAGCAGAAGTGCCGCTGGCAGTCATCGCTGGCCAAGGCCTATGCCACTGAGGCAGCCGTGCGGACCACATCAAAGGCCATCCAGATCCACGGCGCCATGGGCCTTTCCGACGAATACCCGGTGGAGCGGTATTTCAGGGACGCCCGGACTCTGACCATACCGGACGGCACCACGCAGATGCAGAAGCTGATTGTAGGAAGGGATATACTAGGCATCAGGGCCATGACCGGCCTGTGAAAAGGAGACACCAAATGGCCAGAGAGGTTCCGCCTGACTCGTCCGGCTTCCACCCGTTCGCAGACCTGATCGGGCTGCAATTCGTCCAGCGCGAAGGTGGGCACAGCCGGTGCACTCTGGAGGTGAAGCAGAAGCTGCTGAACCCGCATGGAGTGGTCCATGGAGGAGTCCTGTACTCGATGGCGGACACGGGGATGGGCGGGGCCGTGTACACCGTGATGGAGAAGGACGAGTTGTGCGCCACGATCGAAATCAAGATCGTCTACTTCAAAGCGGTCAGGTCTGGCACCCTGGTCTGCGACACCAGGATCATCAGCAGAGGCAAGAGAGTGGCCGCACTGGAGTCAGAGATCACCAACGACGGGCGGCTCGTAGCCAAAGCCAGCGGGACTTACTCCATGTTCCGTGCCGGGAGAGATTAGTCAATGTATGGTGCGCCAGAACCCCACCTAGACAGGGCTACCCGTTGCGTGAGTGATGACTGGCTTCTCTAAGGCCGTGAAGGCTGGACACTAGGAGGCACCGTGAGTTACATCTTCGATCCAAATACGCTGCAGGGCATCGTCAAGAGCAATCTCAACCTGCCACTGGAAGAGAGACTGGATGCCATCATCGCTGACATAAACAAGACCTATCCCAAGAGGATCTGCACCAGGAAGAGGTGGGCTTTCACCATAGCCGGAGGAGTGGCCGGACAGTTGACCCTGCTATACGGTTCGCTCTCGGAGTACCTCCTCATCGTCGGGTTCCCGGTGGGCACGGAAGGCTACTCCGGACGGTTTGCTCCCCTGATATACGACGTGGTCATTGAGGGCGAGCACCAGACCTACACGCTGGGCCAGATCAGACCGACAGTCTACCTGCCAGGCGACATGGCCACCCTTCCCAGAGGCACCGACAAGGGCTGCCTGATGAAGCAGGGCAACTGGCTCCTCGAATACGCCCGGGGGTTCATCGCCCAGGCGCTGCCAATGGGCATCCTGGCCAACAGCATCATCACCATGGACTATCGGAGCGTTAGGCGGCAGTTCTGGGAGTACGGCAAGATATGCACGAGAGAGATGCTGAGAGGGCACTTCTTCTAGCAGGGCGGCAACGTGGCCGGGCTGCGCACTGGATGCCCGCTGTGCGTCCGCGGGCGTGCAGAGGGGCGGCGCCCCTTGTTGGTCTCTGTAATCTCCAAGTCCGAAATCACAAGAGGGTGCAGGGACTCGTCCCTGCCGAGGGTTCGGGGGTGTCCCCCAATTACTCCCATTCTCCCCCCAAGCGTGGGGGATCAAGGGGGTTGAAACAAGGTTGTAGGATAGCACAGTACCAGCAAACAGCAGCGTTTGACTCAAGGAGGACAGACCAATGTCAGAACTGACCGACTACAGCGGGCCGTTTGACCCTGGATTCAACCACGACAAGTTGAACAAGCAGACTCTACTGCAACTCCTCAAGACCTACAACGAATACATGCTGAGGATAGATGGCTTCTGGTACCTGACGGTCATGGGCAAGTGGGGCAACGACGAGGCGTTTGACTGTGATGTCAAGGTCTGGGAGAAAGCTCAGCTTTGGGAGATGAAGAGGATCAGCACTGTATTGAACATCCATGGCGACGATGTGGCGACCTTTTTCAAGTACCTTCAGGTATCCCCCTGGATGCACATCTATGATGCGACAATAGACCTCAGGAACCCGAACCACGGACTGCTCACCATCAATCATTGTCCAAGCCTCATCTCCCTCGAGAAGGAGGGCACTGGGCGCGAGAAGCTGATATGTCAGAGCATGGAGCCGAAGATAATGGGCATCATGGCGCATTTCTTCAACCCGCAAATAAACGTGACTCCGCTGAAAGTGCCTCCCAGGACAGACTACAAAGACTGCTGCTGTCAGTGGGAATTCAAGCTGGACCGTTAGACAACAGGACCACCGCAGGTCGCTGCAACTGTGGTTCTACTTGCCGCGGCGATAAGCGGCTCGCTGCACCTTGCAGGGTGGAGCGTGGCCGCCTCAGAAGGTCTCGAACTGGAATCCCTTCTTGTTGAAGATTTCGAGACAGACTTGCACCACAACGGGGTCGTAGAGCGTTCCCTTGCCACGGGTGATCTCCGCCAGTGCCTTCTCCACGCCCACGGCCGGGCGGTAGGGACGGTGTGAAGACATGGCCTCTACGACATCAGCCACCGCCAGAATCCTGGCCTCCAGCAGGATCTCGTCACCTTTGATGCCCGATGGATAGCCGGATCCATCCAACCTCTCATGATGCTGAACGACGATGTCAGCTACCGGCCACTCAAACTCGATGCCCTTGAGAATGCCATAGCCCAATTTGGGATGGGCCCGGATCAAGGCCATCTCCACGTCACTCAATTGCCCGGGCTTGTTGAGGATCTCAGTCGGGACGCATATCTTGCCGATATCGTGAAGGAGTCCGGCAACGCGGATCCCTGCCACCTGGGAACTCGGGAGCCCCATGTCTTTGGCTATGATGCAGGCGAGCTGCGTCGCCCTCCTCTGATGGCCGGCTGTGTAGGGGTCTCTCGTTTCAATGGTGGCTGAGATGGCCTGAATGATCGCTTCCATGGTTCTCTCGAGCCTCCGAAGGCTCTGCTGGAGCTGTCTGCCCACCTGTTTGCGCTCAGTAATGTCGCGGTCCACACCACGGTAGCCGAGCAAAGTCCCGTCAGGAGCGAAGAAGGGCACCCCGCTTGTTTCCATGACAACAGGACGGCCATTCTTGTGCCGATTGACGTTCTCCAGAAAGGCGAAGGTCTCCCGCTTGGCAGCGAAGCCGTTGAATACAGCAGCTACGCGATGGGCCTCCCTCTGTGGCATGAAGTCGAAGGGCGTGTTGCCGACAAGTTCTTTGCTGCCATAACCCAGTACCTTCTTCACTCTCGGGCTGGCATACGTGTACACGCCTTTGGCGTCCACCTCCCAGACCCAGTCGCTCGTAGTCTCCACCAGCCCGCGGAACCTCTCTTCGCTGGCACGCAAGGCCTCCTCTGCCTTCTTGCGTTCCGTGATGTCTTCCACCAGTGCCAGGTAGCCGCCTCTCTCCCCATTCTTGCTGGCGCTTAGCGGAGTCACGGTCAGATGAACGAAGATTTTCCCGGATCTACCGTACCTGTATGAGTAGAGCCTCTTGGCCTCGTCAAGGTTGATTTCAGTCTCAGCCGAGATGGATTTGCCGGCAGCCAGCCTTCGTTTCGCGCCATCGCCCAACGTCGGATCACTGAGAAGCTTCGGGCCTTTCAAGTCCCCATCGCCGGACAGCCCAAACACGTCCATGCAAGCCTTGTTCGCGCTCAACGCCACGCCGACCGCATCGAACACGATGGCACCGATCGGGGACTGCTCGAAGATGGTGCGGAACCTCTCTTCGCTGGCCTGCAAGTCCTCCTGCGCCTTCCTGCTTTCGGTGATGTCTTCCACCAGGGCCAGATAGCCGCCGGAAACTCCTTCCCCGTTGGTACCCAACGGAGTCACCGTCAGACGCAGGTGGATGATCCCCGACCTGAGACTGTTGTACAGGCCGGTGGCTCTGGCCTTGTCGAGATCGAGCGATCCCTCCCCCACCACCGACTTGCCCATGCGCAGCTTCTGTCTCGCACTGTCGGAGAGATTCGGATCATCAAAGAGAGTCGGGCCTCTCATGTCCGCCACATCGGATAACCCGAAGATTCCCAGACAGGCCTTGTTAGCACGCACGGTCACACCATTCGAGTCATAGACGATCGCGCCGATAGGCGATTGCTCGAAGATGGTCCGGAAGCGCTCCTCGCTGGCCCGCAAAGCTACCTGCGCCTTCCGGCGTTCGCTGACGTCACGCGATACTCCGAGATATCCGGTCACGTTCCCACTCGAATCCCGCAGGTAGCTGACCCGGTTCTCAGTCCAGACCGTGTAACCATCCTTCCGGGGCAGCTCCAGTTCCAGGGTCACCGAGCGCTCTCGATCGGATGTCTCCGACTGCTCCAACCTCTCCTCAGCCGCCATCACTCCCACGGCCGCCTCAAAAGACGCAGGCGTCACGAACTGCTGCGCCGGCAGGGCCACCGCCTCTTCAGCGCTGTAGCCAAGCAGCCGCTCGACGGAAGGACTGACATACGTGAACTGCAGATCCGTGTTGATGACCCAGATGACATCCGAGAGGTTCTCCGCCAACAGGCGGTAGCGTCTCTCACTGTCCCTGAGCGCTTCCTCAGCCCTCCTCCTCTCCGTGATGTCATGCAGGACTCCCACAATCCCCGCCGGCTTTCCTTCAGAATCCCTCAGAAAACTCGCTGTCACGTCAGCCAGCCTTATCGAGCCGTCCTTGCGCCTCAGCTCGAGATCCAGAGACTGCTGGGTCACGCTCCCCGGCTGCCTCCTCTCCTGGGCCAGAGCATCGTCAAGACTCCGCATGGCCAACTCAAGAGAGCGCGCAGTCATTCTTGTCTCCAGCGGATCAGACGCGACCTCTTCAACGCTGTATCCCGAGAGGCGGGTAACGGAAGGACTGAAGAAAGTCGGCTTCAAGTTCATGTCCAAGACGAAGATGACATCCGCTACGTTCTACGCCAGCAGGCGGTATTTCTCTTCCGATGCCCGAAGCGTGTCTTCTACCTCTCTCCTGCGAGTGATATCGAGCAGTGAGACGAGCAGAGCCGGCTTGCCCTGGTATTCAGTCGGGGCAGCCATGGCACTGACCCACACCCGCCGTCCGTCGCTCGCCTGAACCCGCAATTCCATGGTCTCACCCAATCGCTGGGCCGCCAGCGTCTCGGCCATCCTCCGGGTCACCCAACCCCTGTCTTCGGGCTGAAGGAAGTCCATCGGATCAAGGCCGATGACCTCATGAGCAGAGGCAAATCCCCACATCCTGGCGGCGGCTTCGTTCGCCAGCACAACGCAGCCGGTTTCCATGCTGATAACCTCGATTGCCGTCTGTGTGCTTTCAAACAGCCGCCTGTACTTGGTCTCGCTGTCCCTGAGCGCTTCCTCTGCTCTCCTCTTTTCAGTGGTATTGCGGTAGTTGATCACAATACCGTTGACCCTGGGATCGCGGAGCAGATTGCGGGCATTTCCCTCGATCGTGTGCCAGGCACCATCCTTGTGCTTGAAGCGTACCTCAGCGTCCACGCTCTTTCCGGGACGGTCCTTCATCCATTCAAATAGATCGAGGACTTTCTTCACATCGTCCGGATGAATTACCTGCATAAGTTGAGGGCCCAACAGGCTGCTTACCTTCTGTTCAACGGCTCTCTGAGAATTCGGGCTTTCATAGACAATCTCGCCTTTGGCGCTCAGCACTATTATGGCGTCGCTGGCGTTTTCGATGAGAGCCCGGAATCGTTCCTCGCTCTTCCTGAGAGCCTCTTCCATCTTCCTGCGTTCGCTGACATCGTGGAGTATGCCCAGCAACGCAAACGGATGCCCCTTGGAATCCCGCAGAAGACTCACCGTAGTCTCCGCCCAGACTGCCGAACCATCCTTGTGGATGTACTCGAGGTCCATCTTGGGAGCCCCCGATGCACTCCCCGGATTGCTCTCTTCTCTGTCCATCGCCTCCTTGAAAGCCTTCGCGGCGGCATCGAGCGCAGCCGGCGCCATCTTCATTGCGCCGCCCATCGCTTCTTCCACGCTGTAGCCCAGCAGCCGGGTGACCGATGAGTTAAAGTAGGTCGGCTTCAATTGCAGGTCCGTGACCCAGATGACATCGGAGACGTTCTCTGTGAGCAGTCGATAGCGCTTCTCACTGACTTCCAGCGCTTCCTCCGCTCTCTTCTGTTCGGTTATGTCCTTCACCAGACAGATCTCGGCCGCCTTCCCTTCCCAAGTGAACGAGGCTTCTCGAATCTCCGACCAGCGGATACTGCCATTCTTGCCAACACCCCTGACAACAAAGGTAGAAACGTAATCTCCGCTTTCGGCCTTCTTGAGATACCGCCGCATTACCCTCTCCCGGTCTTCAGGAAGAAGGAAGTCCACGAATGGCCTGCCGCGGATATCTTCTTCGCTGAACCTGCCGAGCTCCAGGGCTTTCCGGTTGGCGCAAACAACATTGCCATCCTGTAATACCAGTATCGACTCGTTGGCGTTGTCCAGGATCTGGCGCTGCCTCTCCTCCGCCTCGACGAGTGATCCCTCGGCGCCCCTCTGCGCCGTGATGTCCTTCATCAAGATGAGCCCGGCGGTCTTTCCTTCGTACTCAATCTGGACTCCCACAGCCGATACCCACACCTCCCGGCCATCCAGAGCGATGGCCTTCACATCCATCTGCTTCTGCAAGTTGCCTTCAACAAAATAGCCGGCCATAATGCCGGCTATGCGTCCTTTGTCTTCCTGTGGCATGTGATCGAGAGGGTCTGCCCCGACCATAGCTTCGGGCGAGATGTAGCCGAACATGACAGCAGCAGCCCTGTTAGCCAGGACGACCTTTCCGCTGTCAGGTCGGATGAGTACCGCACCTTCGATCATGGCGTCGAACAGAGTCATCGACGCCACTTCCCCGAGCCTTCGAGCCATGACACCCCCAGAGTCGATGCCCTATGACGCAATTATAACGTTCATGTCAATTCGACTGGATCGATTGAATACTAAGGGGAAACCCTAATTGCAGGGGCTCCGGCTGGGCGCATGAAGTCTCCCCGGAGCTGCAGGTTCTGAATCCTGGACCCAAATCTGGGGCGTGCATAGGTGCGAATTCGGCGGCCACGACGGAGCGTGGCCCTGCGAGGGAACGGTCCTGGATTCCTGCCTGCGCGGGAATGGTACTGGCGAACAGCAGCTGCAAGGCCATCTGCCTCGGCGGCTCAACTGACGATTCGGGGGTATCCTGGGCGCATCGCAATGCGCCCCTACGTCACGGTGCAGCGGGACGCCGCCGGGAGTCTGAGGGTGTCCCTCAGATACTCCCTTCTTCTATCCCCCAAGAATGGGGGCTGGGGGTTGAAAGAATCGTCAGCAGCTCTTCAGAACAACGCCGACTGTCTCTTCTCCAGGTGGTAGTGATACACCTGGCGCGCCACTTTCAGGCCGGAGTCCACCGCCTGCTGCGAGCCCATGAACGCCGTGCTGCCGGCATCGAAGCCGACATAGAACAGCCCGGCGATGGGGGATTTGGCCGATGGCTTGTACTTGCCGCACTGTCCTATGGTGACACACAGCCCGCAGGCCTCACCACCCTGCGCCGGCAGGACCTGATCGCGGCTCTGAGCCGAGACGTGAAGCGGGCCGGAGTAAGGCCCTTTCGATTCGATGACCGGCACTATCTCTGGGAACATCTCCATCATTTGTTGGTCGGTCTTCCTCCAAAGTGCCTCGATGGTCTTGTCCTGTGGATTTGACGAGCACGGTGTGCCAAATATGAGAAGCTGCTTGCCCGGAGGTCCCATCTCCGGATCGTAGTTGGTCGGCACGAGCACGGTAATGATGAGGTCCGCCGGCATCTTTCCTTTCTTGACCTCGTCCTGGCGGTCCAGGTCCCACCAGGCATCGTCGGACCAGACCTGATACAGACCGCAGTCTAGCACTGGCTCGCTCAGCACCCAATGGGCTCCCGTGAAGCCGTTGCTGGGCAACAGTCCCTTCACGTAGCTGACGTCGCTCTTGTCGAAGTGCTGCTCTCCTACCAGCTTGAGCACGGTCGGCTGAAGGCCGGCGTCGCTGACCACGATCGGCGCTCTGTAGACCGCATCCGTCGTGAGCACGCCAGCTACCCGGCCATCATCTATCAGTATCCGATCCACCCTGGTTCTATTCTTGACCTGGCTCCCGCAATCCTTGACGACCTGCGCGAAATCCTCAGACATGCGACCATAGCCGCCTTTGGGGTAACCCAGCGGCTGCCCCATCAGACGCTGGAAAGCCTTGACCACCTCGGACATCGGCACCAAGTCTATGAGTCCAACGTTGAAGGCATGGGTGAGAAAGGCGAAATAGCCGTAGAGCCTGGGCGGCATGCCCTCGAACTGCTCAAAGTACTCTTTGACGGTGGTGTCATCCAGAGCGTTGATTCTCTCTGGCGGCATGAGTGCAATCTCAGCCAGCACCTGCAGGGCAAACTCGCGTTCCTTGGCATTCAATTGCCAGTTGTCAAACATGACGCTGGGATCCGGCAGCACGTAGGGATCCATCTTGGTTACGGAGCGTATCCACTCGCCGCCTGATCTCCGGTACAGAATGCCCATATCTTTCACGCCAGCCCGAAACTTGGACTCTATTCCG
>Ga0105098_10000768_pt1 | contig 11370 bp, 11 predicted proteins | sample PPLLak21cMay2015_FD_79137 | JGI IMG/M metagenome (GOLD analysis project Ga0105098, IMG submission 79137) | Freshwater sediment microbial communities from Prairie Pothole Lake near Jamestown, North Dakota, USA - PPLs Lake P7 Core (1) Depth... | ecosystem: Environmental > Aquatic > Freshwater >... | reverse complement strand
TCTCCACCTGCAGTATCAGGTAGTCCCCCTGACGTACCAGTCCGGAAATCTTGCCCTTGAGCTCTGTCTTTCCCAGTCCCGTTGATCGCATTAGCATCTTGCTCTTACTCCCTCAGCCAGGTTCACATCGATTCCTTCAGGTTCGCTTCGAAACCATCTGTGTTCTTGCCCGGCATTGTCTCCTTGCTCAGTCTACCGATTTCTTCTGGGCCATCCTTTAGGGTTATCCTAACTATTAGCATTTTAGCAATATTACACCGATTTGTCAAGCCTTTCGCCGAGTCCGCAGGCGCTTCTGCAAGTCATGCTCCTACAAGAGGGCAAACCGAAGCCTCTCGATGGGTATGTGTGACAGGAATGTGAACAACGCCGGCCTTTCGACATGCAGCTCACGAATGCCGGTAGTTCCGTCGTGGTCGCCCATGCAGGCGGACGAAGTGATTGACAGCCATTTGCACATCATCTAGCATGCCAGTCAGCAGCAAGACATAATATACCGGGATGCAGGGAGACTCCACATGCTCGATGAGAAACTGATCGCCGATATCCGTGAGAGTGGCATTGCTCAGGGGACTGCAGAGGTTGACCAGAGAGCCAAGCTCCTGAAGGAAATGGGGTTCCGGTGGACGGAAAAAGCGGAGTACGCCCTCATCGCCGGCTGCTTCATGCCTTCGCTGGTGCCAGAGGGCATGAGAGCCTTCAGGCTCCTGCTCGATCACTACAAGGTGGACTACACGCTACTGGGGAAAGAATACTGCTGCGGCGACCTGTTGCTGCGGCAGGCCGCCAAGGACAAGACGGGGAACGAGATGAAACAGGCCGATGCGCTCGCCCGCGAGTTCCTGGAGAACAACCTGGTTCAGGCCCGCGAGGCCGGCGCCAGGAAGGTCATCGCCTTCTGCGTTGGCTGCGATCTGGTACACGCCCGTTTCAGGAACGCTGTTCCGGAGGAGATTCTCTGGTATCCCACGTTTCTGTCCCGCTTGTTCAAGGGAGGCCGGTTGGAGATGGAAGCCGACTACTACGCCGGATGCCACTACCACTACCGGAGACTCAACGGCTCTCTGCCGGACCTGGATTCGGCCGCGGAGGTACTGAACCGCATCGAAGGGCTGAGGCTGAACCACCTGGACAGCCGCCTCTGCTGCACACGGCCTCAGCAGTTGGAGTCTGTCTTGGCCAGCATGAAGAGCAAGATCGTGATAACGCCGTGTGGTGGCTGCGCCATGGGTTTGGAGTCGGCTCTGAAGGCCAGCGGCGATGGCCGCGTGGTCATGCTTCCAGAGGTGGTCTGGGCTGCCATCAATCATCAGCCGCTGTAGCCCTCCGCTGCAGCCATCAGCAGATTCAAGGAGAGTCCAACCTCTGAGATTAACCGGCGTCTCTGTTCATCTTGCATGTTCCCCGCCCCCTTTGGTATCCTGCTTCAGAGGTGCAAGATGGAATATCGAGGAAACGCCAGCGAAGTGATTGAGGCCATGGCCAAGAACGAGGAGGCCGTCAGCCGGCTGTACCAGGCCTACGCCGGCAAGTTCCCGCCACAGAAAGCCTTCTGGTCTGCCTTGGCCGCTGATGAGACATCCCACGCCGGCTGGCTGCGCGGGCTGCTGGCCAAGATGAGAGAAGGATCTCTTTCCATCAACAGGGACCGGTTTAAGCTTCAGCCCGTGCGAGGCTTTTCGGGCTATCTGGAGCGGGAACTGGCAACCGCCAGTGAGCCGGGGATGTCTCCGATCAACGCGCTGTCGGTGGCCCTGTATATTGAAGAGAGCATAATTGAACAGCGCTACTTCGAGGTCTTCACCGCGGATGCCCCGGAGCTGAAGCGCATTCTCGCCGACTTGGCCGGTGCCACCAACGGGCACCTGGAGAAAGTGCGGGAAGAGTGGGGCAAGCAGAGGCCGTCAACGTCTCGCTGACCCTTGCCCTCAAGACCCCGCAGTTACACCCTCATCCTAGACCGTCAGCACCAGATTGCCCTGATTGAGTTCCACCTGGTGTCGCTTCAGGGATTCCTTGGCCGGACCGCTCAGCGGCTTCCCATCATAGTCGAACTTGGAGTGGTTGACGCTGCAGCAGCGCAGCTTCGCCTCCCCAGCCACCAGGTCGATCTTCCGCTTGGCGTGAGTGCAGCGGTTGGTGAATGACAGATACTTGTCGTCGGCGGTATGGACTATCAGAAGAGGTTCCTGAAGCCCTTTCCCTTGGAGGTAGGCCGCCCCACCCTCTGGAATCGCGTCGGGTTTCTGACTGAGCTTGACCACCACCTTGCCACCCTCGACGCTCCATAGGTCCGGGCTCAAAGGCTTGGTCTCGCAGATGCCCAAGAGTGCCTTGAAGAAGCCACATACTCCAGCCACAGCATCCTCCTTTCAGGTCTCTCGCCGCCGACCCTCTCCGCAGGAGCGGTCGGCTAAGACGCTTGACCACATCGGGCCAGACTATAGCTCGGTTCGTCAGGCGCTGTCAACACCTGCGTGAGACGTGCTTTTTCCGCCGACGGGTCGAGGTTCGCCAGGCTGTCTCATAACCCTCTTTCAACCCCCTGCCCCCCACTCTTGGGGGATCAGGAAATTGGGGGACACCCCCAAGCCCCCGGCAGGACTTCGCCCTGCACCCTGACCGGGTCCTGAGCCTTGGCGTTTCTGGGCTCGGCAGTCGCCCTCGAAACTCACGGCGGGTAACGCCCCGGATGTCTTCTGAGAGATGCTCTCGGGAACGCAACAACGTTGGCCCGTTTCCAACTGCGGGTGCTGGTTGCATTGTCGTCGCGCTCTATTCGCTCCGGCGGTTGCTCAATGAGTAGCCCGGAGGCTCAGGGTGCCCAACGACACGTTGGCCCGTATCGTCAGCACAGGCGTCTTGCCTGTCAGGGCTGCCTCTGTCAGGAAGGCTCCGCCCTTCTTCATGAAACCGTCGCCCAGATCCAGAGCCGCCGCAACGGTGTTCTCAACCACTCGAGCTGCCGTTGCTGAAGGTATGCGGATGTGCACCGGAGCCATACTAGTGGATATCTTGGCTTGCGCGTTGCGACGCAGTGTGCCGCCAAAGTCGAACTTGTACGACGCTGCGCCTCCATCGAAGGACATCTCAGCGAAGTTGGCGTTGTCCAGGTTCTTCATCTGCAGGGCCACGGCCCCGGAATTGACCGTGAGTGAAGACATCTCGCGCGGGTTGGGGGCGGAGAAATCGAACTCAGCCATGCCGGCGGCCTGCTTGATAACCAGTTCTCTCATGGGAACACCTCCGAGATCGACAGCGACCTCGCTGGCTCCGGCCTCGAGCGTGAGCGCATATGGCCTGGTCGTGCCCAGGGCCAGGTGGAATCTGGGTGTGTATCGAAGCAGCCCGCCCAGACCGGACACGTCGTAGTCCTGAGTGATCGTGACGTTTCCACTGCTCTTCTCGATCTTCAGCGGAAGCGCCCCCTTGGGATACTGGTAAGAACCGGCGACCCACGCCTCGCTATCGCCAGGAACGACCTTGAGACGGCAGGCTCCCACGCGGATTCTCAAATGGAGGTCAGTGGCCTCAGGATAAGCGAGATTGATCTCCGCAGTCGCCGTCTCAACCCCGGTGCCCGTGGAGGAGAGATGGGCCCCACAGGAGTGACAATAGTTGCTGCCCTCTTGGTTGAGCGCACCGCACTTGGAACAGGTCCTCTCCACTCCCACCTCCAGGCAAGTGTGGCCGGATCAGATGAATCGCTCGAAGCGATCCTTCTTGGCCTTGCAGATGGGGCATACCTCAGGTGGCCCGTCTCTGGCACACAGATAGCCGCAGACCTTGCATCTCCATACAGGCAGGGGCAGGTTGCCTAGGCCGGCTGTCACCGGCGCCGTTTTCGCCTTCTTTCGTTCCTCCGGCGGCGGCCTCCGCTCCGGTATGGAACCGACTGCCTTCTGACCGTTCACGACGGCCAGCGAAACATAAAGCCCTCAGTAGCAGGCGTCAAACTCCACAACGTCGGCGTCCCGGTAATCGCATGGACAGACGATGTCCAGGTCTTCCTCTTTCCTGCCCGCTGCCAGCCGGCAAGGGCAGGCCTGGTAGCCGTACCGCTTCTCATTGGTCAGCAGCCCCTTGACCAGCGCTTTGGTGAACTCCGCGTCAGGGTTGAGATGGTATCCCCCGGCCTCGGCTTCCTTCTTGAGTTTCTCGTAGAGCCGGTCGATTCCCTCCGGGGCCACTGCGGGAACGCTCATTTCTTCAGCGCCTTCCTGATTTCATCCTCTTTGAATCCAACAATGCACTTCTTGCTGTCCAGCACCAGCGTCGGGAACGAACAGGCCGGGTTCCACTTCTTCACGTCTTCCATGACCTTGTCTTTCTCTGCGCCATCCAGATAGTCAACGTCTATGTAGTCATACTCCACACCCATCTCGTTCAACAGCCTCTTCGTCTTCTGACACCAGGGACAGGTACTGAGCGCATACAGCATGGCATGCCCCACATTCTTGCCGGCGACATGTTCCACTTCCATCGTCGTGACCTCCTTTCTGGTGTATCGCCTATTATACAGCCCGAGGACAAGGTGACTGCTGAATGGACAATGCACGCGTATGAGAATCGCCCGACTTCTTCACTTCGAATTCACCCTTCGCCGAACTGCTTCGCTCGACAGCTCCCGCAGCGCATCTGAACCGATCCACCTGGCGCTCTTCGATTCGGCTTGCTGCAGCTCCAGAGCTACTTCAATAGCCTTCTGTCTGAGACCTGCATTGCGTTTCCCGATCTGCCGCAGCGACCAGTTGACCGCCTTCCTGACGAAGTTCCGGTCGTCCATGCTTTCCCTCTTGATGATGGTGAGGTATCTCCGGAAAGCTGCGTCTCCTGCCTTCTTGTCGTGAATGGCCAGGCAGGCCATCAGCACAAAACCGGCTCTCTTGACGAACTCCCCGCCGTCGGTGCTCCATTCTTCTGCTTTCTCATGGGCAAATGCCGTCTTCCAGAACAGGTTCAGGCAGCACTGGTCGCAGATATCCCAGTTGTCGAAGTCGTTGGCCCACGTATCCATCTGGTCCGCGGTGACCTTCGCTGGCTCGTCAATCATGCTGGACAGAACCCTCGCCTCGTGCACGCCCGACTCCCACAACTCCTGCGCCAGATAGTGGTCCTGGCCCAGATCGTGGGCGAGCTTTCTCAGGGCGGGCTTGGGAACGCCCAGAGCCACCGCCGGCCTGATGCCGAAACGCGCCGTGCCAGACACGTTCCTTGGGTCGCGCAGCTTCTTCAGGGCATTCAGGACTTCGCTGCTATGCATTTCTCTGGTTCCTCGTGATTCAAGGTTGTGGCAGGGGTTGCGGCGATCAGAGAACGGCGACTGCAACGGGAACTGGCGAGGGACGGGAGGACTACTCTGGTTCTTCGGGACTGACGTCCGTCTCGGTCGCCGGCTCCGCCTCGGGCAGCCAGATCGAGGCCCCGCACTCGGCACAGAACTTGCGAATCTCTATCAGCTTGTGCCCGCAGGCCGGGCAGACCGTCGGCTTTGGCTTCGACTCAAGCTCAGCAGTCACGCGTGACACTCTGTTCACAAAGGCAATGATGAAGACGAAAGCCAGTCCTCCCAGGATGACCAGAGGCGCCACCAAGATGATGATGAGCATGGGTGTGCTTATTTCCCCGGCTTGAGTCCTGTTGGAAAGCACGAAATCGCAGACTCTCGCGCGGATGGAGAGGAGCGGACGGGAGCCGAAGGGATTGACTCGAACTATGCCAGACATGGGTGTACTTGCCCCAGCACTATAGCACAACTCTCCAGCCGGTTCAAAAGCGCTGTTATTTCAGGCTGCCGGTCTCCTGCCCCGGAGATAGTCAATCATGGGCTGCGTCACCAGTGGCACCACGTCCCCGATCATGTGCGGCATCAGGTTGTCCATGACCTTGGGCATCATCTCCGGCATCTGCTCCTTCATGTAGTCCGGCATGGGGATGCGTTTCCCCACTCTCTCCAGCATGGCCGGCATCACTTTCGGCATCATCATCGGCAGCAGCCTGGGGAACAGAATGGGGAACATGGGCTTCATCAGCTCCAGCGTGCCGGGGATCTTGCCCATCGCCCGCATCATCCGCCCCATGCCGAACGGCATGGCGTCGATCATCTCCGGCCACATGGTGCCCATCAGGTCGGCAAATCCCTGCGGCGTCATCAGAGCGATCATGCCCTCGAAGACTGCCCACTGCCTCCGGACCTCGGGATTGGGGTCGGGGAAATCATACCCAAGTGAAGAGGCGGCAAACCGGGCCAGGTCAACCACTTCCAGGGGTATCTTCTTCTTGTCCGCCGAGACCCGCAACTGGAACTCGCAGCACGGGCAGAGACAGAGGACCTTCGTGGCGCCCACCTCCAGTGCCTCGTCCAGACGCGTCCGGCCAATCTCGGCCGCCACCGGCGGCTCATTGATCAGCGTCAGCACGCTGCCACAGCAGTGGGCCTCCTCACGGTTGTGGGACATCTCCACAAGGTTGACGTTGGGCATGGCCTTGATCATCTCCCGGGGAGGTTCAAAGACGTGGGATACCCGCCCGATGTGGCAGGAGTCATGCCAGGTCACCGTCACCGGCTGGCCGTTCTTCTTGGGGAAGGTGAATTGGCCCGACTGGATCTTCTCGGCTATCACCTCGCTGTAGTGCTTGGCCTTGATGCCATAGTCTATGTTCAGCTTCTTGGCCCACACCGGGTAGACCTGCCTCCACATCATGTCGCAGGCCGGACAGGAGGCGATGACTGTGTCGGCGCCCGCTTCTTTCACCGCCTTGATGTTGCGGCGCATAGTGGCCTCGAAGACGTTCCACTTCCCGGACACCAGCATTGGTATGGCACAGCAGCTTTCCTTCTCAGCCAGGTAGGTGAAGTCCACATTGGCCGCATCCAGCAGTCGCACCGTGGCCATCGCGATGTCGTGCTCCACATAGCTGGCGGTGCAGCCCGCGAAGTAGACCGTTTTGGACGAGTGGGACGGCCCGTGCTTCTCCCACAGGTCCTTGGGAAACCAAGCCGCCCGGTCCTTACGGTAACCGGCCCAGATGTCTCCCTCCCTGATGGTGGCGGCTGCCATCATCTCGAACGGCGGGAAGGTCATCCGCTTTTCTTCGTTGATCAGCTTGCCCCGCAGTTTCAGCCATGACTGCTCGATGGGCAGCGAAGCGGAACAGCGCAGGTTACAGAGTTCGCAGGTAGTGCAAACGAGGATGGTATCCACCATCGCCTGGTTCCACTCCTCGCGGCCTTCCATGTACTCGCGCAGCCAGTACCACTTGCCCCGCGGGCTCTGGCTCTCCCAGCCCCGGCCATAGAACTGGTCGCATTCATCGACGCAGTAGCCGCACTGCGAGCACGCATAGGCGTACCAGGCAACGTCGGCCGGAATGTTCCGCACGGGCTTGTTGGGCCGCTCGCCGATCTTCGCCGCCACGCGGTTGCCCATTGGCCGCAGCAGCCAGCCAAAGGAACCGGCCAGGTTGACGGCTTTGCTCAGGAGGCCGTTTCCCATCACCTTGCCCGGGTTGAGGATGCCCTTGGGGTCGACCTTGGCCTTGAACTCCCTCAGCCTAGCCAGCCTCTCTTCGCCCAGCACGGTCTTGGCCTTTCCGGAGAAATACAGGCCGGTGGAGAATGGCCGCCCGCCGTATCTCTCAGCGATGCTGGCAATGGTGAGCGACAGCGGGAAAACGAGATTGTAGCTGAAGCGGCGCTGGTCGCTGGGAATGAAGCCCAGGATGACTACTTCCGGTTCGCCCCTCTTGCCGTTGCGGACGAGCACACCCTCTTTGACCAGAGGCTCACTCACTTGATGCTCAACGTCGGTCATGAAAACGCCCAACGACTTCAGCGGCACCACCACCTCGGCGGGCACCAGGCTCGGTCCCAGGCGCTTAACAACCATCAGCCTGAAGCGGTTCTTCCATTCGTGCTCAGCGACCTCGTTGCTTAGCCTCTCAGAGTGGGAGGCTTCGAGTATCTTGGTCAGCCGGCCACTCACCTCGGACGAATCCTTCGATCGGAAGGCTAGTATGACGACATACGAAATTGGCAGGGGCACCTTCTCTTCGTCGTAGTGCCCGTAGTGCTCCTGCTGGGGGGCCTTGTTCCTCAACTCCGCCATGCGGGGGTTGATGAAAAGCACTGACCAGATGGGGAGCTTCTCGTCGATGATGGACTGCATCATCTTCTGCACATCGTGCGCGGTGGGGCACGAGATGGCCAGCACGTCCAGCTTCTCCAGGGGCTGGACCTTGATTGTGAGCTGGCTGATCAGGCCGGTGGTCCCTTCGGCTTCAGCTATGAGGCTCATATCCGGGCCACTGAACTCCCTGACAGTGCCGTCAGGCAGGACCACCCGTGCGCTGACCACGTTGTCGCAGAACCAGCCGGACTCGTAGGAGCCGATGCCGGCGCCGCCCTGCGCCAGCCACCCACCAACCGTAGAAGACGGATAGCTTGACGGATAGAGACGTAGCGTAAGGCCATGCTTGGCCAGCTCCTTGTCCAGCTTTTCCCAAACTACGCCGGACTGGACGGTGGCCGTCCGGCCGTCCGGGTCGATGCGGACCACCTTGTTCATACGGTAGAAGTCGACCACAATGCCTTTCTTGATCGGGATAGCCCCGCCGTAGCCGGAGGTGGCCTTGCCGCGTGGGGTAAGTGGAACGTTGTGGTCCATCGCCCATCTGACCAGATCCACCAGCTCTTCCTCGGACTGTGGCTGGACCACGGCGTCTGGAGTGGTGTTGCCAACGAGTGGCCTGATCAGGCTGGGGATCTCAGCGATGTCGTGCCCGTACAGCTTGCGTTCCGTCTCACGAAAGGTGACCCGGCTCCCGAACTTGCCCTCGAGATACGACCGCTGGCTGACCACCGCATTAGCCATATACCACCTCCATCAGTGATGCAGTGCCGGGATGTCCCAGGGGGAACAGTTGCATAATGAGGCACACGGCCTCCAATTGGCTACCGTCAGCCAAAGCGCATGCCGCTGCGGACCCTCTCTAACCAGCTCTCCGGCAGCTCTACCTTCTTGACATTTGTGCTCTGACAAGTGGGGCATTTCGGCCCGGTCTCGTTTGGATCCCCGCAACACCGGTCATCCGTGAATGTAGCCCAACACTGTTGGCATTGATATCCTGGTACTGACATTTGAAACCTCCTTCGGTGCTTCAACCGTCTCCGGCAGCACTCCAACCTTAGAGAACTTTCCCCAAGGCCTCGTTTCTTTGTATTTCCTCGGCAATGACCTGACGCACCAGGTCGCAGGCGGCGGCGATCTTGGGAGTCACCAGGCTGTAGTAGACGGTGTTACCCTGCCTCTCAGGCTTGATCACTCCCGCCCGGCGCAGCACGCCGATGTGCTGGGAAGCGTTCGATTGCTTCAAACCCGCTAACTCCGCCAGTTCACCGACCGACTTCGGTCCGTCCTTCAGTCCGTTCAGTATCATAAGCCGCTTCGCATCGGCCAGTGACTTGCAGAGGTCCGCCTGACGCCTGAAGATCTCGGTCAGTTCACCGTTGTCTGTGTTCTTCCGCAATTCTTGCCCCCTGCCATCATAGTATTAATATATTAGTATATGAACATATTGTAACTTAACTGGGCATCCTTGTCAATAGTATGGAGGTTGTCATACAAACTTCTTTCAACCCCCAGGCCCCCATTCTTGGGGGACAGAAGAGAACGCAGAGGGGCTGCGCCCCTCTGCACGCCCCGATAGGGATTTCGGGTTTCGAACTTGCAGCTATGGGGACACCCCAGACCCTGGCAGCATTCTGCCGCACCGTGGCTTCGAATACCGCCTCGTCGGCCAAGAGACCATGGTCGGCCCGGAAACGGTGAAGATCGTGAAGGCCTTGCCGCCAATAGAGCAGGGGCACGGCAAGCCGTGCCCGGTCACCTAGAGGTCACGGACGAGGCGTATCATGCCTGGGGAGCCGATGACCCTCTCGAAGTCGGGGTGGCGCTTCTCATCCAGATACCTGAAGCCCGCTTTGTGGTAGGCGCGCTCCCCCGGCGTATTGCCGATGTAGAAGCTGACCTGCGCCTGCTTGAAGCCCTCCTTGCGTCCCTGATCAAGGACCGCGTCAAGGAGCTTGCTGATGGCTCCCGCTCGGCGAAACTCCGGTCTTGTGGCTACTTGCTCGACTACCCAGGCATCCGGTAGGAAGTCAGAATGGCAGGTCATGAAGGCCACCAGTTTCTCCATGCCAGGCGCCATGTCCTGGTCAGTCAGGCCCATCTTCTGGATTACATTCGCCATGGGGACGGTGACCGTGTCCTCCCCGTTCTTCACCGGATCGAAGCCCTCGAGAGCCGCTGCCGGGCGCCCGTCCACTTCAGCCACCAGGAATTCACTGTAGTAGCACATGTGTCGGGGGCCCTCCAGCGCCAGCATCTCCAGGAACTGGAGACACCTCTCTTCAGGTTGCGAAATAACGAAATCCCAGATGCCCACCTTCAAGTGCGATCGGCCGGCCATCAGCATGCACCATGCAAGTAGCTTGGCGTCTTCTGGTCGCGCTTGTCTGATCTTTATCCCCATAACGTCTGCTCCTTCCGCTCGATACTCAAACCGCTATCGGCATCGTTCCGCAATCCAGTGTGCGGGTGGTGACAGGATCCCAACAGGATTCAGCTAGCCGAAGCGCGCTTCTGCCTCTGCACATGGATTTAAGATACCAGGAGACGTCAGGGGGGGCAAACCGGATAGTCAAAGAGGTGGCCGTGCCTCAGGGGGGCAGTGTCATCCACGTTACTGCGGGTACGCGTATGCACAGGAAGAAGATGACGGCATGGGGCGGTGGGACAGTGGCGCGACGATATGGGGGCCTCGCAGAAGCCTACTCGGCCTCGCCGACGTAGACCACCTGGTCCTTGTTGACGGCTACGAAGTCAAACTGGCTCTCGCCGGTGGGCAATGGCGGCGATACCTGGACCTTTGTCAGCGGGATGAAGGTCTCCTCATGATGCAGGCTGGTGACCAGTTCTGCCCAGGCGGCGCTGTGCAACCTTCCCACCAGTACATATGGCACCATGCACAGTCTGGCATCCACAGGCTTCTTGGCGACGATCACCTTGCCCGCCTTGCCGTCGCCTTCCGGCTGGCCCCCACCCCTCTCAGCCACAAAGACGATGTTTGCCTTCCTTATATGAACGGAGGCCATGGACTGCTGGCCGCCTTCAGGGAAGTACATCTCCACTTCAGTCATTGGCATGTAGTCCAATCCGATGCGCGTTCCGCGCGCTGCAAACCCCTTGTTCAAGGTGTCCAGCAGCCGCAGCCGGCTGGAGCGGTAGGTGTGGCCAACAAAGGTGCCGGCGGTGGTGCACACTACCACATCCACTTGCCTGAGATCCGGGTCACTGTGCCAACCCAGGG
>Ga0105098_10000765_pt1 | contig 11395 bp, 6 predicted proteins | sample PPLLak21cMay2015_FD_79137 | JGI IMG/M metagenome (GOLD analysis project Ga0105098, IMG submission 79137) | Freshwater sediment microbial communities from Prairie Pothole Lake near Jamestown, North Dakota, USA - PPLs Lake P7 Core (1) Depth... | ecosystem: Environmental > Aquatic > Freshwater >... | reverse complement strand
AATGTTCAAGGAAAAATGGATACCATCTTCACAACAGCCAAAGGATATTTTGACAACGATGAGGGTTATATATTAGAATGGATTTCAAATACACCTTTGAAGACCAAAACCAAGAGAACAATCAAAAAGAACTTGGTAGATTTTATTAATAACAAGAAAAACTTCGTGAGTGGTAACTCTGTTTTAAAATTCAATGAGGTTAACACGAATCAAGTTGATATGGTCAAAAATATAAATAAGTTAAATTATATAACTCAACAAACTTCTGATGGTTTTATTGATAACAAGGGTAACCCAACCATAGTTACAGTTTCATTACCAATAATTGCAACAGACAGTCCATTTAAGGAAATTGTAACATTATCTGAAGATTTAAATAATTTCTTATTAACTGATTTACAAGGAGCTGGTATTTTTGACGCTTCACCCAACTTTGAAGAATCGTCTAATATTGAAGAATCGTCTGAAAAATATTATTATGAGTATTTGACCTTATATGAAGATATTGTTGAGTTGGATTTCAGGGTGAAATTGGTAAACACCTTACTCACAAATGTTGATTCGGATCAAGAATCATCGGCTAGAGTTTATTTGAACGAAATAATTGATATGATGTATGAAGAATACGGATATCAATCGGAACAAAAATATACTGAAACCAAATTCAAAGAGGCTTTTGATAAGATCAACGATAAATTTGAGGTCTATATCCCATTCCAAAACTCAACAGGATTTGCATTTGGTATAGTTCAAAATATCACTCCAAACTCCACACAAATTGACGAATTAAAGAATTTATACGACGGGGTAAATTCAGGATCCAATGACACCTTTAACGGAAAAGAAAACTTTGTATAATGGAATATTACAATAGATACACCAAATTTATATTGAATGGACAACAATCTGTTGTACCCTTCGTTGAATTGCCTTCAAAATCCACAGATAAAAAGTATATTTACAAGGTGGGACAATCAAGATTGGATAAAATAAGTCAACAATTTTATAACACACCTTATTTTGGTTGGTTGATTTTGCAAGCTAATCCTCAATATGGTGGAACGGAGTGGTCAATTCCTGACAACGCCGTTATTATTGTTCCATTTCCTCTCTTACAATCGTTACAAGATTATAAAGCAGCATTAGATACACACTTCTTCTATTATGGCAGGTAATCTTTCGGAAGAAAAACTATATTATCAGGATTATAATAACGTCATTTTGTTGGATCCGAATAAGGTCTTCAATGCCGATGGAAAACCTGTGGACAGGTTGGTGCAACACGAAAACCTTATCTCTTATGCGAATTTGACTTGTAATGTTATTCCAAGAACCAAACTTGCGGTTGGAGAAAACTTCAATACAGAAATTAGACAAGTACAATTGGCGAAGATTAATTTCTTGAGACCTTCTGACAAACAATTTCTGGACACAACTTGGACTGATGAATTGCTCGGAGATTACGGAAATATTGGAAATACCAATAAGTTAAATCAAACCTCAGAAGAACAAAGGAAAAACCTTACCAACACCAACTATGATACTCAATTGTTGGGTATTACTTCCATATCAATAAGAAATAACAAGATATTCATCCCTGAAGTAACGATTGAATTGGAAGATATTCAAGGGAGGGCTTTGTTTGAAAAAGGGGAAAAGTCACCCTACGCCGCTTTCTTCCAATTACCATATCCCTTGTTTGAATTAACCGTCAAAGGGTTTTATGGTAAAGCAGTAAAATACGAATTGAACTTGGTTTCATTTAACGCAAGGTTTAATCCGGGTAATGGAAACTATCAAATATCAATAAAGTTGGTTGGAAGAACACCGGCGTTGTTTTCAGATATTGATCTGACGTATATGTATGCTCTTCCGTATATGTACCCCGCCACTTTTTATACCGATACGACAACAAACAATCAAACTACGGGAGATGTTGCTCAAGATTTACAAACACAAACAACACAGGGAACCACAAGAGGATATCAAAAATTAAAAGAAGTTTATTCTGTTTATAAATCCAAAGGTCTAATTCCACAGGATTTTCCTGTGATGAATTTGGATCAACTAAGAATAAAGTTGGATTTATTGATTAATCAACAGTTATCTTCATTTGGTGAGGAAAACTTTTCCGTGTTGAGTGATATTGCAAGATATGAAGATGATTTGCAGTCATTTTATAACAATATTTTTGGTTCATCTTCGGGCGCTTGGTTCAATAAGTGGACAACCCCCACAAATTATTTTATTTCCAAAACCGACGCAACAACAAGATATTACCCGATAGATTCAAGTGGAACAACCCTAACATCAATTAAGGATGAACTTCAAAAAATAATTGTTGACAAAACCAAAATATTATTAGATAATCCAACACTTGGTAAGGACGGAAAATATTCTGCAGGAAAAGTGAAAGGAAAATCATCATCAATTGATGTTAACATTTCTGTTGATGATATTATTCTCAAAGACGACGTTAATATTGATTTTGATGCGAGATTTAAATCAGAGAATAATAATAGAACACCAACACAAGCCGAACTTCAAAAGTTCATTCAAACATTTATTTCATCTAAATTAGATGCCACATATATAGATCCAACCAAAGCACAAGTTGTAAACAACTATGGTTTGGTTCTTAAAGGGCCAAATACAGGTTTTGAACAAAAAATTGCTCAAATCAGAAAACAACTTAAAGAAAAAACCGAAGAAATTGAAAAAGCATTAACGGAATCTCTATTAGAAAAAATAGTTGATCCCAATTACGGACTTGGATTCAATCCAACCATAAGAAACGTAATGGCGGTTATTATTGCTCAGGTTGATGCGTTTTTAAGATTAATGGATGAGGTTCATAGTAAAGCTTGGGATAAAAGACAAGATCCTCTAAGACTTACTTCTATTCTTGGTGGAATAAATACAGATAGTACGATTCCAATACCATCTGAAGATCAGATTGTTTATCCGTGGCCATCATACACCGAAGTGAAAGACGCGGAAAACAAAATAGTCGTGAAATATCCCGGTGACTCTACTGCATTCCAAAAAACCGGAGCTTACAATTTTGAGGTTTGGCCTGAAGTTGAATTTGTTGAACAGTTTATTTCGGGTCTGATTCCATACAATGAACAAGTTCTTAAGAATCCTGTTCAAAATGTTGAACAAACCCCACCCTACCTTTCATCAAACGCATTAGAGTTTCCATTCACAAACATACCTTATCTTAATTTGACTGATGTCTCTGTGATATATGAACTATTTGAAAGAACATTGGTGAGTTCATATTATATTGGATTAATGAAGGGGGGTAAAGACCCAAAACAGTTGTATAAAGTGTTGGGTGACTTTGAAAAATACAACCTTTTACAACAAATTAGTGAATCTATTTCTTTACTTGAACTATTCAAAAAAACACCCCTCACTACTCAGAATTATGAAGCGGTATTGAGAAGTTCCTCTAACGATGCGACGGGTTTATATTGGAATCAATTTATAAGAGACATTTATACGACACCATATATACGAGAACAACTTAAAACAAGTTCAGAAATTCTCAGTATTAAGTCGTTAGAAAATAATTCACCAACCATCAATGGAGAACAAGAAACGACCAAAACTCTCCAAGAGTATATTATAAGTAACGACTCAACAATTAAGGATCTTCTTAACACATATCCTTTTGATAATACTGAATGGAGAAAAAATAACTTGGCAGGATTTCAAGGGGATAGTGAAAGTGGATTTTATGACACAACAAAAGTATTAAATTTCTTTTCAGATAAAAAAGTTATAACAAACTTTACGGATGTAAAATCAACAACCGATAGAAAACCATTTAATTACTTCAATTGGCAAGAAAATTCAATATTACAAAATACCGCAAATGGTGATGACCTTTCAAATATTACCACAGGTACAAATTTAAAACAATTCTTTGATGAGAGGGTTGATAACACCAAAAAAGTTGTGTTGGAAGGATCAGTTTATTATTCTAACTACACAAACAACGTTACTGCAACACAAACTACTTCCATTCTGAACACACCCTACTTTGTTAATTCATTTACTCAAGGTGTTCAGAATTTCAAACAAAATGAAAGTCACCCGTTCAAAGCTGCAGCTTATTTGTTCTTGAACTCACTACCTTTAGCTACAACACTTGAGAGATATATCACCAAAAAAGATAATACAAATGAGTTTTTGAATTATATAGCCTCCACGATGACCAAGTTCTCAGGTATTCATAAATTACCGTTTGCTTGGGTATTGAAATATGGAAGTATTTGGAATAGATACAAAACTTATGTTGAAACGGGAGTTGATTTCTTGGATGAATGTTGGAAAGATATAGATTATGCTGGATTATATGACCCTATTGGTAGCGCAACCACCAAAATATATAGTTCATCTACAGTAACCTACACGATGGTGACCCAACAACCCACCATCAATAACTTCCAAGTCGGTTTTTATCCAAAATTGGTAAACGACCTGACTTATCTTTATGTTGGAAAAAATGTCTTCAGTGGTTATACTGATTCTGAATTTCAAAATGCACTAAATCAGGGGTTAAACATCAAAGAAAATACTACATCAAGATTTTTCCAAGTAGGGGAAGGTGTTCAAAATCAATTTATTTCGTCAGGATATTATTCGTATTTTGATCTTGGATCATTAGTGGATCTATCAGGAACAGGTGTTAATGATTGGATATTATTCCCAAGTATTGGAGGATTGAGATTTAATCAAACCTCACTTGAATATTTCAAAGATGGAGTATTCAACACAAACTTAATAAATAATAAATCATACTATAACGGAACGGCGAGGATGAGTTGGAATTCACCAAACTTTGGGTATTTCAATACATCTACTATTAGAAAACCAACACCGAGTGAATATATGAAGGTTATCTTCTCAGGTGAAAATAAAGTTCAAGAGTCATTTACCTTGGCTGCGAGATATTCATCCATTGAGGAAATATTTGGTGTTTTTGATAAGGCAACTTTGGACTTATTTGAACAGATGTTTTTGAAATTCTGTGAACATCCAAAAGATTATGACAACGCACAACTTGGGTCGGGTAATTTTAAGAACATTCTAACAGACAACTTACTTTCAGAAACGGAAAACTTCAAATTCAAAAACTTTGTTGGTGTACTGAAAGAATTTTTCAGAGTAAATCCATCTGATGTTTCTTCGGATTCAACTAAATTATCTTATGAATTATCCTCTTTCCAAGAAAAAAGGATTTTGAGTCATATAACCGAATTTATGAACTTGGATGTTGTTTTAAAAATTGGAAATTGTGGAAATTATGATAGAAAATTATTTGATAGTTTATCAGGAAATCAAACACTTATACCTACCGATCCCGATACTTTTGAAAAATATGAATTAAATACATTACCGACTGGTGGTGGAACAATTACTCTTTTACAATCAAAGGCGTTAAATCCTGATGCTTGGATTACATTAGAAGAGTATGTGGGATTTTCAACAATATCGGGTCTCACATATACCGATAGTGGTTCATATATTACCGATTTCTTCCCCACGATGGACATTGCATTCACATCGGGTAATATACAACTTTTAAGTAAGGTAATTAAGATTTTTGCAAATGAAAAACTTAAAAATCCTTCATTAACAAAGACACAATTTCAAACAACACTTACGGACTATATTAATTCACTAAATGAAAACCATACAAATGTTTTAAACTATACACTCCAACAAGTCAAAAACCAAATACCAACTGTAATACAAAAACCGGTGGACTTTACCTCAAGAATTGATGGTGATGTTGTTAAAAATGACCTTTGGAGATTATTTAAAACATTGGACGAAAAATGGATTGCGGGTGGAAACTTTAAAGAAAAAACAATATTTGAAGAATTCTTATTTTTTGATAGAAGAAATCGGGACATTGGTCAAAAATTCATAGTTGATGTTTACTCAATAAGAAAATATCTTTCTGATAAAAGAGAAAAAACTTCTTTAATTAATTTTATAAGTGGTATATTTCAAGACAACAGATTTAATTTCTTTGCGTTACCTTCGTATGTTAATTTCTATGGAATTCAAGAACCTGGATTGAATACAGGGCCAACCATTGGTAGTGATGATATTGGATCTCTAGCGTTTGGAACCTTCTTGGAGGTTGACTATCAAGATTCAAAACCAAAATATCTTTGTCAGTTTGTTGGAAAACTTAGTGAACACTTACAAGTTGGTGAAAATTATTATTTTGGTTCAGACGGATTGAATTTAGAAAATCCAACCGAAAATACTTTGATAGATACAAATCAAGATCAAAATGCGGATTTGGGATTGAGTAATAAGGTTGTTGCTTTTGCAGTTGACTTCGGAATACAGAACCAAAATATATTCACCTCAATGGCTTTGGATCAGGCACAACATAAAGTTACCGCCGAATCTTTGGATATTATGATGGCGTTAGCGAATCAATACAACTCAAACTCAGCAATGCCACAACCTCAAGGTTTATATGACCTTTATAAGAGTAGAAGTTATTCCTGTGAGGTTGGATGTATGGGATCTATGTTGATTCAACCAACGATGTATTTCCAATTGAGGAATGTTCCAATGTTATCAGGGGCTTACCTTATTTTGGGAGTAGAACACGACATAAGAACAGGTGGTGAATTTACAACCAAATTCAAAGGGACGAAGGTTTCAAAATATGAAGACGAAACACCGGAACAATTGGTCACTGCGGTGAATAGAAATTATTTAAATAAAATTAAAGATAGAATTAAAAAATACAAAACCGAAGAAAATTTCATCTTGGCGACTCAAGTGGATGACCAAGAAGCTACTTCATCACCCACTGGTCCGGCATCAGATAGTCAAACTTGTGAACGAAAAATAGATGCGATATTCAATCAAGTTCCGAGAAAAGATGCGTCGGCAACACCTGTTACTAATAACATATCAGATAAAAATTTATTCGATATTGTATCTCAGGTTACTTCTAACAAAAGAGTTGGTATAAACGCTTTTGTGTTCCCACATCTTCTATACAATTATGGAAATTCACCTGTGTATGTTCAAAATAATTTATATAATTTTATTTTAGAAAGCGCAAACAATAGAAAACTGTTGGGTACTGACGGAGTTTATTCGGAAACTAACAGTTATATTGATGGATGCTTGTGTTATCAGTTGGCGGATAAAAATGTTGTTCCGTTGGCAACATTTGCCTCTCCCCAAAAATGTGTTCAAGCTTTTGTAAGTATAAATGAAAAATGGATTGACGCTCTTATGAAAAATCCAACAATTTCAGGAACGACTTATAATATTGAACCAATAAGTAATATGACAGATACTGATAAAGAACAGTTGTTCAATACTATTAAAAATTGTTGGACAAAATATAAACAAACTATAGGTGGTTCAGTTCTCGCTGCGGATGATGCAAAAATTCGTAGTAATATGAATCTTTACCTTTCTTTACTATAGTGATATTTATAAATAAAAAATGACCACAAAAGAAACATTAGATAGATTCTTGGGAAAGAATACAAGAATTACAGAAAGGTCTATTGGACCCAACCAAAAAGAAGTTTGTGATTTAGACACAAATGAGTGTTACATTATTTCAACCAGTGATGGACTTATTGAAAGAGTGGACAATAACCGAATTACCAACCGTAATGTTCAAGTAAGAACAAGTGGAGGTATAAAACAACTTTTAAACGATTAAAAAAATGTCAGCAGAAAAAAGAATTTTAGAAGAAATCAAAAGATATCGCCAAATAAACAAATATATTGTAGAACAAGAATTAGGTGCTGAGACACCTGATACCGGTCTTGACGCAGCGGCAACACCCGATTTAGCAGCACCTGATGCGGGACTTGATACTCCAGCTCCTGATGCGGGAGCGGAAGCAACTCCAATCGATACGGCGACGGATCCTGATGTTGAGAAAGTTGGTGAACCTGAAACTACAGATGTCACCGACACTACAGAAACAACAGACAGTGGTACTGAAGAATTGGACATCACCGATTTGGTAACAAAACAAGATGATATTTTATCAAAGCAAAGTGAGATGAATGACGCAATTATCAATCAATTAAACTCACTTCAAGATAAGTTAGGGGAGATTGATAAGATTTTCCAAAAAGTTGATAGTTTGGAAACTAAGTTTGAAAAATACAGACAAAAAACACCAGAAGAAAAATTACAATTGAGATCGTTAGATTCTTATCCATATAGTCAAAAACTTACCGATTTTTTTGATGTAAAACAGGATGAGATGGAAGCTTCAGGTAAGAATGAATATGTTTTGACAGATGATGAAGTAACCAACTACGATGCTAGTACAATCAAAGGATCTTTTAACACTTACGATGAAAGTTTACCTTTGAACAGATATTGATTTAAGACAATTTTATAACTATTATTAAGGGGTCAACGGTAAAATCCAAGACCCCTTTTTTATTTGACAATACGAAACTTTGAATCTAACTTTTATCAAACCTTTTAATTAACACATTATGGCAACATCTTTAGACGCGGTACTGGCTCAGTACGAAAAAAACACCAAACCAACCGGTAATGGTAACTCAATGGATCGTGAAGATCGGTTGAAGAAGTATTTTACAACTATCCTTTTGCAAGGAGAAACCTCAGGACGGAAGCGAATTCGTATCCTACCAACACCTGATAACTCTTCTCCATTTAAGGAAGTTTGGTTCCACGAAGTACAGGTTAACAAACAATGGCTCAAACTTTATGACCCAGGAAAGAACGAAAATGAACCCTCACCTTTGAATGATCTATATGACGAACTTATGTCTACGGGTAAGGCTCAAGATAAAGAACTTGCAAGTCAATATCGGTCACGTAAATTCTATATTGTTAAGGTAATTGACCGTGATGCGGAAGAGGATGGTGTAAAATTCTGGCGATTCAAACACAACTATAAGAACGAAGGTGTATTGGATAAGATCATTCCGATTTGGCGTGAAAAAGGTGATGTAACCGACCCAACCAAAGGACGAGACCTCATCATCACCCTCACAAAGTCCAAATCTCCGAATGGAAAAGAATATACCACAATTCAATCCATTATGCACGACGACCCATCCCCTTTGTCCACAGACAAAAAACAACAAGAGGAGTGGCTGGCTGATGAATTGACTTGGGATGATGTGTACTCAAAAAAGCCTTATGAGTATCTTGAGGCGATCTCTCGTGGAGAGACCCCACGTTGGGACAACGCAACGGGTAAATATGTTTACGGTGAAGAAGGAACATCTGAGTTTGGTGGTGGAGGAACAACAGATGAAGAAAGTGACCTTGACCCACAACACAACGAACTTCCTTCAGCGGAACTTCCATTCTAAAAAACAAAACCTACAGATGGTACCGACACGAATGTCGGTACCATCATTTTAATTAATTAACCTAATATTATGGCAATCAAGAAAAAAGATTTTACTTCGGTAAAGAAGAAGTTCTCAACTTCGGCAAAATACAAACCACAAAAATACCTTGATTTGGGTCAAGAATTTTTGGACGCGACAGGTATGCCAGGACCGGCACTTGGTCACCTTAATATGTTCTTGGGTCACTCCGATACGGGTAAGACAACCGCACTTGTAAAATCGGCAGTTAACGCACAACAAAAAAATATCCTTCCTGTTTTTATTATTACAGAACAGAAATGGAGTTTTGATCATGCCAAAATTATGGGATTTCAATGTGAAGAAGTTGTTGATGAAGAGACAGGTGAATTGGATTGGGATGGATTCTTCCTTTTCAAAAACGACTTTGATTATATTGAACAAATCACTGATTACATCAATGAGGTATTGGATGCACAAGATAAAGGTGATATTGACTACGATCTTTTGTTCCTTTGGGACTCAGTGGGTTCCGTGCCTTGTAAGATGACTTTTGATGGTAAAGGGGGGAAACAACACAACGCATCGGTTCTTGCTGACAAGATTGGGATGGGTATCAACCAACGAATTTCGGGAAGCCGTAGATCGGATAGTAAATACACCAATACTTTATTGGTAGTAAATCAACCTTGGGTTGAACTTCCCGACAATCCATTTGGTCAGCCAAAAATTATGGCAAAAGGAGGTAATGCCATATGGTTAAACTCATCATTGGTTTTCTTATTTGGAAATCAAAAGGGGGCGGGTACCACCAAGATTACCGCAACTAAAGATAAGAGAAGTGTAAAATTCGCATCAAGAACCAAAATTTCTGTTATGAAAAACCACATCAATGGATTAGGATATGATGATGGTAGGATTATTGTGACACCTCATGGATTTTTACATGGTAAGGACAGTGCTGAGGAAAAAGAATCAATTGAGAAGTACAAAAAAGAACATTCAGAATATTGGAAAGATATATTGGGTATGGATGGGGATTTTGATTTGAAATACGATCGGGAAGAAGAATAAAAGTGAGAACTTTATTAGTTGATGGAAATAACCTCCTGAAAATCGGATTTCATGGAGCTAAGAACTTATACTCTAAAGATAAGAAAGTAGGAGGTATTTTCCATTTTTTGAATACACTTAGAAAACAACTTACAGAATATAACTACGACAAGATTCTTGTATTTTGGGATGGTGAGTATAACTCTTTGGAAAGGAGAAAGATTCTTGCAGAATACAAAGCAAATAGAATAAAATCTGACGACTTTGACACAGAATCCTTTTACGAACAAAAAAACCGCATCCAACTTTATTTGGAAGAATTCTTTGTAAGACAAGTGGAACAAGCAGAATGTGAGTCTGATGATCTAATTGCTTTTTATACTCAAAATTCTGACAACGAACAAGTTACAATCTATTCGGGAGATAAAGATCTAACACAACTGATGAAAGAAAATGTGTGGATCTATAACCCATTTAAGGGACTAATAAAGTATGGAGAAAAGATTCAGATAGTAAAAGATCTGTATGTTCCATCAGAAAATATGGCGGTCTTTAAGATCTTTTGTGGTGATAAGTCAGATAATATTAACGGAGTTTATTTTTTAGGTGAAAAGACATTAGTTAAATTATTTCCCGACCTATTAACAAAAAAGATGGAAGTGGAAGAAGTATTGGACTTGGCTGAGAAACTTTTTGAAGAAAACAAAAACAACAAAACTTTACAAAACCTTTTGACTGGTAAAACAAAAGATGGTATATTTGAAAAAGAACTTTATGAAGTCAACAGGAAGTTAATTGATCTACGAAACCCACTTTTAACACAAGAAGCAAAAAATGAAATATTAAGTCTAATCAATGAGAGTTTAGACCCCGATGGTAGATCATACAAACAGGCGATGAAACTTATGAGAGAAGATGGTCTGTACAATTTTTTACCGAGAGGGGACAATGCGTGGGTTGATTT
>Ga0105098_10000764_pt1 | contig 11398 bp, 10 predicted proteins | sample PPLLak21cMay2015_FD_79137 | JGI IMG/M metagenome (GOLD analysis project Ga0105098, IMG submission 79137) | Freshwater sediment microbial communities from Prairie Pothole Lake near Jamestown, North Dakota, USA - PPLs Lake P7 Core (1) Depth... | ecosystem: Environmental > Aquatic > Freshwater >... | reverse complement strand
TACCGCAACAACAAAAGGAATAAGTGCCCAAACAAGCACTGTCAGCGCGTACCGGCAAAGACCCAGCCCCGGTAGAGATAAAAACAGGCCCGTCGCCAAGAAATTATTCACAAAATGCCAGAGTATCGCTGCTTCAATACCGACCCACAGCAATAAATATCCGGCGGCAATGCCGGTAAGGAACTTTTCAACGCCGGTGAACACCCCGGGATAGATACTTCCGTCGGTTGAAGTATGTAAAAATCCCCAGATAAAAGCCGCGACAACCACCGCTAAAAAACTGCTTTTAAAATTTTTCTTACAGAAAGCAATAGTAAAACCGCGAAAGAACTCTTCGGTGACCGCAGGAAGTACTGCCATCGCCAAAGGAGCCCAATACATGTTCTTTGAAGTAAAAATACTACCCATTATCTCATCGATACCGACGTCCCAGACCAAATGCATTTGCTCGAAAATAGAATAAAATCCCAAGACCGCGATAAAACTGATAAAAGCAAAAGAATAACCAATAATGACACGGGCAGTGGCAGGCGCTTTTTGAGCATTAAAGATATCTCTTCCGAAGCTTTCCCTGAAACAATACCGGGTGAGGCTCACCAGAACCATTACCGCCAGGCTAAACATAACCACTGATATCAATTTAAAGATCATATCAGCGGAAGCCGCGAACATGGGTTCTTCAGTAAATTTCGTAACCAGGAAAAATAACCCCAGGGCTATCGCGTAAACTTTTCCCAATTTCCAGTCTAATTGCTTTCTTTTAAGAAAAGCTTCTACCACGATGATAATGGTAACCATAAAAGACAGGCTCAGAGCGATAAAAAACCATATTTGAGAGAACAAAATATCTTTATGGCAGCGGTCCTTGAATCCTTGAGGAAGGATTATCCCTTTTGAAAAAGATACTACACCTTCTTTAACCTTCAGGAAAAGCGCAGGGTAGATCTCATTGATCAAAGGGATATTGCTTACCCAACAAAAAGACCTTACCGGAGGCTGCCCGGGATCTTTTGTATCCTGCTGCGGCTCAAGATGAAACTCCTGAATATTGCTTCCTTGCGCGGCAATAAATTCAGAAGATACTTTTAAAGCGGCTATTTTATCAAGCGAGACATTTTCCCTGCTGTCCCAGGCATGTCCCGAAAGCTCAAAGCCTACCACCGTGCCTTGACGGCTGTCAACACTCACCCGGACAATCCCCTTTTCGGGGTCTTGCCCCTGCAGCACCCAATATGAATACACACAGCCTTTTTCCCTGATCAGGCGTTTTACTTCTGGATATCCGAATCGTTCCAGAAGATATAATGTATCGGTATTTCTCGAAGAAAAGTCAATAGAATGGACAGCGCAATGACGCAGGTCTATACCCACACCTATTTCGTCGATAAACGTTTGCGCGGTATCCAAAGCATCCTGTTTACTGACGGATGGAGCGCTTAACAAATCTGAATCCGATGGTTGGAGAACGGTATAATAGGCGGAAACAGCGAGGATACAAAAAGAAAGTATTCCAAAAAGAAGAAACCGGGTTACAAATTTCCTGTCCAGTGAGCGCCCCCCTTTATTGGATCAAAGCTTCAGCGATCTGAACGGCATTAAGCGCGGCCCCTTTAAGCAGGTTATCCGAAACTATCCATAACCACAAGCCGTTTTTAACGAATGGGTCCCGCCGGACCCTGCCGACAAAAACCTCACCCCTGCCTTCAACATCTTTCGGCATGGGGTAAAGCCCTTTCGACGGATCATCAACCAGGATCACTCCGGGACTTTTGGCAAGAAGCTTCTTGACCGACTCAGGCTGAAGCGGAGATTTTGTTTCAATATAAACACTCTCTGAATGTCCCGTACGCACAGGCACGCGCACGGTAGTAGCAGAGACCTTGATTTTGGGATCATTCATGATCTTGTGGGTCTCACGCACGAGCTTCCACTCTTCGCTGGTATAGTCATCATCAGTAAACCCGCCAATTTGAGGAAAGACATTGAATGCCAGCTGCTGCGGCATGCTTCTTTCTTGCGGCTTCATCATACTTTCCACAGAGGATTGGCTTGTGGCTTGCCTGCCTGCCGGACAGGCAGGTGTCTTGTGTCGTGAAACTATGCAATCCAACTCGTTCCACAACTGCTCAACCGCGCTCTTGCCGGCTCCGGAAGAAGCCTGCAGCGTTGTAACAATGACCCTTTTAATACCAACTTTCTTATGAATAGGATTAAGCGCCACCACCATCTGTATGGTGGAACAATTCGGATTGGCAATGATCCCTTTATGCTTCTTTATATCTTTGGCATTTACCTCCGGGACCACCAGGGGGACACGCGGATCCATACGGAAATCAGCGCCGTTATCTATAACCACCGCTCCTCTTTTTACCGCTTCCACGGCATACTTGACCGCGGCGCCCTTTTCTCCTTCGGTACCGGCGAACAAGGCGATATCGATCCCTTCAAAGCCTTCAGGAGAGATCGCCTCAACCTGGTATTTCTGACCGTCGACTTCGATCTCCCGGGCCGAACGCGCGAAGACGCGTAAATCAGCCACGGGGAACTTACGCTGCTTGACACAACGTAACATCTCAATACCGACTACCCCAACACCAATCACCGCGACATTATATTTTGTCTTTTTAATCATCGCTATAACCTCATCTTAAAAATTACAGGTTCTTAACAACCAGATCGCCTATTTCTGTGGTGCTAAAGCCCATTTTACCGGCAGCAAGCGATTTCAGGTCTTTTGCCACGATCTTGATCACCGCGTTCTCGATCGCTTTGCCCGCGGCGACTTCGCCTAAATTCTCCAGCATCATACCGGCGGCACAGATCGCCGCTAAGGGATTGATCACGTTCTTTCCGGTATACTTAGGAGCTGAACCGCCGATGGGCTCAAACATCGACACACCTTGCGGATTAATATTCCCTCCCGCCGCGATACCCATGCCTCCCTGCACCATCGCCCCCAAATCGGTAATAATATCTCCGAACATATTATCCGTGACAATAACATCAAACCATTCAGGGTTCTTGACAAACCACATCGTGGTAGCATCTACATGGGCATAATCGGTAGTAATATCCGGGTATTCCTTGGCGATCTCATTAAAGGCCCTTTCCCACAGGTCCCAGGCGTAGGTAAGGACATTGGTCTTGCCGCACAAGGTCAGCTTTTTCCTTTTATTGCGTTTGCGGCAGAAATCAAAAGCGTAACGGATGCAACGCTCGACTCCTTTGCGGGTATTATAGGAGATCTGAATGGCAACTTCATCCTGAGTGCCTTTTTTCTGGAATTCTCCCATCCCTTTATACAAACCTTCCGAATTTTCTCTGACCACGACAAAATCAATATCCTCGGGTTTCTTATCCTTTAACGGGCAAAAAGCGGAATTATACAGTTTTACCGGCCTTAAATTGATATACTGGTCCAATGAAAAGCGTAATTTTAATAATACGCCCGTTTCCAGGATACCAGGCTTTACCTCAGGATGACCGATCGCCCCCAGGAAAATAGCGGAATATTTTTTTAATTCCTCAATATCTTTTTCTTCCAGCGTCTTGCCGGTCTTTAAATACCGCTCGCCGCCGAAATCAAATATTTTCTGTTCGTATTTAAAATTAAATTTCTTCGCCGCGGCTGATAAGACCTTTAAGCCTTCATTAACAACTTCAGGGCCGGTACCGTCACCGGGAATAACCGCTATTTTATACATTGTTAAGCTCCTTATTCGTTAATATCGTTATTATCGTTGTGTTCGTTTTGTCCGTTAGTATCGTTAATCCCGTTAAACGATACTAACGATAGTAACGAAAATAACGACAATAACGATATTAACGACAATAACGATTTTTAATATATTTCATTAACCCTCCGGCTTGCACCAATTCCTGCAAGAAACCGGGAAATGCCTGGGTTTTATAAACTGCATTGCGGGTTATATTCTTAATGCTTCCCGCGTTTAAATCTATCTCGAGCTCATCTCCATCGGATATTTTATCGATCGCTTCCGATTCTAGAAAAGGTAACCCTATATTGATCGCGTTGCGGAAAAAGATCGCCGCGAAGCTGCGGGCAATGACCGCGGAAACCCCACACCCTTTAATTGCCAATGGCGCATGTTCACGAGAGGAACCGCAACCGAAATTCTTTCCCGCGACAATGATATCTCCAGGCTGGACTCGACCCGCGAAATCAGGCTTAATACTTTCCAGGCAATGCTTTCCTAATTCCACAGCATCGGTTGAAACCAAATATTTAGCCGCGATTATATCGTCAGTATTAACATCATCTCCGAATTTATGGACTTTACCTTTTATGATCATATTGTTTAAACTTCCCCCGGATGCGTGATCTTCCCCGTGATCGCGGAAGCCGCCGCAACCGCAGGATTGGATAAATACACAAATGATTCCGGGCTTCCCATCCTGCCGATAAAATTCCTATTGGTCGTTGCCAAACAAGTTTCACCCACGGTCAAGATCCCCATATGGCCGCCCAGGCAGGGGCCGCAGGTCGGCGTAGAAAATATCCCTCCGGCTTTTACAAAGATCTCCGCCAACCCCTCTTTTACAGATTGCAGATAGATCTTTTGAGTGGCCGGGATAACGATCAAACGCAACCCTGCTTTTACTTTCTTGCCTTTTAAGATCTTTGCGGCAACACGGATGTCACTGATCCTGCCATTGGTACAGGAACCGATGACAACCTGGTCAAGCTTCACCTTGCCCAATTTACTGGCCGGTTTCACATTGCTGGGTAAATGAGGGCAGGAAACTACCGGCTCTAAGCCTGAAACATCCCACTCATAGATCTTTTCATACAGAGCATCTGCATCGCTTTTAAGGTTAGTCCATAGTCCATGGTCCATAGTCGATGGCTTTTTACTTTTGCCTTTTGGCTTTTTACCTGTGACTTGTGACCTGTGACTTGTGACCTGCGCAACGTACTCCCGCGTGATCTCATCAGGCTCGATAATACCCGCCCGGGCACCGGCTTCAATCGCCATATTACTCATGGTAAACCTGCCGTCCATCGGCAGTTTACGGATGACCGGGCCGGAAAACTCCATAGCCTTATATAATGCGCCATCAACGCCGATCTCACCGATAGTATACAAGATCAGGTCTTTTCCTTCCACCCACCGGGGCAATCTACCTTTATAAACAAATTTTATTGATGCCGGGACTTTCAACCAGATCTTCCCGTCAACAAAACCGCGCGCCAGGTCGGTAGAACCGACTCCTGTCGAATAACACCCTAACGCCCCATAAGTACAGGTATGAGAATCAGCGCCAATGACCAGGTCCCCCGGTTTAACCAAGCCCATTTCCGGAAGAAGCGCATGTTCGATCCCCATGCAGCCTATTTCGAAATAATTCTTTATCTTCTGCTGGGCGGCGAACTGAGCTAATATCTTGCATTGATTAGCGCTTCTCAGATCTTTTGCCGGAGCAAAATGGTCAGGCACTAATACGATCTTATCCTTATCGAATACCTTGGTAAAACCGGCCTTCTTGAATTCTTCGATCGCTAAAGGAGCGGTAATATCATTACCAAGCGCCAAGTCAATATCAGCCTCAATAAATTCACCCGGCTTGATAGTTTTATTCTTGGTATGGGCCAGTAATATTTTCTCGGCTATAGTATAACTCATAATCGTTTGGTTCGTTAATTTCGTTTCGATCGTTGAGGCCGTTAGTCGCGTTGGAATCATTTTATCGTTAACGTTACTAAAAAAACTTACGGAAACAACGATATGAACGAAATTATCCCTTGAATTTCTTCACTACGACAGTGGCGTTATGGCCGCCAAAACCCAAAGAATTAGACAACGCAACTTTCACTTCGGCTTTTCGTGCCACATTGGGGACATAATCGAGGTCGCAATCAGGGTCAGGGAACTCATAATTGATCGTAGGAGGAACAACATTATCTCGAATGCTTAAACAAGAGGCAATGAATTCAACGCCGCCGGCAGCCCCTAACAGATGCCCGGTCACTGATTTTGTCGAAGAAACCATTACTTTCTTGGCGTGAGCCTGCAAAGCTTTCTTAATTGCCAACGTTTCAACTTTATCATTTAATTTTGTCGAAGTCCCATGCGCGTTAATATAATCGACATCATGAGGATTTATTTTAGCGTCATTCATTGCCCGGCGCATTGCCAGTGAAGCGCCATATCCTTCAGGGTCAGGAGCGGTAATATGATAGGCGTCACAGGACATGCCGAAACCGGCTACTTCAGCATAAATACGCGCGTTCCTTTTCTGAGCATGCTCTAAGGTCTCCAAAACCACTATCCCGGCGCCTTCGGCCATGACAAAACCATTACGCTCCCGGTCAAAAGGCCGGCTTGCTTTCTCGGGGGCATCATTACGGGTCGACAGCGCCTTTAACGCGCAAAAACCACCGACCCCTAAAGTCGTGATACAACTTTCCGTACCCCCCGTCACCATAACATCGGCATCACCGCGTTGCAATATTCTCAAAGCTTCTCCAATAGAATGGTTTCCCGAAGCGCACGCGGTCGTAACACATGAATTCGGGCCTTTAAAACCGAAAATAATACCGACATGGCCGCTTGCCTCATTGACGATCAACATAGGGATGAGAAACGGAGAAAGACGCGATGGCCCTCCTTTAAGATATACCTGATGTTCCTCTTCAATAATACGCAGGCTGCCGATACCTGAACCGATGATGACTCCGATACGTTCTCTATCTTCTTTTTCCAGATCTAAAGCAGCATCGGCGATCGCTTGTTTCGAACAGGCGATCGCGTATTGCACAAATTTCTCCATACGGTGCATATCTTTCTTGGAAATCCCGTAAAGCAAATGATCGAATCCTTTGACCTCTCCGGCAATATGGCTGTCGAAAGCAGAAGCGTCAAAAGTCGTTAGCGGGCCTATCCCTGACCTCCCCTCCTTTAATGAATCCCAAAAGGAAGAGACATCATTTCCGACCGGAGAAATTATCCCTAAACCTGTAACAACTACTCTGTTTTCCATAGTTTTTTTAAATTGAAATGGATTTCCCGAAAATACCTGGCATACTCAGGGGGATTCGGAATGGCTCACACTAAAACTTACCCCGCCAAATGAAACGGCGGGGTATGATTCCCGAAGAATGGGGAACTATATATTAATATTACTTATTTGACTTTTCTTCGATATATTTTACAGCATCACCGACTGTGGTGATCTTTTCGGCATCTTCATCAGGGATCTCGATACCGAATTCCTCTTCAAACGCCATAACCAATTCAACGGTATCCAATGAATCTGCTCCTAAATCATCAATAAATGATGCTTCAGGCGTAACCTCTTCAGGTTTAACACCCAACTGTTCCGCTATTATTGATTTTACTTTATCAGCAACTGCCATTCTTTTTTCCTCCTTTGTAACCACCTATACACGGGTCATGAGCACGCCGTGTTTCTTGTGGCTTAAACCATAACCATACCGCCATCAACGATCAACGTCTGGCCGGTAATGTAATCTGCTTCACGAGAAGCTAAAAACAAACACGCATTTGCTACATCTTCAGGGCTGCCCAGCTTCCCTAGCGGGATATTCGTTAACATCTTATCCTTTAATTCTTGAGGCAGTTTTGCCGTCATCTCTGTCTGAATAAACCCCGGAGCTACCGCATTCGCGGTTATATTACGGGAAGCGAATTCCCGTGCCGTGGTTTTTGTCAGAGCAATAATGCCTGCCTTGGAAGCAGAATAATTTGCCTGCCCTGCGTTACCTATTACCCCGATAATAGAAGCGATATTGACGATCTTTCCCGCCCTTTGCTTTATCATCGGTTTGGATACGGCTTTGATACAATTAAACGTACCTTTCAAGTTCACATTGATCACCGCATCCCACTCAACCTGGCTCATTCTCAAGATAAGATTATCTTTAGTGATACCAGCGTTGTTAACTAATATATCAATCCTTCCGAATTTGTCAAGAATTTTGTTAATTGATTCTTCAACTTTCGCGTAATCCGTCACATCCAAAAGAATACCGAGGGACTTTCTTCCCATTCCTTCGATTTCCTGCGCAGTTTTCTCGGCTTCCTGAACATTGACATCTCCGACTGCGATATGCGCTCCTTCTTGGGCGAATAAAAGCGCGATTGACTTGCCTATTCCCCGCGCGCCGCCTGTTATCAACACCACCTTATCTTTCAAACGCATTTGTACCTCTCCTGCTTCTAGGCTCCCTGATTATTAATTAAAGCTATGATATCTTCTTTTTTCTCTATATTACGGCAAACCGCACTTTCGTTAATACGGCGCAAAAGCCCCTTTAAAACCTTCCCCGGGCCGAATTCAATAAATTCATTGACCCCCTGCGAGGAAATAAACCGCATAGAATCTTCCCACAGGACGCTTGAAGCCACCTGTTTAATTAAGCAATCTTTTATTTCTGCCGCAGAAACAACCGGTTGAGCAGTCACATTACTGATTACCGGAATTTCCGGTTTACGGAGAGTTATTTTCTCTAATTCCTGCGCTAATTTCAAAGAAGCGCCTTTCATAAATGATGAATGGAACGCCCCGCTTACCTCTAAAAGTATAACTTTTCTGGCACCGGCAGCTTCAGCGGCTTTAACCGCTTCCTCTATCTGGGTTGCTGCGCCGGATATAACAATTTGTCCGGGGCTATTGATATTAGCAACTTCAACATTTGTATCCCGGCAGACTTTCCTGACTGCGGCCAATTCTAATCCCATAAGAGAAGCCATCTTGCCGGGTGATTTTAACGCCTCTTCTTCCATAAATTCGCCGCGGCGCCTGACTAAACCAACCGCATCCTCAAAACTCAGCGCTCCAGCGGCTACAAGCGCTGAATACTCACCCAAGCTCAACCCCGCGACATAACTTGTGTCTTGCCTGCCTGCCGGACAGGCAGGTGTCTTGTGACTTGTGACTTTCTTATAAGCTTCGTACGCCGCTATCGTCATCGTCACAATAGCCGGCTGGCAATTCTTGGTTTTCTTTAATTCTTCAGGCTGGCCTTCAAAACACATCTTTGAAATAGAAAAACCGAGAACTTCATCAGCCTTATCAAAGACCGCCTTACTTTCGGGAAAAGCCTCATAGAGATCTTTCCCCATACCTATATATTGCGACCCCTGGCCCGCGAACAAATACGCTTTTTTTCCCATTATTTTTAACTTTTGGCTTTTAGCTTTTAACTTTTGACTTTCTTACCTACCACTTTATTACGCACGCCCCCCAAACTAACCCGGCGCCAAAAGCATCCAAAAGAACAATATCGCCTTTCTGAACTCTGCCTTCCCGAACCGCTTCACACAAAGCGGTAGCTGTAGAAGCGGAAGAAATATTGCCATACTTTTCTATATTCAAATAGATCTTATCTTCAGGTAATCCAAGCCGCTTCGCGACAGCTAAAATAATACGGATATTTGCCTGATGAGGGATCAAACAAGCTATATCGTCACAACTCAAGTTCGCTTTCTCTAAAGCTTTTTCCGCGGCGTCAGACATGATCTTAACTGCCAGCTTAAACAATTCATTCCCGCACATTTTCATATAATGCATGCGGCCCTCAAGCGTCTTATGGGTAGCGGGATTCCGAGAGCCGCCTCCCGGCAAATTCAATATATCAGTATAGGTTCCGTCACAACCCAGATACGTTGAAAGGAACCCTCCGGTTTTAACTTCTCCGAGAACCGCAGCTCCCGCACCATCACCGAATAAAACACAGGTATTACGGTCTTCCCAATCGGTAACCGTTGAAAGCACCTCTGAACCGATAACCAGGATATGTTTATAACAGCCGCGCGCGATAAACTGCTGGGCAGTGACCAGCCCATACACAAAGCCGGCACAGGCTGCTGAGATATCAAAGGCCGCGGCATTCTTGGCCCCTAACTTTGCCTGCACGAACGCGGCGGTTGAGGGAAACTGCATATCAGGTGTGATCGTCGCCACAATGATCAGCTCCAGATCAAGAGGCTTGATCCCGGCATCCTTAAGAGCTTCTTCAGCGGCTTTCACCGCCAACTCAGACGTTGCTTCATGTTTAGCGGCAATGCGCCTTTCCTTAATACCGGTACGCGTGGTGATCCATTCATCGGATGTATCAACCATTTTCTCAAGGTCCGCATTCGTCAGGACTTTCTTCGGCAAATATTCCCCTACCCCTATAATACCGACTTTCTTCATAGTTTCGTTAATCCTTTTATTGCCGGGCTTGTGTGTGTATCGCCTCTAACATCTTCTCATTAAATTTACGCTCTACTTCTTCCTTGGCAACACGGATAGCATTCTTGATCGCCTTCACATTCGAACGGCCATGGCCGATAATGACCACTCCGTTGACCCCTAATAAAGGCGCGCCGCCATATTCAGAATAATCGATCTTTTTCTTAAAATTACCCAGGTTGTTCTTCAAGAAAAGCAGGCCGATCTTGCCCCACAAGTTGCTCATTAAATGCCTTTTCAAAAAGATCTGCATAGTTTCTGCCAGGCTTTCAGAGACCTTAAGCGCAACGTTGCCGACGAAACCGTCACAGATGATAATATCGCATTTCCCGGAAAAAAGATCCTTGCCTTCGACATTACCGATAAAATTAAGTTTGCTTTTCTCAAAAAGCTCGCCTGTTTCTTTAAGAAAACCCGTCCCCTTCGTTTCTTCTTCTCCGATATTTAAGAGGCCCACGGTCGGAGTAGCCTTATTCAGGATACAACTGGTATAGGCGCTTGCCATGATCCCGTATTGTAAAAGCTGCGACGGTTTCGGGTCGATATTCGCGCCGACATCCATTATCAGAGAGAAATCTTTTACCGTAGGCAAAACAATGGCAATGCCCGGGCGTTCAACGTCCGGCAGAAGCCCCAGGCTTAACGTCCCGGCGCAAACCACAGCGCCGGTATTTCCTGCGCTAAAGAACGCGTCACCTTTACCGTCCCTCACCAGGTTCAATCCCACGACAATAGAAGAATTCCTTTTCCTGCGCACGCTGGTGGCAGGAGACTCATGCATTTCAATGACTTCCTGGGAAGGATGAATAGAAATAGCGCTGCCGGAATACTTATTCTTCTTCAGCAGCGCTTCTATTTTTACCTGATCACCGACCAGGACAACTTCGATCTGATACTCTTTAACCGCAGCGATAGCCCCTTCGATAACCACATCAGGGGCATAATCACCACCCATGGCATCTACAATGATCTTCATAGTATCCCTTTTTTATAGAGGACCGTTATACCATAAAACAGGAAACGTCCCTGGCTTTTACATACGCTTTAAGGCATCCGCACAATGAATACCTATAAATAAAGCCGGGCAACGAAAGAATAAAGCTCTTAACTTTTCTTTTTCTTCTCTTTGACCGCAATCTCGACAACCGATTTGCCGTTATAATAGCCGCAAACCTTA
>Ga0105098_10000762_pt1 | contig 11407 bp, 7 predicted proteins | sample PPLLak21cMay2015_FD_79137 | JGI IMG/M metagenome (GOLD analysis project Ga0105098, IMG submission 79137) | Freshwater sediment microbial communities from Prairie Pothole Lake near Jamestown, North Dakota, USA - PPLs Lake P7 Core (1) Depth... | ecosystem: Environmental > Aquatic > Freshwater >... | reverse complement strand
TGGGGGTGGATCCAGCACCGACGCTGTTGCAGAGGCGTTACGGCTCATTGTTGCTAACGGGCTCAAGGTCGCTGTCGAATGTGTTTTGATCGCCGCAGACCAGGGAGCGATTGGAGTCACCGATGAAGTCATCGCTGTCGGGGGCACGGCCAGCGGTGCAGACACGGTCTGCGTGATCCGCCCCGCGCATACGGGCAGTTTCTTTGATCTCCAGGTCCGGGAAATTGTCGCAATGCCGAGGGTCCGGTAACGATGGCAATCGCAGAGCTCAAAGAGACGTTCAGACTTCTCAGACAGTTGCCGGTCCTCTGGCTTCCCGGTATTGCGGGCGGATTTCTTGCTGCTGCACTCTGGATAACCTTCAACCTGTATGGAACATTTTTTGCCGGAAGGCTGATGGTAATCTCCGGTCTGGTACTCCTTATCTTTACTACCGGAATGCTGACCATAATCAGGAATCAGGAAGGTGGCACCCTGGCTCTGCTTGCCGGGGGTATCAGGTATTATTTCCGGGTGCTCCTGCCCCAGATCGTCATTGTGTCCGCAATTATCCTTATCTTCATGCTTCTTACGGTAACCTTAAGCCTTTTTGGGATTTCCGACATGGGTATCGTGACAGCTCTTGCGTTTGGGTTTATAACACCAACACTCATCGTCACCTTCTTTTTTGATACAGCCGCAGTTTTCGAGGACCGGCGGATTTTCGATGCCATCCAGCGAAGTATACGCCTTGTTTTTGCGCACGTGAACGCAGTAATTTCATTCCTGCTTGTGTACCTGGGGATCTTCATTGGTGGTGTCATTGCACTGACTTTTGTCTGGGAAGCGTTCCTGTTCGATAAGCTCGAACCGGTATCCCGTTACAACCAGACGCAGCTGCAGTCATTTACCCCGGAACAGCTCATCGCGATGATTGGGCCGACGGGGATGTGGATCACAGCCGCAATTCTCTTTATCGGTACCACCCTGCTTCTCCCGATCCTCTTCTGCTATAAAGCCTGTTTCTTTAAAAAACTCGCCGGCGCGACTGCTAATATCACCCAGCAACCCACAATCGGGGAATTTGACAGTAAAGGACGCTGGTACAAATATTAAAATCTGGCTCGAAGGAATCCCTTCGGCTCGTAAAAAAGCATTTTCGAGAATCACCCGCATCAGGGCTCCTATGGGGCACGGCGGAGCAGGAACGTACATGCATCCCGCATTTTCACCTGAGGGCGTGCCTTAATAAAAATTCAAATATTTTCAATCAAGATCCTGAAAAATCATGGATAACTAAGAGTCGCCCGTTTCGGGGCAGCTTATTGGCATGGAGGGCGGTTTTTTCGGAATTTTTAGTTACTGATTCCGCTGCGGGAGTAACCCTTTGGGGCATGAAAACCATTTTACGAAGATCACCCGCCTCAGGGCCTCACCGGGGCACGGCGGGGCAGGGAGTGTAAATCCCTCCATTTTCAGCGGTAGGCGTCCCATAATGAGAATTCACATATTCTCAATCATGATCCTTCAAATCATAGGCATAAATAGGCGCCCGTTTCGGGACATTGCATAAAGAGCGAGGGCGAGTTTCCCGGAATTTTAAGTCATTGATCCGCCGCGGGGGCGTCCCTTCGGGGGCGGCGGCGTTCATCCTCTCTATAGCTAAAAGCTGCTAATTATAGCGGAATGCTATCATTTTTTTATGATACATGTGTTTTTATTCAGTTATTCTCAGGAAAATCATAAAATTTATGATGACCACCCGCCTCAGGGCCCCTCCGGGACACGGCGGGCAACGAGGTTCTATAGAATTTTAATTTTGTTACTATTCTAATTCAGGAGTCTCATCAAGAGCAGCAGCATCGCTCCTCAAATGGGAATTTAATGATACCACTTGTCGACTAACTTGATTTTCATGAACCGTCTATGAATTTTTGTTCATATGAATCTTTTCGGAAAAGATGTCCGGTTCGCCAAACCCACGGAAACAATAAATCCTATACTTTCAGGAACAAAAACAGGAGGACTGCGCATAGTCCGCCACCGATCGTGGCAATCATATTGGTCCCGGCATTACCCAGAAATCCCCGGTTCTCCAGTGTAGCACCTACCAGACTGTCGATATTCGTACCGACAAAACCTGCAATGGTGCAGATAACCATCATCCACGGGGTGATTACATTCAGCAGCAGGGCGACGAGCGAAACGGTCAGACCGCCCATAAGTGCAACCGCCTGACCCCTTACAGTAACTCCCCCGTTTGTACCTATCGGGACTTTTTTCAGGGTCGTAATCATATAGGGAATCCCCCCGGTCACCCCAATCTCACTTGCCAGGGTATCTGCTGCAGCGGTCGCCACACAACCGACATACATGACAATAAAGATCGGCTGCTGGAATACGCCGAAAAGAACTGCAGCTGCTGCTGCGACAATGCCGTTTGCAAAAACATTTTTGTATCCCCGTGCCCCGCCCCTGCCCTGTTCGACCCCGATCCTTTTTTTATACTCGTACTTATACCGGGTCGCCACGGAACCCAGAATAAAAAAAGAGAGCATAATAAGGAACCACTGCCCTCCCTGGGGGGCAGCAAAGACCAGCAGGATAATCCCCACGAGTGCAGCAGAGAAAAGGCCGGAAAGATCGGCGGTTTTTGCCCGGAACGCGAAAAATCCGAAGGTAAAACCGACAATAACAGCTATAACCACCAGAAGGAGGTCTGCCTGGTAATTCAGCTCCCGGATAAGCCACATCGTCATGGCAATACCGATTGCTTCGATGACGAGAGCATCTTCATACTTAAGCAGGATGGTTTTCAGAAGGACCGCGGCAATAATCCCGAAAATCACGGTAAGGAAAAAATACTCCTTAAGATACGCTATTACCAGCACTCCCGCCCACGCCGTCGAGATAATGTAATACAGGTAGGTATTCAGATCGTCAGCACCACGCTGGAAGACCAGTTCTCCTAAGACGAGCATGGCAAGCGTGCAGCTGAATACAAAAAGGGGCAGGAGGGTAACACCATAGAGGACGGCAATTACGCAAAACGAGTACGAGAGATATTTGGTAGCAAAAAAACGCCACAGGACGAAAGAAAAGAGAATAACGATCAGGGCCATCAGCCAGGCAGGCTTGACCGAGGGGGCAACCAGAATAGCACCAGCGACAAGCACTGCCGCAAAGCCAAGCCCTCCCTGTCGCTCCATTTGTCAGTTATTTGTCTTCAAGCAAAAAGAGTTTTATCGTGACTGGATTTCCCGGGCAGGAAAAACGCAAGGGACCTTCCAGGTCCGGAATAAACAAGGATACGATTACTATATTTTATTTCACAACCAACCACCTCAGGAATGGTATCCTCTGATCAACTGCCGAAAAACTACGATTTCGCTGAGGTGGAGGAGCGCTGGCGCGGCACCTGGCGCGACGAAGATCATTATTTTGACAGGAATTCGGAAAAACCACAGTTTGTGATCGACACGCCCCCACCGTACCCGACGGGCAATTTCCATATAGGGAACGCATTAAACTGGTGTTATATCGATTTCTTTGCCCGCTATAAGCGCATGAAGGGGTTCAATGTAATGTTCCCCCAGGGGTGGGACTGTCACGGTCTCCCGACCGAGGTAAAAGTAGAAGAACTGAACCACATTACGAAAAATGATGTTTCCCGGGAGGAGTTCCGGAGGATGTGCCGTGAACTCACCGAGAAAAACATTACCCAGATGCGGCTTACGCTCCGCAAAATGGCATTCTCAACTGACTGGAGTAATGAATACATCACGATGAAGCCGGATTATTATGGCAAGACGCAGCTTTCGTTTCTGCGGATGCTCAAAAACGGGTACATCTACCAGAGTGAGCACCCGGTGAACTATTGTTCCCGCTGCGAGACAGCGATCGCTTTTGCCGAAGTAGCGTACGAAGACCGCGAGACCCAGCTCAACTATTTTGACTTCGGGGGCGTTGAGATTGCAACCACAAGGCCTGAGCTCCTTGCGGCCTGCGTGGCCCTTGCTGTTCACCCCGAAGATGACCGGTATCATTCCCTGAAAGGCAGGAAGATGAAAGTCCCGATCTTCGGTCATGAAGTTCCGGTCATTCAGGACACGGCAGTCGATCCGGCATTCGGCTCAGGAGCCGTCATGATCTGTACATTCGGGGACAAACAGGACGTCCACTGGTGGAAACAACACAACCTCGCGCTGCGTAAAGCGATCGACCGGCAGGGGAAGATGACGGAAATTGCGGATGCCTACCATGGCATGACCGCCGCTGAGTGTCGTACCGCAATCCTTGCTGATATGAAATTCCTGCATATCCTGAACCGCCAGGAGAAACTGGCCCAGCGGGTGGGTACCTGCTGGCGATGTAAAACACCCATCGAGATCCTCTCAGAGCGCCAGTGGTTCGTAAGAATAAGACCGGATGAGATCCAAAAGGCCGCTCACCAGATCACCTGGTATCCTGAACACATGCTCCGGCGGATGGAAAACTGGATCGAACAGATGGAATGGGACTGGTGCATCTCCCGGCAACGGATCTTTGCAACACCGATACCGGTCTGGTTCTGTATAAAGTGCGGTGAGATGATCACCCCTGATGAAAAAGATCTGCCCGTTGATCCGACCCTGGTACAACCGGACCATGCCTGTCCGAAGTGCGGGGGCAATGAGTTTACCGGTGAAGCTGATGTCCTTGATACCTGGATGGACTCTTCCATTTCTGTCCTCAAAGTGACCGGGTGGGACGGCAAAGGAGCCCCCCCATTTTTCCCCGCCCAGATCCGTCCCCAGGGCCATGACATCATCCGCACCTGGGCATTCTATACGATTCTTCGTTCCGTCGCCCTGACCGGGCAGAAACCCTGGGATGAGATCCTGGTTAACGGCATGGTGCTGGGAGAAGACGGGTTCAAGATGAGCAAGAGCCGGGGCAATATCATTGTTCCTGAGGAGATTCTGGTGAAGTATGGCGCCGATGCACTCAGGCAGTGGGCAGCAATGGGAGCGGCGACAGGATCGGACATCATGTTCAGCTGGAACGATGTGGTTGCGGCATCACGTTTCCAGACCAAGATGTGGAACATAGCACGGTTCGTCCTGATCCAGCTTGAGAAGGAAGGTTTTGATAAAAACGTACCGGTCACTGCGCTTGCCGACCGGTGGCTTCTCGTCCAGCTCTCAGATACGATCCAGGCGGTGAGTGATGCGATGGAGTGTTACCAGTTTGACGTTGCACTCAAGGCAATCCGTGAGTTTGCCTGGGATACCCTTGCCGATAATTACATTGAACTGGCAAAAGGCAGGTTATATACCGGGAACGAGTCCCGGAAAAGTGCCCTCCTTGTTCTTTCTGCCGCGTTAGATTCACTCTGCAGAATGCTCGCGCCATTCACACCGTATTTTGCTGAGGAGTGCTATACTAACCTGAACAAAGGCGTATCCGTGCACACTCAGCCATGGGTTTCCTTCACGTACGATGATGAAGCAGCGCGAAATGAGGGCAACCTGCTCGTGCAGGTTGTGGCAGGAGTGCGCAAATATAAGCACGACAGCGGACTTGCTCTCAATGCACCTCTTGGAAGGGTAACAATCTATGCACCGCACACGATAAACGATGAAGGCGACACCGGCCGTACGCTGAATGCTGATGTCCACTGGCGCACTGATGCAGCACAGCTGGAGCGAGCAATCACCGATATCAGTTTCAATCGTGCGGTGATTGGGCCGGCATTCCGCAAACAGGCACAGGCATTCATGGCAGCAGTCAGGGCGCTTTCACCTGACCAGCTCGAGAATCCGCCAAAAACAATTTTCCTCGAAGGTAATGAAGTCGAGATCCCGGAAAACGCATTTACCCCCAAGTTCTCGTACATTGAGGAAGGAGCAAAAGTCGATGTGATTACCGTCGGCGACGTGATTGTGACAATAGTAAAATCTGCCTGATTGCGTCGGCGACGAACAGGGCAATCTCATCCTTTTCTTTCACTGCATCAACCAGTATGAACCGTGACGGGTCTTTGAGGGCAAATTTCAGGTAATTATTCTGTACTTTTTCAAGTACTTCCCGTTTCTCGAAATGCTCCCGTTCGTCCTGCGGTTTGAGCCGGGAAAGAGCTTCATCGATGGGAAGGACAAAGAGGAATGTCCTGTCCGGCCTGATCGTCCAGGCATTGTGCATGGCCCGCAGCCATCCCTCCGGATCCGGTATCACCCCTTCGAGCGTGACTGACTGATACGCGTACCGGCTGTCGCTGTACCGGTCGGAGATTACCAGCCTGTTGTCGGCGAGTGCGGGACGGATAATTTTTTCAAGATGCGCTGCATGGTCGGCAACAAAGAGTGCTGCTTCGGTTACCGGGTCCATCTGTTCTGCTATCGGCCGGCGGACGGCCTCCCCGATCGAGGTAGCCCCGGGCTCCCGGGTGAAGACCGGATCAAGGTCAGCAAGGGATTCCTGAAGCGCCCTGTGCAAGGTGCTCTTCCCGCTTCCGTCAATACCTTCCAGCGTGATCAGCAACAGCATCCCCTCCGGATCCATGCAACCGGGACGATTCCCCGGTGCAGGGCAGTGCTGATGATGGCGCCATCAAATCCCGATTCACTGATCGTTTCGAGATCGGTACAGGATGCAACACCTCCCCCGTACATGAGCTTTCCATCGTATGCCCTGCGGAGTTTTTCCAGCACCTGTCCGTCAATACCCTTTTCTGTACCGACGGCGCTTACATCAAGCAGAATACACCCCTCAAAATCCCAGTGCTGCGCAGAGGTTAATACCTCTACCGGATCTTTACCGGAGGGGATGACAAGCCCCTGTTTTACATCAATGCTCAGAAAGCCCCCATGATACCGTGAGAGGTCGCTGCCCCCGGTCTCAGTTCCGACAATATTCACGATATTCTCACCGGGCAGCACATCAGAAGGAGACTGACACCCGCGGTCGACATAACAGCACCTGACGTTCTTTGCACACTTCTGAATGATGGCATCATGGGACCCGGTCCCCTCGATCCGATCGAGATCGGCAATATAGAGATATTCCGGCCTGACTGACTGTACGAAACCGATAGGTTCTGCCGTCGGAGAACACCCCCAATCAAGAGGTTTGTAGGTCTCACGCTGCCCGGATTTGCCGTGAACGACCAGATTTTGCCGCAAATCCATTGCAAGAAATAGTTTCATAGGCGAACGCAATCACTATTTTCTCAAAGTTATATTTTTACCTAATATTTTATCGTTAGGTACGTCTCTACATATTATCATGACAGTTGAAACCTTCCTTTCTGACATCCGTGCGGATTCCACCCGTACTTCATATGTAACAGGGATATGCTCATTTATTCATTTTATCTATTCTCTTCCACCTATCAAAGGGGAACGGAGAACCAGAGAAGAACGGGACATCTGTTTTAAAAAATGCAATGAGTACCTGCAAGATACCCGGAATTACGGCGATGACTTGATTGCATTCATCAAGAGCATGAATGAAAAACATTGTTCACCGCAATTAATCAACGTCAATACAACTGCCGTGAAGGAATTCATGACTCACCACCGGATTGAACTCGATGAATTTGATTTAAAACGGGTAAAAAAGGTCAAACCTCCAATGAGCCCGGTGAAAAGAAAATACGATATCAGTCATGAAGAAATCAGGAAAATCCTCACCCACTCTCATGTCACATTAAAATCAATAATCCTGTTGCTCGTAAGCAGCGGCGCGCGGATAGATGAAATTCTGACGTTAACCCTAAAAAATATTGAACTTCATGAAAATTATGGGATTATTTACATTTCTCGTGAAAATACCAAAACCAAAAAACAACGGTATTCTTTCATCTCACAAGAAGCCGTGCAAATCTTAAGGGAGTATATTCGGAAGGAAAGCAAGAAGGATCAGGACCACCTTTTTGATTTCACGTACGAAAACGCAAACTATATGTTAAATCTGGCATTGAAAAATGCTGGATTGGATGACCGGGACGAGAATACTAATACCCGGAAAATAACCTTCCATATCTTTCGAGCATTCTTTCTGTCACAGCTAAAGTTGGTGATAAATCCAGAAATTCCGAAGATGTTGGCAGGTCATGAAGGATCTCTTTCTGCAAACTACCGCAATTATCCGAAAAAAAAAGCTCTCGAAGAATATCTCAAAGCCGTTAAAATGGTTACATTCGATATGCCACAAGATGTTCGGGAAATTCAAAACAAATTCGAGAAGGAATTGGCAGAAAATACCCAGCTTGTGAAAAGTATCGTCATAGAAAACCAACAACTGAAACAGACAATCGAAGGACTTCTAATAGAGAAAAATAAGCAGCAGCAACAGATTGATCAAATTATGTTGATGCTGACAGCATATGAGGTTCCAGGAACGCACTATGTGAATGCTGAACCATTAGAGATTCCAGTTAAAAAGAAAAAATAATCCCTTACTTCGCTGCTTATCATTTTTACTTCAGTGCCTTAACCTTCATAAAACAACGTTCCGGTGTAATGTTAATGCATCCTGGTGTCTGATTATTGTCGATAATTTTACGTCTCTTGTCGTGAAGAGAATGGCTTTTGTACGGGTTCCTCTCCGATAAAACCGCATTGTGGACACCCACAGCAAAGGTTTGGATGCGATGCGGGGTATGATAAGTATCCGCAATGCTTGCAGCGAACCTGCAATGTCGCGAGTGTTCTCATGTCCCCTACTACCGCATACTTCGCAATATATAGGGGTTTCATGGTTATTCATAAAGCACGGGATATATTCAATATTTTAACTCCGATTGTTTATTTCTCGTTTTATTGCGCTTTTTGTTATAGTTGGTTTGATTATGTTTTTGAGTTTAAGTCATTAAGACTCGATTTGCATATTTGATCGTTTTTACATGGATGGCTGACCCCCGCGTGGCTGTAAATACCAGAATAGTATGTCTAACAATTTGCCTTGATAGTTTTCACATACTGATACTTTTGCCTTAAACTGATCAATTACAATATTCAATCAGTAAAACCATGAATTCATTATAAACTGCATCATTATCCAGATCTCCATTAATAAAAAAATGTATTGTAGTGAAAATATCTTTCAAAGCGAGAAGACCAATTCTTCGTAATCTAGTTACTAATCCGTCATCTGTTTTCGGGTGTAAATTTGCCTTAAAGCAGCTCTTTAAATGTCAGAACGTAGATGAGAGGCGTTGGCAATAGGTGGCTTACTTCATTGGCAATATTCCCATGATCCTGAATCATTACCAGATGAAGTAAACTATCAGGGAACGTCTGCATAGCTCAGATGTTTTCATTTGCAATTGTTACATTTATCTGCAGAGCAAGAAAACTGAGGTAACCCGAATGAAAAAAGAACAACTGCCCCACAGAAAAAATGCAGTACTGCCTGTATTCATGTTCATGATAATTGTACTGATGGTTGCTGTACCAGTCAGTGCGTTGCCCCCGGTCATTACGTTGCTGGGAAGGGATCCGACCAGTCTCACTATTGGCTCGACCGGCTACTTTGACGCCGGCGCAATGGCGATTGATCCGCAAGATGGTAACATAACGGCGTCCATAATCGTGACGAACAATGTCAATATTTCCGTAGTCGGGACGTACTGGGTCAACTATTCAGTAACCAACTCAATCCTCGAAACGGCGAACGCTACCCGGACGGTTAACGTGGTCAACAGGCTTGACCCTGCGACGATACCAAAGTTCGCGACCCCGCTCATCATACCGCCGGAGATGCCCAAAACCAGCACCAGTCCGACAATGGACTATTACGAGATAGCGGTCAGGGAGTTCAACCAGCAGATCCTGCCGGCCGGCATGCCGAATACGACGGTATGGAGTTATGGTTCCAACACTTCACCCGGGACCTTCAACTATCCGGCGTTTACCATTGAAGCAACGGCAAACAAGCTGACAAAGGTCAGGTGGATTAACGGTCTGGTAGACCGGAATGGCAATTACCTGCCGCACCTGCTGCCGATAGACCAGACCCTGCACTGGGCCAACCCGCCGGGCGGCATTGCAGGCAGAGATATGCACGGGACCGATCCGAACCCATACATGGGTCCGGTTCCTGCTATCATCCACGTCCATGGTGCTCATACCAACCAGGAGAGCGACGGTTACCCTGAAGGTTGGTACCTGCCGGCAGCAAACAACATCCCTGCGGGATATGCGACGACCGGGACCTACTACAACACATTCAGGGCCAATGCAACATTTGGGGCTGAATGGCAGCCCGGCACTGCGGTGTTCGATTACCCGAACAACCAGCGGGCAACAACCTTATGGTATCACGACCACTCGCTGGGCATGACACGGACGAACGTGTATGCCGGCCCGGCCGGGTTCTACCTGCTGAGGAGCGGACCTGATGACGTTAACCTTGGCTACAACCGGCCCGGCCTGACCCTGAACGTCGGGGTGAACCCTGCGGATGTCATCACCGAGATCCCGCTTGCGATCCAGGACAGGTCCTTCAATACTGATGGCTCGCTGTTCTATCCGGACAGCAGGGCATTTTTTGACGGCTTTACCGGCCCCTACGCACCGACCAGCGACATCGCGCCCATATGGAACCCTGAGTTCTTCGGGGACAGCATTGTCGTGAACGGCAACACCTGGCCGTTCCAGAATGTCCAGCAGCGACAGTACCGGCTCAGGATCCTGAACGGCGACCAGGCACGGTTCCTGATCCTCAAGATGGACAACAATATGTCCTTCACGCAGATCGGTACGGAAGGAGGGTTCCTGCCGCAGCCTGTCCAGCTGACGCAGCTCCTGATCGGACCTGCTGAGAGGGCCGACGTGATCGTGAATTTTACGAACGTACCTCTCGGAACCAACGTTACGATGCAGAACATCGGTCCGGACTCGCCTTTTGGTGGCGGCGTCCCCTGCCCGATCGGACAAGATCCTGTAACCAACCCCGGATGCGGAGACTTTGCACCCGCTAATGCGGCTACCACAGGCCAGGTCATGCAGTTCAGGGTGACCTCAACTGCCGCAGCTGATCCGAGCACCCCCATTGCCTCGATGGTGCTGCCTGCGATGGCAACCCTTGGCACGGCTAATAATACCCGGCAAATCTCCCTGAACGAAATTCATTCCGCAGTGTTAACTGACGGACTGGGGAACCCGATCGGACCAAAGGCTGCCCTGCTTGGAACGGTTATGCTCAACTCAACCCCCGGGGGCATGCCCATGGGTATGCCGATGATGTGGATGGATAACGTCACGGAAATCGTTAAGCAGGGAGACACCGAGATCTGGGAGATATTCGATTTCACGATGGATGCGCACCCGATCCACATCCACCAGGTCCAGTTCCAGGTGGTCAACCGAGAGATATTCGACCCGATGGCCGGTACCCCCGGGACGATAATCCTGCCAGAGTTATGGGAAAGCGGGTATAAGGA
>Ga0105098_10000761_pt1 | contig 11425 bp, 13 predicted proteins | sample PPLLak21cMay2015_FD_79137 | JGI IMG/M metagenome (GOLD analysis project Ga0105098, IMG submission 79137) | Freshwater sediment microbial communities from Prairie Pothole Lake near Jamestown, North Dakota, USA - PPLs Lake P7 Core (1) Depth... | ecosystem: Environmental > Aquatic > Freshwater >... | reverse complement strand
TTTGCAAGTTTCCCTGCATCCTGGAGGCAGCCGGGGCGCATCCCATCCCCTAAACTGATCGTCACGTCGTACTCCGCAAGGATCTCCAGCAGATAATCGTATTCAGCATACAGCGGGTTCTCCTCGTCTCGCTGCATCATCATCGCACAGTGGAATGAGCCGCCCCGACTTACTACACCCATGAGGCGGGGATCGCTCCTGAGCGCCGCGAGTGCCTGCTGGTTCACCCCGCAATGAAGGGTCAGGAAGTCCACCCCCTGCTGGCAATGCTCACGAATGACCCTGAAGAGCAGGTCTGCAGTCACATCTCGGGCGCTACCCGCACGGCGGACCGCCTCATATACCGGCACTGTCCCGACGGTTGTATCAAACGCAAGGATTTTTTTCCGGATAGCCACAAGGTCCCCACCGGTAGATAAATCCATGAGCGCATCGGCACCGTTGACCAGAGCCGCTCGAGCCTTTTCCTCTTCAAGCGCAGGATCGCAGCGGGTTCCGGAAGTCCCGATATTCACATTAATTTTAACCCGACACTCTTCTCCAATTGCACACTGGCGATGCATCCGCTTCGGGTTTGCCGGAACGACAAGCCTCCCGTTAGCAATACCCTGTGCCAGATGCGCAGAATCCATTCCTTCCGCACGTGCCACTACCTCCAGTTCCTCGGGAACACCACGGGCGCATCTGCGGATTAGCGAATCCATAAGAAACATCTGTCGGGAGTCCTTATTATTGTGCATGCAGGTACGGTGGATCCCGGAACAGTCAGGCTTTGCAAACGCCTATATTTTCGGCACGATTCTCATTGACGCGGGTGTGCCGCCAATGGCAATCAAACCCTTCAAAGACCAGATCAATACTATCATCCTGACGCACTGCCACTTCGATCATACTGCGAGGGTAAAAGAGATTGCCCATATGTGCAAAGCGAAGGTCGCTATTCATAAAAACGATGCCGGGGGACTTGTTGATGATCTCCAGAGCCTGTCCATGCATTTTGGAGCACGTTCCCCGGGCATTGTTCCTGATATTGTACTCGGTGAAGGAGATATCATCGGGGAACTCATGGTCCTTCATACACCAGGGCATACCCCGGGGAGCATCTGTCTCTGGTCCGAACGGGATCGTGTTCTTCTCAGCGGAGATACAGTATTTTCCGATGGGTGTTTCGGACGCTATGATTTTCCCGGGGGCAGCAGGATAGAGCTAGCACGGTCGCTCGACCGGCTTGCACTCCTCGCTGTGGATGGGCTTTACCCAGGCCATGGGGAGCCTCTCGAACAGGGAGGCGCCCGGCACATTATGGCCGCACAGAACCTCATAAAGAGCGGGTATGGATAAGGGAATCTATTGCCTGGCATTCGAAAATCCCGGCTGCGTAATCCGGATCGGTGCACTTGGTGAAATTTCATTCCGGAGTGGCTGGCATATCTACATTGGTTCTGCGCTCGGCAGTGGAGGATTAAAACGCCTTATGCGTCATATCTCTGTAGCCATCAGCCATGACAGGAAACCAAAATGGCATGTTGATTATCTTCTCACGTCCCCTTTTTTTTCTCTTGATTATACAATCCATGGAGTCACAGACGACAGGCTTGAATGCCTGCTTGCGAATATTTTGAACGATAACGGCATCCCGGCATTCGGCTGCAGTGATTGTTCCTGCCCATCTCATCTTTTATACCGGCAGGGCGATCCTCGGCAGGAGATCGTTTCAGCATTCCGAAAACTCCATCTTGACCCCATCATCAAAACTATCATTAATCCACAGGTAAAGGATAACATATGAAGGTGCTCGGCATTTCGGGAAGCATGCGAAAGGATGGCAATACTGCAGATCTGGTCAATGTAATCCTTAAACGCTGTGATGATGCGGGGATCAAAACTGAATTCATTTCGCTCGCGGATAAGAAGATCCACCCGTGTCTGGGCTGTGAGAAATGCAAAGAGAAGAAGTGGTGCATAATTGAGAACGATGACTGGAATAACGTAATTAATAAAGTACTCGAATGTAATGTGCTCGTTATCGGCTCACCTACCTATTATTACGACGTCTGTGGCCACCTGAAAAACTTCATCGACCGTACGTATTCCCTTTACCACGACCGGAAACTTGCGGGAAGGAAAGGTATTGCAGTAGCTGTCCAGGCGCAAAAGGGCGCCAGCCGGACAGTCCAGACGCTTGAAGGGTTCTTAAATACGCACGAATTTTCATCGCTGGGCTGTGTCAAGGGGAACGGGTACCATAAAGGAGATGTGTTGAACGATGCGGAGGCCGTAAAAAATGCCCAGAAGATCGGCGATAAAATTATCCGTCTTGTGAAACGCAACCACCGTTAGTCAAAATAACCTTATTCAGTCGTGTTTTTTTCCTGTCATCGGGTCAATGTCGATCCTGATGACACAGACCTTTTGGATATCTTCGTCAGAAAACTGGTACGTTTCGTCACAATAATGGTGCATAATGCAATTCAACCATTTTTCTTTTCTTCACTCTCTTCAATAAAAGACGCCCGGCCAAAACCAATAACACTCCGGCAGCACCTCCCCCATGCACACGGACGTTCGCCGCGAATTAAGTTGTCACACTGGTCAACCTCAAAGCAGCACCTGGAATTTTTTTTAAGCATCGGGATTTTTTTCCCTGCCGGAGCTGAATGAAGATACATCGTCCTGTCTTCATACCCTAAACAGAGAGGTGCATTATGAGTATATCGCCTCCGGCCAAACAGGTTCTGCAGACGATCGCGTTATGATGAATGGATTCAATTTCGAGATAATCAGTTATTTTCCGATCTTCTCTTCTCAATTGCCTTCAGTGATTTTCAATAGGGCTCATGTTCCTTTCATAAAAGGTCGTACAGTGTCGATCGGCGCCTGAGCGTTCTGCCGATATCTTCTGCAACCCTCTGCATCTCGCCTGGATCGAGGTAATCGGTATTGGTGGCACCAGCACCCTTTGAAATACTCTCTTCGAACATCGTTCCCCCGAGATCATTGGCACCGGCGATCAAGCTCAGCTGGGCCATCTTTATTCCTTCTTTTACCCAGGATACCTGGATGTTACAGAAATTGTCCAGATAGAGACGAGCAACCGCTACCATCAGGAGATCTTCCCTCCCGGTCGCTCCAGCCCGCGCGAGTTTTTGGCGGAAAATCGGAGTATTCATGTGAATAAATGAGAGCGGAACAAATTCTGTGAAACCGTGCGTCTCATCCTGGATCCCGCGAAGAATTGCAAGATGCTGCACGCGATCTTCAACGCTTTCGCAGTGACCATACATAATGGTGGCAGTTGTCGGAATTCCCAGGGCATGCGCCTCCCGGATAATGCGCACCCATTCTTCAGTTGAAACCTTTTGAGGACAGATTTTTTTACGAACCGCATCCACAAGAATCTCTGCTGCAGTCCCGCACATCGACCCGAGTCCTGCCTCCTTCATACGGGTAAGCACCTCTTGTGTACTGATGCCACTTTTTCTGGCAGCATATGCGACTTCCATCGGGTTGCCTGCATGGAGATGGACACCGGGTGCGGCCTCACGGATCCAACGATAAACATCGCAATAGGACTGGGCATTGAAATCGGGATGGAGCCCGCTGACCGTGCAGATCTCGGTTACGTTGCGGTTTTTTGCCAGGGCTGCTTTTTTCTGAATCTCTGACCTGTCATAAAAATAGATTCCGGCATCACCGGGTTTTTTCGAAAAACCACAAAAACCGCATGCATTGACACAGAGGTTGGTCACGTTGATATTCTGGTTTCTGACATAGGTCACTGCATCGCCAACGCGGTACTGACGCACCTCATCAGCTACGGCGGCAATTTCCCAGATATCCCGGTTATGTATTCTGAACAGATCCGATGCTTCTTGTTCGCTGAGACGGTGACCATTTTTTACATCTTCCAGCAGTATCCTCAGGTTTTTGTCCATTGTTCGCCCCGGATAATTCTTCAGGCAGTGTAGCGCCCCGATAAAAGTAAAGGTATCGTATTCTTATGTTACATAATTATTATTCCCTGCGTCAACCATCACTAGTAGGCAGGATATGGAGCAGGTTAAAGTATCACTGACACGGAAGTCTGCACTGGGGTATATCATCCCGTTGGGACCGGCGAATATTGTCGCTATAATGACCGATGTGGGGATGGTCGGGTGCGGAGCATTTGATATAGCCGCACTTGATTCGTTCAGCTATCCGGCAGCAAAGGTAAGACCATCAATCGGACCTTCGATTGTTGATACTGGTGATATCCTGAAAGGGATTGTCAAGGAGGCCAACCGGTCTGCGATGGGGCGCGGAATTCGGACGGGCATGACCGGGCGCCAGGCACTTGAACTTCTTTGATTTTTAAAAAGTCACTACTTCGGCTTAATAGAAATCCTCAAAATATTTTTTCTTTACGCTCTTTGGGGGCTATGGCATGTAATGCCTCCGGCACCGCCGTTTTGGCATCCCCCCTTGGAGCGATAACTTCAGAGACGGTAATACGACACAATCGCAAAGCGAAGGGGCGGATCGGGGGGACTGGCACTGTCCCCTCCGTAAACAGGTGCTTTACAATTTGTTGAAAATCAGAATTTCTACGAAGTCACTACTTCAAATCGGCCTTTTCTTCCATTATCCTGGCGATTTTCTGCTTTTCATACCCGTTGATACAAAGTTGTTCGCTCCTTCAGGGTTCTGCCCAGATCTGATGCCATACGTTGCATGGTCACCGGATCAAGATAATCGGCATCCGTCGCTCCTGCAGTTGCAGAGACATCATCTGAGAACATAGTTCCCGCAAGATCATTACCTCCTGCCAATAGCATCACCTGCGCCATTTTGAGTCCCACCTTGCCCCAGGGAACCTGGATATTGTGGAAATTATCCAGGAACAGACGGGAAACAGCAGTCATCAGCATATCCTCCCGTCCGGTTGCACCCGCGCGGCTGATACCTGCCTTATAGAGTGGGGTATTGATATGAAGATATGAGAGGGGTACCAATTCTGTAAAACCATTGGTTTCATCCTGGATCCTGCGGAGGATCCCCAGGTGTTCCGCCTGATCTTTAGCTGTCTCATACGATCCATACATAATTGTCGCAGTCGAAGGAATTCCAAGAGAGTGGGCCTCTTTAATTATTCTCACCCATTCGGCCGTGTTCAGTTTCCTCGGGCAGATAACCTTTCTGACCGTGTCCACAAGAATTTCAGCAGCGGTACCCTGTAATGAACCAAGTCCGGCGGCGTTAAGACGTGTAAGCACCTCAACACTGGATAAATTACTAACAGACGCGGCATGGGAGACTTCATCCGGACTGAATGCATGCAGGTGTAGTTGCGGTCCGATTTCAAGCACCCAGGAAAGTATTTCACAGTATGTGTCAATTGAAAAATCGGGATGTACCCCACTCAGCAGACAGATTTCGGTGACACCACGGGTAAGGGCGAGACGGGCTTTCTCCTGGATCGCTGCTTTATCATTGCAGAAAGCTCCTTCATCACCGGCGCGTCGCCCAAAACCACAAAAACCGCAGAGATTCTTACATATATTGGTCACGTGCAGGTTCTGGTTTCTGACATAGGTGACAATATTTCCCGCCCGGCGTTCCCGCATCTCATCTGCAGCAGATGCAATCCGGAAAACATCCCGGTCCCGCGTGTTCAGGAGCAGTGTTGCTTCTGGCTCAGTCAGACGATGCCCCCCGAGTACATCGGACAGAAGGATTGAGAGATTTGTCATAAATCCGGTTCTGAACCCTACTTCTGTTTCCTGTTTTTCTTCCGCTGCGATTCCGGCTTGTTTTCCTGCGATCTCTGGTACATCTCGTAGAGGATCATGATCACGACAATGATGAGAGTCACTTCAATAATATGAAGCGGGAGATAGCCAATCAGAGGGATAGAAAAGAGAGCTTTTCCAATTATCCATTCGTCTTTTACCGGTTCGATCTGCCCAATACCCGGGTAGATTGCCAGCTGATCCGGATTCCGGTTGTGATCTCCCCACGTAACATAACCGCTATGGGGAGCAGTGTATGTGACAGACAGATTTTTTCCCTTCATCTGGGTTACAATTCCAGGTTCTACGTACTGTATCGCTCTATGTATAATCGGATGAACACTGGTGAGACCATTCGGTTTATAGATGATGACATCCCCATAGTCCTCAAACTTTAGTATTCCGGAGACTCTGCCATCGGTCCAGGTCTCAAACGTGCCGTACCGATCTTTCTGAACGACAACTACAAGATCTCCTACATTCATGTGGGGGATCATACTCTCGGATTCAATCGTTACCACAGCCGGCCACGTTCCGCAGATCAGGAAGAGAGCCAGGGCAACTCCCCCGACAACCGTAACTACCCAGAGTATATCGCGTGCAAGGGACACCGCCCAGTGATCACTTTCCCGGAATTGCGCAACCAGTGTTCGGATATCTTTTTTATTGTTGTTATCTGCCATTTCTAACGCTCTTATCTGATTCTATTGTTTTAACCCTTCATAATTTGTGATGGTGCATCATAAAATGACGCAGGGATTCCGTGTCAGAACCATTGACGTGACAGGTAATAAATCCCGAAAAGAATCAGGAAAATTCCGCAGAATATCATTATATTCCGATATGCATTATCAGAAAGGAACGTCCTGCCCTGTGACACACCACTTGAAACAAGCGTATACCACACAGTATCTGCAGTCCAGTGCCCGATCATGAAAGCTCCGGCAAGTACCAGACCACCCTCAAGTCCTGCAATAACCATTGCACTCCCTACAGACAGCCACCAGATCCAGAAATAGGGATTTGCCGCACTGGTAACCAGTCCCGCCATATAGGGATTGGAGACAGGCTGGTTTGGAGAAGCGCTCATGGTGGCCTGTCTGCTCCCCATGATTGTCAACGCCCCGAACACAATCAGAGCTATCCCTCCGACTGCCGCAATTACTGAGGTATAGGGAAGTGCAATGGTTGCTAAGCCCAAGAGTATCAGGATAACAATAAAAAGTTCTACAATAGCGTGACCAAGTGATACCTTCAGACCGGTCATCCAGTCTCCGTTGATAGACGCGTTGATGGTAGCAACCAGCGTTGGACCGGGAGCGAGCGCACCAGTCAGACCGATTACAAAACCAAGGAACACCATCTGAAATATATCATACATCTGGAGGCGTCCGCCAAAATTTCGTGTTATACGTATTATCTGGTGCGAATATCAAATGTTCACATCAGGAGTACGCCATCTTAGCATGCTTGTGTAAAGATAAAACCCTATATTTTCTTTGTGACCAATATACTATCCATGCTTGATGCACAGCAGATAACCCTCCAGTTTTTAGAGACAAAGCTGCAGGTGCATCCGGATGTCGTGCGCTATATCCAGGAGCAGGATGAGCCGGATCTCATCGAACGAATCATCGCGCAGGTCCCAGGAAACACTATCGTAGTTTCGTCAAAACATATCCCCGGTATGAATGCGACGAGGGATGGCACCAGGTTCCTGACCGATCCTTCAGTTGAAGTGATCAGCGGCTGCCCGGGAACATCCGGCTGTGTAAACGGGACCGGGGATTATCTTCACTATTTCCGCGATCGGTATAATCGTCTTGGGAATATGATAAGAATCCGGTGCGGGGGGATGCCAATCGAGGCACTTACGAGGAATACCCGCTATCGCCAGGAAGAATGCACGGTAATCGGCATGGTTGTCGATGTAAAGACAACGACAAATGGTCACAGGATTGCTGAGATAGAGGACTCCACGGGTGGAATTGCCGTGCTTTTCAGAAAAGATCGCCCGGTATTTTCCGATGGAGAACGCATTATCCATGATGAAGTCATAGGAGTGAAAGGTAAGCTTTCCAGTGATGGTAAAATCTTTTTCGCAGAGCAGCTCTACCGCCCGGACATACGTATCGACAATACTCCATTCCAGAGCGAAAAGCCGGGAAAAGCAGTATTTATCTCAGATACTCACGTTGGCAGCAATACATTTCTTGAAGAGTGCTGGAACCGGTTCGCAGACTGGCTTTCGGAATCCGATTTCTCGTATCTCCTGATTGCCGGGGATCTTGTCGATGGCATTGGGATTTATCCTGGTCAGGAAAGTGAACTGGTGATAAAAAATATCTATGAGCAATATGATGCCTTCGGTGAAATGATGCAGGATCTTCCTTCCCGCATGAAGATTATTATCTCACCAGGTAACCATGACGTAGTCAGAGGAGCAGAGCCGCAGCCGGTAATCCCCCGGCAATTTACCAAAAAATTCCCGTCAAACTGTATCCTTGTTGAAAATCCTGCGGTCGTAAACCTCCAGGGTGTGCGTGTACTGATGTATCATGGCAGATCTATTGATGACATGATCGGGTTGATTCCAGGTGCGTCCTATGACCAGAGCGGCCTCATGATGGAAGAAATGCTCCAGCGACGACATCTGGCCCCCGCATATGGACGCAGGACCCCTATTGCTGCAGGAAAAACTGACCGGTTGATAATCGATCCGTTACCGGAGATCCTGCACACCGGTCATGTTCACATCCGGGGGTTGACCCAATACCGGGGTGTATTAGGTATCAATGCCGGTACCTGGCAGTCCCAGACTGCATTCCAGAAGCAGATGAACGTTAACCCGACCCCTGCCGAAGCAGTTGTGGTAGATCTCCAGACACTTCATCCTGAAATACGAACGTTCGGGTAATGATGCCGGACTTTCGTGCATAAAACGGTATCACCCTTTAGATCATGGTAACAAACATACTGCTTGGAATTGGCAACTCTCTGAACGGGGATGATGGTGCCGGCATCTATGTGGCCGGACAGTTCAGAAAAGACGGCTGGCTTTCACTCTCCTGCGGGACCGCCCCGGAGAATTTTACCGGAATCATACGCAAAGCTCACCCCGATTGCCTTGTGTTTGTTGATGCCGCAGCAATGGGACTTCCCCCGGGGGAGTATCGGGTCATCCCGCGACATCGGATAGCAGACGTAAGTATAGGGACCCACCAGCTCCCACTTTCACTGCTCATCGACTTCCTCTCAGATTCTGCGGGGCAGATCATCCTGATCGGTATCCAGCCAGGTGTAGTCGTTGCCGGAGAGGAGCTCTCCCCCCGGATAAGGGAGGGGGCGAGCCGGCTGGTGCATGAGCTCCTGTCGGGGAGAATTAACCGGATCCCTGTCCTTGAATGAAAATAATCCAATGACACGAATTGCGTAGGCCGGATACTGCCGGTAAGATTTTTTTCGGATAGCTATCAGCACGCGATCAGCCACGCCAATAAATCAAAAAAAGAGTCGTTTTTTGGCTTATTCAACGATTTGTGTATCTGCATACCTGTCTTCGCAGGCAAGCAGAAACTCCGGAGTCATGTGCAGGGAACCCTTCGGGCAGATATCATTGCACTGGGAGCAGAAAATGCACTGGGTGACATAGATGCGGATGCGCTTTGTTGATGGAAGAAATTCAATGGCATGTGCCGGGCACACGCGAAGGCAGAGCGAACATCCGATGCATGACTCACGGTCATATGCTATCTTTCCACGGAATTTCGGGGGCACCGGAACAGGCGGGTTGATAGCCGCTTTACCCTGTGCGACACTGGAGAGGAATTTTGTAACTGACGGAGGAAGGTACCGGGCCGGGAAAGCGTTCGTAGCTGGTTTTCTGAAGAGCTGCTTCAGCAGTTCCGGCATCATGGGAAGGCGGGCCATGATCAGACCACCCCTATGAAATGATCAGCCATAACCAGCAGCAGGCCGGCAATACCGATAAGACTGAGATAAATCCAGTAAACAGAGACCACCTGGTTGATGCGGAACCGGGCCATGGAAACCCTGATCAGGCTTACTGCTACAAAAGCTACCAGCACCACCAGGATGAGGTAGAACAGCAGGTCAAGCACTGGTTGCAGAATGGCAGGTGCCGGGACTAATGCGGAGAGCCGGTAAGGGATAAACAGCGCCACCATAAGGGAGGCCATGACGACAGTCTTCACACCCTGCGTGAGCGTGAAGAGGGCAAGGTTCTTTCCTGAGTACTCCACCAGCACTCCGCCGGCAAGCTCCGTTTCGGCCTCCGGTGTATCGAAGGGGATGCGGGAGAGCTCTGCCGGGGTGACGATGAGCAGTACGAAGAACAGGATAAGGATTCCGATAATTCCGAGCGGACCAACAAGCCCCCAGACAGGGTTTGCCTGGATGCTCATAAGCATGAAGGGTAACGGGACCCCAGAAACGGCAAGCTTCCATGCAATGGCGATTATCACCACAGCAAGCGGAAACTCGTAGGCGATCATGGTCACCATCTCTCTCTGTGCTCCGACAGTAGCATAGGGTGAGCCGGAAGAAAATCCACCGGCAACGAGGGCCAGGGCAGGAAGTGTCAGGAGGTACATGACCAGGATCAGATCTCCCCCGCCGGAAAGAACAGGAGGAAATCCCCCGATGGGGATATAGAGCAGGATTGTAATAGCCGATGCCAGTGCCACGACTGGTGCAAGGTTGAAAAGCCAGGGTATGGCATTGGCGGGGACAACATTTTCCTTAGTGAAGAGCTTGCGCATGTCCGTAAAAGGCTGGGTGAGCGGGGGGCCGATGCGAGCCTGCATCCGTGCAGTCACGATACGGTCAACACCAAGCAGGAAGAATGCGACGATAAGACTGAAAATCACTACCAGAAAGGCTCCTGCAAGGGTCAGGATGATATCTGTCAGCATTGTGAAAGCCTCCTTGTCTTATCACGGGAAAGACGCGTCAGGTCTTCCTTGGTCAGGTCGGCTGCAGAACCGTTCTGTATAACGGTTACCCGGTCGGTACAGGACATACAGGGATCAATGGAGGCGACAATGATGGGAACATCTGCAAGTTGCTCTCCTTTGAGCATAGGGATCCAGGACATCAGGTTGCTATAGGAGGAGGCCTTCACCTTCCAGGTAGCAGGTGCATCATTTCCATCCATGCGGACATAATGCATGCATTCGCCTCTCGGGGCTTCCACCCTCCCAATTGCCTCACCCTGAGCTTTTTTCAGTACGGAAAGCAGCTTGGGTATCTTCTTCTCCCAGAGAATTTCACCAGCAGGCATATTATCCAGGCATTGCTGGATAATATCGATAGACTGAGCGAGTTCAAGGAGTCTCACGATGATCCGATCATATACATCCCCATGAGGTCCGCCGAATTCCTGGGGGGGGATCACCGGGTGGACATTGAGATCCCCATACGCGCAGTAGGGATAGTCATGCCGGACATCCATGGCAACACCTGATGCCCGGGCAGTCGGACCAATAGCACACAGGAGCTGGGCATCGCGGTAACTCAACAGACCGTGTCCCCGGCACCGCATGCGTATGGTACTATCGTCTAAGAAGACCGTCTTCATCTGGTCCAGCAGCCCCCGGTAGTAGGAAAGGCCTTGTTCGATGATGGGGAGCTGC
>Ga0105098_10000759_pt1 | contig 11433 bp, 8 predicted proteins | sample PPLLak21cMay2015_FD_79137 | JGI IMG/M metagenome (GOLD analysis project Ga0105098, IMG submission 79137) | Freshwater sediment microbial communities from Prairie Pothole Lake near Jamestown, North Dakota, USA - PPLs Lake P7 Core (1) Depth... | ecosystem: Environmental > Aquatic > Freshwater >... | reverse complement strand
CTGTGGCAATAAGTTCTTCACTTGTATTTCCATGCACAGGAAATTCCGAGATGCCGCAGGACACCGTAGCTTTTACGTCGATGTATTCAAGAGGCATTGTTGATCCCAGAAACAATTTTCTCCAGCGCTCGGCGATTTCATGGGCTTTTTCAGCCGTTACGTTTGGAAGCACCGCCAGAAATTCCTCGCCTCCATACCGGCAAACGATGTCACCGATACGTGTTCGGCTCAAGAGTTCCGTTGCCAGTTTTTGCAGTACCACATCACCTGCATTGTGCCCGAAGGTGTCATTTACCTTTTTAAAGTGATCGATGTCCACCATGACAAAACTGACCGGTTGGTTTTCTCGACTGGCACGCGCGAGCTCCTGTTCCAGTCTTTGATGCAGGTAACGACGATTGTACAGACCCGTGAGCGGATCGCGAATGGCTTGCTCCTGCAATTCAGCCTGTGCTTTTTTAAGCGGGGTGATGTCGCGCCAGACCACCAGGCGGCCGATCAAGCTCCCGTTGCGGTCATACAGGGGCGACACCTTCAAATCGAGGTATCTTTTGTCTGGAGAGTCGATAGACAGCTCCACGCGGATATCGTTGACCTCAGAGAGCGCTTTGACGACATCCGACCATTTCGAAAAAACATCTTCAACGGGCTCGCCAATTCTTGATTTCTTTGTGAATCCCAGAACTTGTTCTGCCGCAGGATTGATATCCACCAATCTGTTCTGAGAATCGAGGACAAGCAGTCCATCGCTCATGTTTTCAATGAGGACATGCCGGGCAATTGGGATAATATTCAGAAGGCGATAGCGCAGCAGGGCATAGGCAAGGGCAAGTCCGGCGATCGTGAAAGTGAGAGGGGTATTATCGGCATTGGGAAAGGGTCTGAATCCGATCACAAAAAGAAGACTGCTGAGCCATGGGAGACCGGTGGCGATTAAAATCACCGCGATTTGTTTCCTGTAGATGCCCGAAGTCTGCCTGAATCTGCGTACAAGTACGATATAGCCAATCAAAATCAACAGGTAGGAATAAATGACGTTGGTCCAGAATATCGGGCCGGCGCCCATAATCATGCCAATATTCTGAGTGGGTGTGCCTCCAAAGAACAGGCCATGTCTCGAGTCACTGAACAGACCAACAAGTACGAGCAAAGGTTCAATACAAAGAGCCAAAATGAACGGACGTTTCAGCAAGCGACCCAGGCCAGACAGTTGCAGGGCAAACAGCATGATTGCGGCAGGAACAATGCCGGCTGACACGTACGTTATATATAACCAGAAGTTTGGATACGGGGCGGCTGCATTTGCCCAGAACAGACTGTATGTTAAGTCCCACCAGCTTAGAGCCAGCATAAAGATCCCCAGCGGAATGGAACCGGAAGCATTCCGGCGTGTTTGCAGGATCAATACTCCCGTCACAAGACAGATCACTCCGGCGATCATTAAAGCGACACTGTAGGCAACGTTTGGGGGAGTCACTATGGCCTTTAGTACACAAAGTGGATGGCTTGACTGATATTATAGTCCCCCGTTCCGGTTTTCAACGCGATTCAGATTTACCCCCAACGTTCAAAGACAAAGCAGGTCTCATTTTCAATTTACTCCACCTCGCGCATTTGCTATTGATTACAAACGCCCAGGGCACCCTAGGTATGCTCTTCCCTTTCCCACCTCCCGTTTAGACTAGTTGACCAAAAGCGGCAATTCTTTGCTTGAAAACCGGTTGCGGGTCCAGCGAATCCGTATTTCAGCAAACATCAGATTGAGAGACCAGTTACTGATCGTCATAGGTGCAGGCTGCATACAATATCCCCTATCTGCGTTCTCCCCATTTGACTTTCATTAACCTCCCCATTCTTCCAGTTGCATGATTAGTTGGATAGTTTTATAGTTGCATAGTCAGATAGTTAGGACCTGTATACCTGCCTACTTGTATACCTTTTCACAACTATCCAACTACCAGACTAACAAACTACAGAACTAACAAACTAGGAGACTACAAAACTATGCATGGTGGATACGGCTGGTTTGCGTATATGCGTTCGGGCGACGAAAAGCCCACGGTAACAAAAGAACTTTTATTGCGTGTTCTCGCCTACGCCCGCGGATACTGGTGGCATATCGCGGGGATGCTTGTGACGATTTTACTGACGACGGGTTTGTCCCTGCTGACCCCGCTCATCTTCCGCAACATGATCGACGTGGTGATTCCCGCCAAGGATGTCCAGCGGCTCATCCTGCTCGCCGTAGCGTTGCTGCTCATCCCTGCGGTCACTGGCGGGATCAATGTTATTCAACGGCGGTTGAACGCGGCGGTGGGGGAAGGCGTGATCTATGATTTGCGCTCGTCGCTCTTTGCGCGGCTGCAGCGCATGTCCCTGCGCTTCTTTACGAATACCAAAGTTGGGGAATTGATGTCCCGCCTCAACAATGACGTGGTCGGCGCGCAGAACGCCATCAGCAATACCATCGTCAGCATCGTGACCAACCTGATCGAAACGATCGCCCTGCTGGCGGTCATGTTCGCACTTGAATGGCGCCTGACCATCGTCAGCGTGCTCATCCTGCCGCTCTTTATTATCGCGGCGCGCAGGCTGGGAAACGTCCTGCGCGATATTGCCCGCCAGGCGATGGAGATGAACGCGCAGATGAACGCCCACATGAACGAGACTCTCAATATCGGCGGGGCCTTGCTGGTCAAGTTATTCGGGCGCTCTCTCGAGGAGGAAAAACGTTTCCGTGAACGCGCTGCGAATGTGCGGGATGTCGGGGTCCGCCGCGCGGTGGTCGGCTCGACGTTCTTCGTCATCTTCGGACTCGTCAGCGCGATCGGCACGGCCCTGGTCTACGGTCTCGGCGGTTACTTTGTCATCACCGATGTCTTCACCATCGGAACCATTGTAGCCTTCGGCTCGTACCTGGGCCAGCTCTATGGCTCGCTGCAGGGACTTGCGGGCGCGCCGGTCGAGTTCAGCACCTCCATGGTCAGTTTCGAGCGCGTCTTCGAAGTTATCGATCTGCCGCTGGACATCTCCGAAAAAGAGAATGCGATCCCACTGCAGGATGTGCGAGGTGAACTCGAATTCGATCACGTCACGTTCAACTATCGCGTGGACGACTCCAGGCTGCTCAAGGATGTCAAACGTTACGGCCGAATGGAGGATGTGGGCGCGGTCCTGTCGCTGGCAAAACCGACCACAGACGACGGACCACAGACCAAGGCGAAGGGCGGAAATGGTCAATCGTCCGTGGTCAATGGTCAGGATGACGGAAACGGCTCCGACTCCCCCGAATCTGAATCCACATCTCAGGCGCGCGACGTCGCCCTGGAGGATGTCTCCTTCCGCGCGCACCCCGGAGGCCTGGTCGCGCTGGTCGGTCCCTCCGGGGCGGGCAAGACGACCATGACGTACCTCATCCCGCGCCTGTACGACCCCACCGAGGGAGTCATCCGCATCGATGGGCATGACCTGCGCGACGTGACGCTCGACTCGCTGTCGACCGCGATCGGCATGGTGACGCAGGAGAACTATCTCTTCCACGATACGATCCGCACGAACCTGACCTACGCCAAAATGGATGCCACACAGGAGCAGGTCGAGGCCGCCGCGCGGGCTGCGAACATCCACAACTTCATCATGGAACTGCCGGATGGCTACGACACGATCGTGGGCGAGCGCGGCTACCGCTTGAGTGGCGGCGAGAAACAGCGCATCGCCCTGGCGCGCGTCATCCTCAAAGACCCACGGATCCTGGTGCTCGACGAAGCCACCAGCCACCTCGACAGCGAATCCGAGGCTCTGATCCAGGATGCCTTGAAGCGGGTCATGGCAGGCAGGACGAGCATTGTCATCGCCCACCGCCTGTCCACGATTCTGGCGGCGGATTTGATCCTGGTGATGGACCGGGGCAGGATCGTTGAACGGGGCACTCATGACGAGCTGCTCGCGCTCAATGGGTTGTATGCTCAGCTTTATGAAACACAATTCAAGAGGGAAAGAGTCTAAATCATTCGGTCATTGCGAGACGTTCGCCCGTGGCTGCATCTCTCGCAATGACCGAATCCTGAATTAGAGAAGGATGATCCAGGGGAACATAAAAACAAGTACAATCGTCAAATGTATTAACCACTCCATTAACGGTGGATGTATATTGATTTCCCACATAAATCATATTTATAGTCGAATAGTCTGCTGTCCTCATACTCAAAACAACACCTGAGCGTCATAGGAGGATGAATGAAACTTTTTGCTTTTTTGAAAGACTCCCCGCTGACTTCCAGCCTGCGTATTCTTGCGCTGATCATCATATTAAGCATTGTTGGTGTCAATCTTACATTGATTCAGCGTCAAATACAAAATCTGAAACGAGGTTCCATCACGGAAATAGGCTGCATTGATAGCGAATCGAAGGGTTACGCTGTCATCAATCGGGTGATCCCTGAAGGCAATGCAACAGGGATCTCCATGGGAGATATCGTACTTAACCCACAGGCATGCCTTGAGAGGGAGATTGGTATACCGGTAACCTTTCTTATAAAAAGCGATAATGCTCCTGTCCGCGAGGTAACGTTCACCCCAAAACCTAGGAGTAGTCCAGGATATTTTCTCACCCTGCTGAAGTTATCCCCACGTGCCATAATGTATTTGCAAATAATTTTTCTTTGGACGTCTCTCCTGTTTATGAGTCTGTTCAGCATAGTGGCTTTTTGGCGTCACCTGGATGCCTGGTTGGTATTTCTTGTCATCCTGGCACTTTCGCATTTATGCGCTCTTGTCAGCGAAAACCCTCACTATTCTTTTTTTAAGTTATTTATTCCCTCGGCACTGATCTTTTTCTTGATCGTTTTTCCAACTGGCAAATTCGTCCCACGCTGGTCATGGTTATTGGTTTTTATACCATTGCCAAGTAATATTGGTTTTGTGCTTGGCCAGCTCGGCATCTTGGAGCAGGGCTATTATTCCCTAAATTTTTCCTTTAACGTAGTAGGTGAATATAGTACTGTATCATTTTTGATCATTCTATGGGCCATCTTGTATGAGTCTCGCAACAAGTTTACGCTTTTCAAACGACGGTGGGTGAACTGGCTGATCCTTGGGCTGATCCTGGTCAATCTCCCATACAGGTCATCATTTCTTCTTTTCTTAGGGTTACCGAGACAAGTTGTTTTTACGCTTAATCTGGCTAATACCTTACATTTAAGCTCATTCGCATATTCGGTATTTCGAGTGTTGTATTTTGACCTGGGTCTCCTGCCCATGCTTATCGTTTTGGGAGTTGTCATATATCGGTATCACAATATTTTCAATCCTGTTGAGCGGCAGCAAATGAAATGGCTTGTTTTTGGATTAATTTGGAGTGTAGGATTGTTTGCCGTATACTATATGTTTGCTCTCTATTACCACAGCTCTAATCAATACAGTAAAGCAGCATTCTTCTCTTCTGTGATTGACAAATTTTTTCTTTTAGCCGTAGAAGCAACTGTTTTTTGCGTTTTGCTTGCCATCTTTCGTTATCGTCTGAATGATATTGATACGTTGATCAACCACGCTTTCGTTTATAGCGGATTGATAATCGTGGCAGGCGCAGTCTGCTTGTTGAGCACCATGCTTGTTGATTCTTCTTTTGGAAAGTTGGATAGTCAAAATAATGTGCGGACTCTAGCGACCTCCATGGTGCTCATTGCATTAATTTTTAATCCTGCCCGCCGTTGGCTGCAAAAATTTGTGGATGAACACTTCGGATCTGAAGAATTTGATCTCGCAGAGACATTTTATGAGTTTGCTCCTGAGATGCGTGCTTTTTTCACGATGCCTGAACTTTCGAAGATTCTGGTTGAAAGATCCGTTGAACAGTTTGGCGTGAACTATGCCAGTGTCTATCTAAAAAACAAAGATGGGAATTTACAGCATATCAAAACTGTCTCTACGGAGAAAAAGAGGTTCAAACCTGTGATCGGGCCACAAGCACTTGCAAAACTGGAAGAAGGCGAATTGGTTTTTCCAGGTGTAGATTCCACGTACTCACTCATCCTCCCCTTGATTTTTCCCCATGGCCGAAAATCAGATTTCGTCGGTGCGCTTGTGCTGGGCCAACGTTTGGATGGACTGGGCTATCCTACAGCGCGGATCAAAAAGCTAAAAAGCTTTGGTCAGGAAGCCGGAAAAGTTTTGTACACCGCGCGTCTCCAAGGTCAGAGTTTCGAATCTCCTGCCGGGAAGTCGGTATCCAAACCGGCATTATAGTGCAGGTGAGTCGAATCTCTGATTAGGTTTCATTTCTCTTCTAATCCATTTTGAGACGCTTTGGGGCGGACCATAGTCCGCCCCTTTTGATTCTAACGAAAAGGATTTTACATTTTGCTCGCCTCTCTTGATGAATTCCAGAGCGGCAAGTCGCGGAACTCGCGCCGGTAGTTTGTGCTTAACGGTTTGGTACACGCGGCTGTAAACCCCATAGGATTGTCAGGCTCGTGGAATACAGCGAATTGGATGCCCACTACGGCAATTTTTTCGAGAATGGAGAGCAGTCGTGCCTCAGACTCAACACAGACTACGACTAAGTGAACTGTCTCGTCTGGCTTCTGAAACCTAAAGCCCGCTTCCAGGCAAGCATGTCCCACTTGAACGATTTGATCTGCAAGCGGAATATCGGTCCGAATCAAAACATAGACATAGGCAGGCAGCTACTGGTCATTCATGAGTTTCCTCCTTGTGGAGTGGCATGATCGCGTTCTGGTTGTTCTTTTCAGAATAGGCCTCGAATGGAAAAGAGCCACTTGCGAAATCTGACGGTTTATAAAGATAAGCGCCGGCAATTGGCAACAAGTTTCGCAAGTCACTGAGCATTTGTGGCGAGATCAATCCGCCAAAGGGTGCAAGCAGATCCTCTTCATGGCACTTGAGATGCACCGCTGGTAAGGCACGGAACATTCCCCAGTTCCAAAACGCGCCATTGTCCAGTTTCCGCTGATTGGTAAGGGGTGTGAACGCTTTGCGCCAGTCCTTTCCGATCAAAGCCAGATAGAGCAGATGATGCGCCGCGGAAAGCTCGTGTCTGTGTTCGGAATTTATGAGGTCACTCCAGTGTTTCCGGAGTGCGTTGTAAGAATCAGGGTTGGGGAAAAATCGAGCGGTGATCGCCCGGGGAAGCGTATTCATTCTGTATCTCCTTATTTGCAGTAGTTGAATCGACAGTCAAATACCGGGATAGAGATACAAAAGGAGGTGCTCTGGGAGAATGAGGACAAAGCTACAACATGTTATTCCTTTAAGTGGTGCGCCATGTGAGAATTGAACTCACTTCAAGCGGGTTTAGAGTCCGCCGCCCATCCAACGAGCATATGGCGCAAACTTGTATTTATTTTACAGGGAACTTGTATGAAATGCATTAGAGAACGATAAATATCCTGAGTTGGGATGGAACAGGCACGCCTGCGCGGCTGTTCGTTCTTATCTTCTCTTCCCGATGAACCAGACCGTGACAATCAGCGGCAGAAGCGCCGCCGACCCGCAGAGCGGCGATGATCTCCCAGAAGGGGGCGTAAGACTTTCTTCAGGCGGCAGGGTTTGCGTCGGCGCGATTTGAGGTGTATTGCTCGCGGCGGGCAGAGGGGTGACCGTCGATTGGGCAATGGGAACCGCCTCGGTCTGATTTGGATCGATCGTGACGGTTGGCATTTCTGTAGCTGTATCGGTCGGCGTGGGTGGACGCGCAGTCGGCGTTTGCGTCAGCCATCCGAGGTCGTAATGCTCCCCGATCTGAACCATCCCTTCATCCGGCAGTAAGTTTGCCATGTGGCCGGCAATGTCCAGGACGACGGGGTCATTCGGCGCCAATGCCAGCGCGGTGTGGATCTCCTCGAGGGCGCGGAGCGTTTCGGGCGTGGGGTCGCTCCACTCATCGTCGACCCACGAGTCCCAGTAGGCGCGTCCTATCAGCAGATCGGCAAAGCCGGCATGCCACTGCGCGTCGTTCGGTTTGAGGGACAGGCATTTTTCATAGCCCTCCACGCTCAGTTTCCAGATCTCCTCTCCGCCAGGGTCGTACCGGTTCCACTTGAGCCCCATATAGATCGCTTTATGCTCCCTGGCGAACATGCCCCAGGTTTCGCCGTCGTTGGGATATTTCTCCACGTTGGCGCGCGCCGCCAGGATCTTCTGCCAGGCAATGGGCGAAACCAGTACAAATTGCATGTTCCGGACCGGCTGGTCCCTGCCCGGCTCGAAATCTTCATAGTGCCAGCGAACGTCGTTGCCCTGGAACACTCCACCGGCCGTTGTTTCTGCCCAGCCAGTCCCGATATCCAGGAGGACATTTTGTGGATTCGCCTCATAGGGCAGGCGCAGGATGATGTCCGCGCTGCCGATGGTATCCTTCCAGCCTGCCCCGGTTTCCAGAATGTAATAATAGGTAGTGGTCGGGTAATACCCTGAGGATTGAAGATCATATTCCACGTGCAGGGAAACATCCTCTCCCACGGGGAAGGTCACATCGAATTCCGCCCAGGGAACCTCCTCGTCACCCCGGCCCGGGCGCGAGACATCCGGATACATGGCGCGGCGATAGGGGAGCTGCTCTCCAGTGACCATGATCTCGAAGTTACTGATTTCCGGATACGTTCCATAGCCGCTTTGGGCAGAGATGGGGAAGCGGGCTGCCATACTCTCGTCCTGTGTGCCCAGGTTGCGCATGGTGAAATCGGCAGTGACGTGAGCATGTCCTACGTTGGATTGGCGGCCTCGACCAGGCAGGATGTCATCCGGCCGCACTTCGATAACCACGGTCTCCGCAACCATGCGGACCTGCGTGATCTCTGTGCCCGGCTGCGGGTTGCTGCCCGGCGGATAGTACGGCGGCGCGGCATCCGCGCGGACCTCGGTGGGGGAGGCGAACAGCATAACGACAAGAACGATGAGGCAGAGTTGCTTCATGATGACCTCACAGCAGACAGGATGATGTTCATACTCATTATAGTGCCCGAGCCGGACCCTGCAACTGCGACGTTTGTCTGCCTTGACGCTATACCGTCCGGACGGTATACTAACTATATGAAACAAAAAGATATTGCACTGGCGACACGGACAGGGATCCTGGATGCCGCCTGCAGGGTTGTCCTGACTAAAGGGGTGAACGCGCTGACGCTGGATTCCACGGCGCTCGAGGCGGGAGTCAGCAAGGGCGGGCTGCTGTACCACTTCCCTGGCAAGGACAGCCTGATCGAGGGCATGATCGAGCGCTTGATCAGCGCCTTTGATCTTGCCATCGAACAGGAGATTGCCAAAACCGATGGGAACTGGCTGGCTGCCTATGTGAACGTGTTGTTCGCTGGCGACGCCGAGCACGACCGTTTGAGCACAGCATTGTTCGCGGCGATCGCCAACAATCCGGAGCTGTTGAAGCCTTTGCAGGATCGCTTTGTCGAATGGCAGAAGAAGGCCGAGGCCTCCGCTCCCTCGCCGGAGGTGGGCACGCTCATCCGCCTTGCCATGGACGGGGTCTGGATCGCTGACCTGCTCGACTTCGCCCCACCCACGCCTGCGCTGCGAAAAAAAATGTTAAAAGTACTGATGGAGATGCTGGAAAAATGAAAGCTGCGCTGATCCTCTTCTTTGCGATCGTCAGTGAAGTGGTTGGAACCACCTCCCTGAAATTTTCAGAGGGATTCACGAAACCTGTGCCGAGCGTGATTGTCGCCGTTAGCTATGGCCTGTCGTTTTATCTGCTTTCGATCAGCCTGAAAGAGATCCCACTTGGCATCGCATACGCACTCTGGTCCGGCGTCGGGATCGTGCTGACGATGATCGCGGGAATCCTTATCTGGCGTGAGCCGCTCGACTGGGCGCGCGTGACAGGGACAGCCCTGATCATCGGCGGCATTATGCTCATGAACTTGTTTTCAAAAGTCAGCGCACATTAACCAAACCTCATCCCTAACCCCTTGACCCTTATCCCCCGATCTTATGGCTCTACTTTCCACACATATGTGGGTTTATTCGATGCATATGGATAATTCGGCGACGATGGCGAGACAGCCACCTGCGCGCTTCCAGGGATGAAGACGAACCACAGGTCCTTCAAGTCCGCGGTGGCGGGGATATCGAAACGCAGCCAGCCGTCCAACTCCTGTCCAGGGAACAGGGTGGGGGCCAGGTCTGTGTAGTCCGCGTATCCCTGGCGATGGCCGTAGATGGGTTTGATCTCGGATTCGGCGTAAAGCACGCTGAAATTTTCAGAGTCCGGTAACGTAATCTCAGCCTCTCCCACATTTTCGAGCCGGATATGAACCCAGAGAAATTTTTGGTCTCCGGTAGGTACTCTTTGGGCGCCAAACTCCGTGATAAACCGGTCGGTGATTTCAGCCTGGTCCATGTTTACCTGCAGATCACGCCAAACTACCGGGTCGCCGGGTGATGAAGGCGTGGGCAGCGCGGTCGTCGTCGGCTGCGGCGGGACGGTCGCGGTTGCAGGCGCGGCAGCGGATTGATCTCCTGAAGAGCAGGCGGTCAATAAGAAGAGCACAAGGAATAGAATTTTTTTCATCGCAGGACCTATTCACTTTTAATACGCTGGATGATCGTGACGGTTTCTGTTCGGAACAGCAAGGCTACCATCACCCTAACTCCTAACCCTATCCCCTGACTAATATCCTTCCGGTTGGCCAAATGCAGAGAAGCCCATGTTTGTTCTCCTATCGAAGATGAAGTGACAGCGATTATAGCACCCGGGCAGTCATGACCATGGCTGGGGGAATGTAAAGAGACCAGGTTCGAAAAGAACCTGGTCTTCAGTCCATGTTTTATTTAGTTAAACAGTCCACTGCCTTGAATATAGGACAAACCCGACAATAGCAACAATGATTCCTGCAATGGAACCTGCAATTTGTTTATAACCGAAACCGGCGACGCTTCCAATTCCGATCCCGTCGGCGGTCAGCGAAACGATCAACAAAACTACTCCGATAGCCAGCACCAATTGTTTTCTGGAGAGTACCTAAAGCCGAATTGATATAAAATGGAAGAATGGTGTGTCCAAACTGTAAATCAAACAAGCGACAAGTGAAAAATGGCTTAAACAAATCGGGCAGCCAAAAGTATTTGTGCCAGGCTTGCGCCACGGTGTATACGCCAGAACCGAAAGGAAACGGGTACCCAGTCGAAACTCGGCTGTTGGCCATCCGCATGTACGTGGAAGGAAACAGCTCTGGTGCGATTGGACGGATCCTGAAGGTCAATCCGCAAAGCGTTGCCAATTGGGTGAATGCTTACACCGCCAAGCTGCCTGCCGCACCCCTGCCCGAGAAGGTCAAAAAAGCCGAATTGGATGAACTATATACCTTCGTGAGCCAGAAAAAAACGAAATCTACATCCTAACGATTGTGGATCGAGACACACGCTGCGTGCTGAGCTGGGATGTGGTGTTGGAAAGAACCTCAG
>Ga0105098_10000758_pt1 | contig 11439 bp, 10 predicted proteins | sample PPLLak21cMay2015_FD_79137 | JGI IMG/M metagenome (GOLD analysis project Ga0105098, IMG submission 79137) | Freshwater sediment microbial communities from Prairie Pothole Lake near Jamestown, North Dakota, USA - PPLs Lake P7 Core (1) Depth... | ecosystem: Environmental > Aquatic > Freshwater >... | reverse complement strand
CAGACGTCCTCATCATGGCCGCGGCTCCGGCGGACTTCCGTCCGGCTGCGGTGGCCAAGAGCAAAATCAAGAAGGAATCGACTCCCGAGATGAGTCTGAAGCTTGTCCCCAACCCGGACATCATCAGCGAAGTGAAGGGTGAGATCGTCAAAGTGGGATTCGCCGCCGAGAGCGAAGACCTCGTCAAGAATGCCACCGCCAAGTTGAAGAGAAAGAGCCTCCATCTCATAGTGGCGAACAACATAACGGAGGCCCACAGTGGCTTTGGGACCGACACCAACAAGGTCACCTTGATCGACAGCCAGGGCAAGATCGAAGCCCTGCCGCTGCTGCCCAAGTCCGAGGTGGCTCATAAGGTTCTGGACAAGGTGGTCAACCTGCTGAATGCCAGCCGGAAGAATCCGGGCAAGCCCAGGCGCCGGAAGTAGCCTGCCTTTAGCTCACTTGAAAGCGACGATGCACCACACTGACCTACCCAAGGCCTACGAGCCCAGACAGGTTGAAGACAGAATCTACCAATTCTGGCTCGACAAGGGCTGTTTCACGCCCAAGATCGACCATTCGAAACAGCCTTTCACCATCATCATGCCGCCGCCCAACGTTACCGGCGAGCTTCACCTGGGCCATGCGCTGACTGCCACGCTGGAAGACATCATGATCCGGTGGCACCGCATGAAGGGCGAGCCGAGCCTGTGGCTGCCCAGCACGGACCACGCCGGCATCGCCACGCAGGTGGTAGTGGAAAGACAGTTGGCAGCCGAGAAGAAGACCCGGCATGACATTGGCCGGGAGGAATTTGAGAAGAAGACCTGGGAATGGGCCAGGAAGTGCCGCCAGCGCATCAACGACCAGCACAAGAAGCTGGGCATTTCCTGTGACTGGACCAGGGACACCTTCACCATGGACCCCGGTCCTGCTCGCGCAGTGGCCACCACCTTTGTCAACCTGTACCGGAAGGGCTTGATCTACCGCAGCGAGCGGATCATCAACTGGTGCCCACGCTGCCAGACGGCGCTCTCCGATCTGGAAACTTCTCACGAAGACACCACAGGCCACCTGTATCACATCAAGTACCCCATGGTCGGCCAATCCGGCTGCGTCATCGTGGCTACCACGCGACCGGAGACCATGTTCGGCGACGTGGCGGTGGCAGTACACCCCGAAGAGAAGAAGTACGCCGATCTCATCGGGAAGACCGTGGCCATTCCGGTGATCAACCGCCCTATCCCCGTGATCGCCGACGAGGCCGTCGACCGCAGCTTCGGCACCGGAGCGCTGAAAATCACGCCGGCCCATGATCCGGTCGACTTCGAGATCGCCCAGCGGCACAACCTGACGCTGGTGAACATCCTCAAGAAGGACGCATCCTTGAACAGCGGAGCCGGGCCATACGAGGGGTTCGACCGGTTCGACTGCCGCAAGGACCTGCTTGTCCGTCTGGAGAAAGACGGCCTGCTGGTCAAAGTGGAACCACACACGCATGCTGTCGGCCATTGCATGCGCTGCAGCACGGTGGTGGAGCCCTGGGCCAGCCAGCAATGGTTCGTCAAGGCGAAGCCGCTCGCTGAACCGGCCATCGAAGCCGTGAGAAGCGGTCAGATCACGATTATCCCGGACCAGTTCCAGAAGGTCTACCTCAACTGGATGGAGAACATCCGCGACTGGTGCATCAGCCGCCAGCTCTGGTGGGGACATCGAATACCGGCTTGGTACTGCGACGACTGCGGCGAGATCACGGTGATCGCTGACAAGCCTGGCAAGTGCGGCCACTGCGGTTCCGGCAAGATTCAACAGGACCCTGACGTTCTCGATACCTGGTTCAGCTCCGGGCTGTGGCCACATTCCACCCTTGGCTGGCCGGACGATACCGAAGACCTGCGCTACTTCTACCCCACGTCGGTCATGGAGACAGCCTACGACATCCTGTTCTTCTGGGTCGCCCGCATGATCATGATGGGCCTGGAGAACACAGGCCGGATTCCGTTCCGGTGGGTCTATCTTCACGGCCTGATCCGGGATGAGAAGGGCGCCAAGATGAGCAAGATGAAGGGCAATGTCATCAATCCCCTCGACAGTATAGACACCTACGGCGCTGACGCGCTGCGCTTCTCGCTGGTCCTGGGCACATCCGCCGGCAACGACATCCCCTTGAGCAGCGGCAAGATGGAGTCCGGGCGCAATTTCGCCAACAAGCTGTGGAATGCTTCCCGGTATGTGATCAGGAGCCTCCCTGAAGGGACAGTGGACACGGCGCTGACGCCGAATCTCCCTGTGGAGGACCGCTGGATACTCAGCCGCCTCGACCAGTTGGCCGGCCGCGTCAACAAGCTGCTCGAGGAATTCCGCTTCGGTGAAGCCGAGTCTGAGGTCTATGAGTTCGTTTGGGGCGAGTTCTGCGACTGGTACATCGAACTGGCCAAGATTCGACTCAACCAGCCGGGCGCGCCTTCGCCGGTCCCCGTGCTGGTCCGAACGCTGGAAGCATCCCTGAGACTGCTGCACCCGTTCATGCCCTTCATCACTGAAGAGATATGGCAAACCCTGGTCTCACGGCTGCCGCACGATGCCGCGCGGCCGGATTCGCTCATCATCGCTTCCTACCCGGTCAGCGTCGGGTTCACCGACCCGCAGGCAGAGCGTGAGATAAGCCTGATCATCGAAATCATCCGCTCCATCCGCAACGCCCGGGCCGAAGCCAAGATCGACCCGGCGAAGCGAATCGAGGCGCATGTTCACGCCAGGAACAACTCAGCCATAGAGCCGCACCGTCAAGCCATAGAAACACTGGCCAGAGTCCAGCCCCTGCACATCCTCGGGTCACGAAAGGAGTCCGGCAAGGACGGGGCCCAGGTCCTGCACGTCGGCGAGGTGGACATCGTCCTGCCCATGACCGTGGACGTCGATGCCGAGAAGCAGCGCCTGGAGCAGGAGAAGGAATCCCTGCAAGGCAGGATCGCCGGCCTGCAAGCCCGCCTGAGCGACCAGACCTTCCTGTCCAAGGCACCGCAGGCCATTGTCGACAAGGAACGCGGCAAGCTGCAGGACTTCCAGACAAAGCTGCAGAAGATAGTGGAGAGGCTGACCGAACTGGGCCGCATAAGGTCCTAGAAACCAAAATATCCCGGAAGGAGAGAACCCATGACGATCGAAGACAAACTGAAGAACCTGGCCAAGATGCGAGAGCAGGCCATGCAGGGCGGCGGGGCAAAGCGTATCGAGTCGCAGCACGCCAAGAACAAGCTCACCGCCAGGGAGAGGATCGACCTTCTCTTCGACCCGGGCACGTTTGAAGAGATCGGCACCTTCGTCATGCATAACACCACCGACTTCGGGCTGGACAAGGAAAAGTTCCTCGGGGACTCGGTGGTCATCGGCTACGGCAAGGTCAACGGCCGATTGACCTTCGTCTACAGCCAGGACTTCACCGTGATCGGGGGCACGCTTTCGCTGGTAGCCTCGGAGAAGATCTGCAAAGCGATGGACCTGGCGGCCAAGAACGGCGCGCCGTGCATCGGGCTGCTGGATTCGGGCGGAGCCCGGATTCAGGAGGGCGTGGACAGCTTGAGGGGATATGGCGAGATCTTCACCCGGAACACCATCTACTCCGGCGTAGTCCCCCAGATATCCGTGGTGCTGGGGCCGGCGGCCGGCGGCGCTACGTACTCGCCGGCGCTCACCGACTTCATCTTCATGGTCAAGGGCACGGCGCAGATGTACATCACCGGTCCCGATGTCGTTAAGGCAGTGAGCGGCGAGGAGGTCACCCACGAGGACCTGGGCGGTGCCATGGTCCACGCCAGGGTCAGCGGCAACTGCCATTTCGTGGCCGAGAACGAGCAGGAAGTCTTCCAGATGATCCGCCGCCTGATGACCTTCCTGCCTCAGAACAACATGGAGGAGACACCTCTAGCAGCCAACGGTGATGATCCGAACCGCCGTGATCCCGACCTGCACAACATCGTCCCGGTCGAGCCCAACAAGGCCTACAACATGAAGGATGTCATCGCCAGGGTCTTCGACAATGGCGACTTCATGGAGGTGCATGAGCACTGGGCCAACAACCTCATCGTGGGATTCGCCCGACTTAACGGCCAGAGCGTGGGGATCGTGGCCCAGCAGCCGGCCCACCTTGCCGGTTCGATCGACATCAATGCCTCCGACAAAGGCGCGAGATTCGTCCGGTTCTGCGATTGTTTTAACATCCCGGTCATCACCTTCGTCGATGTGCCGGGCTACATGCCGGGCACCGACCAGGAATTCGGCGGCATCATCCGCCACGGCGCCAAGTTCCTTTATGCCTATGCTGAAGCCACGGTGCCCAAGATAAGCATCATCACCCGGAAGGCCTATGGCGGAGCCTACGTCGTCATGAGCAGCAAGAGCCTGCGCGGCGACATCAACTACGCCTGGCCGACCGCCGAGATCGCGGTCATGGGGCCGGACGGCGCCGTGAACATCATCTTCCGCGGAGAGATATCCAAGGCCGAGAAGCCCGATGAGAAGAAGAAGGAGTTGGTGCAAGACTACAGAGACAAGTTCGCCAACCCCTACGTGGCTGCCGCCAGAGGATATCTGGATGACGTGATCGACCCGCGCGACACGCGCCCGAAGCTGATCAAGGCGCTGGAGATGCTCAAGAACAAGGTCGACCACCTGCCGCCGAAGAAGCACGGGAACATACCACTTTAGAGGTTCTGGCGCATCACGCGGGCAAGCTCCGCTTCGCCCGCGCCACCCATCGGGGTGTGCAGAGGGGCGGCGCCCCTCTGCCGGGGGTTTGGGGACGTCCCCCAACTCTTCTTTCTGTATCCCCCATGAGTGGGGGATCAAGGGGGTTGAAACGAATGCAGAGACTTGTCGCGTGGTCTTCCACCGGCCTACCAGGTCAGGTCGCGGACCTGACACTCACCAAGACGGGAGATGCTGACGAGTACCTGCGTTTCTCACCCTTTCCCTACCCTTTACCTAGCCCCCTCCCATCAAGGGAGAGGAAAGCCCTGCGTGCCCAAGGGCGCGCAGAGGGGCAAAGCCCCTCTGCGTTTGTTATCATCCCCCATGAGTGGGGGATCAAGGGGGTTGAAGTATGTCACTGAGAGAGCTTCGCGCTGAGGAAGTAACCCAGGCAGTAGCCCTGATGGCCAAGGAAGCCAACTTCTTCCTGCCGGAAGACGTGCTCAACTCCATCAGGCAAGCGGCGGACACTGAAGAATCGCCTCTGGGCAAGGCTACTCTGGAGAAGATTCTGGATAATGCCGCCATTGCCGCCAAAGAACGCGTGCCGTTATGTCAAGACTGTGGCCTGGCCGTGATACTCGTCAGGCTGGGACAGGACGTCCACGTCACGGGAGGCGGCCTGAATACGGCCATCGAGGAAGGCGTAAAGAAGGGCTACGCCGACGGCTATCTGCGGAAGTCGATGGTGCAGCATCCGTTCTCGTCAAGAACGAATACGAAGACCAACTGCCCGGCCGTCATCCATACGGAGATTGTGCCGGGGGACAAGGTCACCATTGTCCTGATGCCCAAGGGCGGAGGTTCCGAGAACATGAGCCGCCTGTCCATGCTCTCTCCGTCGCAGGGCCGGCGTGGCGTCGTCGACGTCGTCGTCAAAGCGGTGGACGAAGCCGGCAGCAACCCCTGCCCCCCCGTGATCGTCGGAGTCGGCATCGGCGGCACCGCCGAGAAGGCTTCCCTGCTGGCCAAAGAAGCCCTGCTGCGGCCGCTGGGCCAGCCGAACGCTGACCCGGAAGTGGCCGACTTGGAGAAAGAGCTCTTCCAGAAGATCAACTCGCTCGGCATCGGCCCGCAGGGATTCGGCGGCAGCACCACCGCTCTGGCGGTCCATGCCGAGGTCTTCCCTGCCCATATCGCCAGCCTGCCGGTGGCCGTGAACATCCTGTGCCACAGCGCCCGGCACAAAGAAGTCACGCTGTAGCAGAGGTGCGGCGATTCTCCCGCCAGTGTCCGGCAGGGCATCCGTAGGGGCTTGATTGACCAAGCCCTTGTGCCAAGCCCTCTCCGAGAAAGGGTGGCTCCCGAACAACTTCGTGCTGGATCGGGTTGACAATCCCAGCACGGCACGCCTAGAATTAGGTCGAACTTCCCATACTTGACGGCGGCGGAGACAAGCACATGGTTGAAATGAGCGTTGACAGCATCCGGGTGAGCGTGATGAACTCCCAGAGGGTGGTCATCCTTAAAGAGAAGGCCTCTGACCGGTACTTGCCTATCTGGATCGGCCCGGCGGAAGCGGACGCCATCGCCGTGAAGCTTCAGGGTATTTCCGTCCCCCGGCCGCTGACGCACGACCTCCTATTCTCGATCCTCAATGCGCTGGGGGCTAAGATCAAGTCTATCCTGGTCAATGACCTGCAGAATGACACGTTCTTCGCCCGGATCTACGTCACCGCCAACGGCAAGGAGATCGAGATTGACTCCCGGCCCAGCGACGCTATCGCTATCGCCGTTCGGGCCAAGGTACCCATCTTCGCGGCGGAAGAAGTGCTGGACAAAGCCGGCATTGTCTTCGACCAGGCGGGCAAGCCGATGCATAGCCACGGTGACGACGAGAAACACGCCATCAGCGATGAAGAGTTGCGCAAGCTGTCAGCGTTCACCGATTTCATCAACACGCTGGACATGAAGGACTTGGGAAACGCAGGCGATACCAAGGACCCAAAGGACCAGCCGGACCAGCAAGAGTAGCGTTCGGGTGTTGACATGGACGAGAAGTTTCTGAAGAAGCTGCTGGCTACTATGAAGTGCAGCATGTGCGGCAATCATTATCAGTCCGGCAACGTCAACATCCTGGGGCACAAAGAGGATCTGTGGTTCCTCTCGGTTTTCTGCCCCTCCTGCAAGACCCAGGGGCTAGTGGCGGCTGTGGTCAAAGAAGGCAAGGTGACTGAACTCCTCACCGACCTGACACCGGAGGAGCAGAAGAAACTCGCCGCGACCCCGCCGCTGAGTTCCGACGATCTCATGGACATGCATTCCTTCCTCACGGATTTCGACGGCAACTTCTCCTCGCTGTTTGGAAAGTAGCGCCGGGCACTGACAGTCCTGCTGGCTTGACCTCGCACTTCAGCTCGGCCCCACACTCCTAATCGTCGACTCGGTCAATATGCCAGCGGGTATTCGGGCCTCCCGGCTGAGAAGCGCCCCTTACCAAATACGGACGACCGCCAGCCCCCACTATCCGTCCGTCCCTTCCGTCTCTCAGCATCTGCCTGAAAACGAAGCCGAATTTCGGGGGACGTGGGGGCAGAAGGTGTACAACGACCTGCGCACACTCGTCTGCGGTCATTGACCTGATATCATTATCCCGCATGTGCCTCTGAAGTAACTCGCCTACCGCGTCCACTTCCGAGCGTGTGAATAGCACGTCTCCCTCCTTCAGGAAGAATCGCAGTCAGAATCTGCCCAGCGAGCAAGCTCAGGTCAGTTGCAGGTGTTGATCCTAGATAGGATTCCCGTCAGGCCGGTCTCAGCTTGCGCAGCTCGAGTATCAGAGGTGGAAGAACCTCGCGGAGGTCACCGACTATGCCCACATCTGCCGACTGGAAGATGGGCGCCAGGGGATTCTGATCCACGGCCAGAACGAACTTCGCCCTCTCGAACCCGGTGGAGAAGTGCATGGCCCCGGAAGCTCCCAGACTAACTAGGAGGTTAGGTCCAATGACCTTCCCGCTCTGCCCTATCATGCAGTCAGAGGTGATCCAGCCTTTGTCCAGCAGAGGTCGAGTGCCTGCTACCGCACCCTCGAGCACCTCGGCCAACTCCCTCACCAAGTCCATGCTGCCCAGCGCATTGACTCCCCAGCCGGCGGCCACGACGACTTCGGCTTCTTCGATAGGGAGATCGCTCTCCGCCTCTTCCGTGATTTCCACGGTTCTGGCCCTGAACATTCTATTGTCGAGTCTCGGCGAGACCCTCACGATTTGGCCTCTTCTGTCCTGCTTCGCCTGTGGGACAACAAAGACGCCGGGCTTGACCGTAGCCATCTGCGGTCTGAGCTCAGGGCAGACGATGTCTACCCTCTTGCCACCACCCCACCCTGGCACCGTCTGATGTAGCATCGACGCCCCATTACAGCCTTCCATCCTGAGGTCTATGCAGTGCGCCGTGAGCCCTGTGCCAACCTTGGCCGCTATGCATGGCGCCAGGTCTTCCCCGATGGCCGTGGCTCCCAGCAGGAATATCTCCGGCTGGTGTTCCCTGACAAGGTCAGCTATCACCGCAGCGTAAGCCTGGTTCTGGTAGTGCTCCAGCCTGGGGTCATCTATGACATAGACCTTGCCGGCCCCGTGCGACACCAACTCCGGCGCCAGGTGCTCAACGCTGCTGCCTACGAGCACGCAGACCAGCCCACTCCCCGACTTCCCGGACAGTTCCGCCCCCTTGCTCAGGAGTTCCAGACTGACCCGGGCTAGTTTGCCCCTCCTCTGCTCGGCGTATATCCAGGTCTCTCCGTGATGTCCATTACTTCCCATCGTCAACCTCACCACTATCTGCCCGGCGCGCGGTTACAGGCCACCCCATTCCCGCAGCCTGGCCACCGCATCGCTTGATGCATTCTTGGGATTGCCCTTCAAGACTTCGGAACGGCGATCCTTCTTGAACTCCCAGACACCCGCCACCCGCGTGGGCGACCCGGTCAGTCCCAGCTTCTCAGCGGGCAACCCGAGGTCGTTGGCACCATACGTCGAGAGCAGCTTGTCTGCCACCCCGATTATTCCCATCACGTCGGGAATACGCGGCTCGTTGACCGCTCTGTTGACCGTGATCAAAGCCGGCAACCCGAGTTCCACCTTCATGCAGCCACCCTCCATGTCAGCTTCCACCAGGCAGATTCCCTTGTCCATGACCTTCATGGCTCTGACGTTGGTGGCGTAAGGAACATCGAGAAACTCGGCCAGCATCGGCCCCACCATCCTGGTGCCCGAATCGGCGGTCTCACAGCCGCACAGAATGAGGCTGAACGGGCAGAACTTCCTGATGGCCGCGGCTATCGTCAGGGCGGTGGCGTAGGCATCAGCACCGGCGAAGGCCCTATCGCAGAGCAGGACACCCTCATCCGCTCCCATGGCCAGCGCCTCCTCAAGAGCTTCCCGTGATTGCGGTGGTCCCATGGTCAGCACCGTCACCTTGCCCGGAAACTTGTCACGGAGTTGGAGCGCGGCTTCAATGGCATGGCGGTCGACCGGATTCATGACCAGGGGCACGCCCTCCCTCCGGATAGCCTTGGTCACCGGATCCAGCGTGATCTGGCTGAAGTGATCCGGATGGGGCACCTGCTTGATGCAAACTACCGTGTCCATATCTTCGTACCTGTTGGGCCACTACTTTCAGTTCGTGATCGCCCGGCCGATTACCACCTTCATGATCTCCTGTGTGCCACCGGCAGTCAGCAACTCCAACATGTCCCTGAGGTACATCTCCACCCGGTACTCCGGCGATTGTCCGTAGGCGCCCATGGCCTGCTGCGCCTTGAGGCAATTCCTCAGAGCCACGTCAACGGCCAGATACTTGGCCCGGGCAATGTCCACTCCCAGGTCCTTCACGCTCTTCCCTTGGTCCATCAGCACGGCAGGGCGATAGCTGATCCACCGTGCCGCCTCGATATCGGTGTTCATGTCCACCAGCATGAACTGCAACGCTTGAAGGTCAGAGATAGGCTTGCCATACAGAACCCTCTCTTTGCAGAATTTGAGTGCCCCTTCATAGGCTCCCTGGGTAGCGCCCAGAGCCACACCCGCGGCCCCCGTTCGGCCTATGGCCGATATCGTGGGCAAGGCTGCGGCCATGCCGCGTCCTTCCTGCCCGATGAGATTCGCCTGGGAGACGTGACAATCGGTGAAAGACAGCTCATTCACCGGGATGGATCGGAATCCCGGACGCGGCTCTCTCCTAGTAACCTCATATCCCGGCGTCCCTTTCTCCACGAACAGAGCGCTGAAGCCTCCTTCGCTCTTGGCGACGAAACCCAGCACGTCGGCCACATCAGCATTGGTGATATAAGATTTGCGGCCATTGACCACGTAACCGGCGCCATTGCGGCTGGCCGTGGTCATCATCGCCGAGGGATCGGAGCCTCCGCTCTGCTCCGTGACAGCGAAGGAGCTGACCTTGGCCCCCTTGCAGAGGTCCGGGATGTAGCGCTTCTTCTGCTCCTCGGTGCCGAAGTTCTCCAGGGCATACATCAGCAGGTTGCCGGCCTGGAAGAAGAACCCGAGGCTCGGGTAGACCCGCGCCATCTCCTCGATGACCACCATCCTGGACAGATGACCCATGCCCGAGCCACCGTACTGCTTGGAGTTGACCAACCCGATGAGACCCATTTGCCCCATCTGCCGCACCAAGTCAAAGGGGAAATCCCCCTTGTCGTCAATTTCCAGGACCCTGGGCGCCACCTTGGTCTCGGCAAACTGCCTGGCGGCCTTCTTGAGCATCTCCTGCTCTTTGCTGAACCCGTAATCCATTTCCCTCTCCTCCGTCAGTTGGCACACACATGCCAACAACGTTGCATCAACTCCAGGGCAGTGATGCGAGGGTCCCTCGCAAGAAGGCTCCGGGCCAGCGCATGATCAGTCAGATTGGTGGTCCGATATCTGACCGCCCCCCCATTTGGCCGGCTGTCTCAACAGCCTCCAGTCAGATATCAGACATGACTGATATGACGATCTGTACGATCTAGTACATGCGCCGCAAGACACGTCTTGTAGAACGTGTCTTGACATCGGTGAGGATCATAGCAGAAAGTTCGCGGGATTTCAAGCAGAATCTGTCCCAGGGCGTGAGTCAGGGGGAGCCTGGCACGATGAGCCGCTTGTGGCGCTATCCCTTCAGTTTGGCGATCGCCTGGTCTAACGAGAGCTGCGCCTGCTCTCCCTTGACCATGTCCCGCAGCGTGACGGAGCCTGTCCTCAGTTCCTCCTCCCCAATCACCACTGCGTGCGAGAAGCCCAGAGTGTTAGCCTGCTTCAACTGGGCCTTCAGGCTCCGATCGTCCACCGCCAGCGTCGCCGCGATGCCCGCCTGCCGCAGCCGGGCGCTCAGCCTCACGGCCTCTTTCCGGGCCTCCGGACCGAGGTGGGCCACATAGACCCTGGCCCCCGGAGTCGATGGCGGCTCAATGCCCTGCTTCTGCAGGTTCAGGATGATCCTCTCCAGGCCGGTGGCAAAACCCACAGCCGCGGTGGGCTTGCCGTCCAGAATCTCGATGAGGTTGTCGTACCGACCTCCACCGCCGATGGTACTCTGCCCCCCCACGTCAACGGGCTGGATCTCGAACACCGTCCGGGTGTAGTAGTCCAGACCGCGCACCAGGTAGGGATTCACCTCATATGGTATCTGTAGAGTGGCTAGGCAGTCCTTGAGAACGGCGAAATGTGCCTGGCATTCCGGGCAGATGTACTCGGTTATCCGGGGAGCACCTTT
>Ga0105098_10000757_pt1 | contig 11440 bp, 26 predicted proteins | sample PPLLak21cMay2015_FD_79137 | JGI IMG/M metagenome (GOLD analysis project Ga0105098, IMG submission 79137) | Freshwater sediment microbial communities from Prairie Pothole Lake near Jamestown, North Dakota, USA - PPLs Lake P7 Core (1) Depth... | ecosystem: Environmental > Aquatic > Freshwater >... | reverse complement strand
TGGTCTTGCTTTAGGAGTGATGCTAAACATAGCACCTGGTTGTCTTGAAGTGCTGACACTAAACACATCGCCACTATAAGTAAATGGTCTTGCTTTAGGAGTGATGCTAAACATAGCACCTGGCTTATAAGAAGAAGTTATACTAAGAAAACTATTTTTAAATGTTTTTGGTTGAGAAAAACCCTTTGTAGTTATTTCAAATGCTGCACCTGTGCTTTTTACCGTCTTTATATCTAAGAACTTACTAGAAATTTTAAAAGGTTTTGTTGTATCTCCTTCTATTATAAACTTGAAACGTGGAACTTTTGCGCTTAGGTCTTGGATGCCACTTTTGATATTTAATTTAAATTCTAGCTTTTTAGTTTTTAAATAGTTTATACCTTCTCGCACTTGAGCGGGAACTAAGTTTTTAAAAGTTAGCTTCTCTGTGGGTGTCGGTGTATATCTAGCACCAACTAATTTTTCCGCTCTATCTGGCAGAGCGTACTCTTGTTCTTGGAATAGCCTTAAATGTTCTGCCCTTCTCTGTCGAGGTGTTGGGTTCTTTAATTTGTCTACTACAAACCTCTCATCTCCGCTTATGACCTCTGGGGGTATTAACTCTTTTTTAGGCACTAACTTACGGGTAAGTTTAAAACCTATGTTCTCCACTTTTGGCAAGATGTAAGCACCAGCTTTTACTCCTATCGTAAAGGGTAAAACTTCTGTGCTAGTGATCCTTCCTAGTTCTCTTGCGGGTGTCTCGCTCTTGTATGCTCGATAAGCGATTGAAGCACCATAAAGGGTAGGCAAAGTATAAGAGATAGTATTAGAAACAGCAAAAGCCGTTTTAGGGAACTTAGTACCTAACCAACTCACTCCGGTTAGTTTAGCTCCATATTTAATAGCAGGGAGAGAAGCAAAAACTAAACCCGTTGTAGCAGCTACTTTGAGCGGTTCTTTCTTTATGCCTTGAAAGAAACCTAAGCCATATTCTAACTCTTGTTTGCCTACTTTAAGAATACCTAAAGAGGTGTAAGCGGTCGTTTTCGTAAATAGGTTTTTGCTTTTGGTGTCGGGTTCTACAAGCTTAATACTCTCATCTATTTCATTTTTTCGACGCCATACGTAGCTAGTTATAGGTTTTATGTAAGGCTTTATCTTCTCTCGTAGGATAGGGTTATACTTATTATAATATTTCTCAACCCCGCTCTGTTCCCATATCTCTTTACCCTTTTCTGTAACTCTTTTAAAGTAAGGTTGAACTCTCTTAACTAAGTATACTGCCTCTCGTGGTATTACGGTTAAAGGTTTTTGAGGTTCTCCTATTAATGTTTTACCAGCTCCTAGTCTATTTTCAAAACCTCTGCTATACTTTGCAGAGCTAGAAGTATAACCAAAACTCTCTGCGCCATATCTTTGCAGGTCTATTACTTCTTTTGCCCCACTAGAAAGTTTACTAGGCTTAAGCCTATCAATATAGAGAGTGTCCTTTTGTTCTCCGTAGTCTACCTTTAAGCCTTGCTGCCTTAATGTGGCGGCTACTCTCATCTCATACTCTGATGGTTCTCTAGTGCCTAGTGACGTGAATAACTTTTTTTTGACTTCTTCCCCTGTCTCTCTCGCTGTCTTTTGCGCTAGTGCTTCCGTTTCTTTCTGCTTTTCCCTCTCGCTATAAAGTTCTGTTGCTCTCTTTTGGAGTGCTTGTGTCTCTAGGTATTCTTTTCTTTCATCGTAGATTATTTGTCCTTCTTCATCTCTTTTTACAACTGCCGCCCTATACGTTCCATCCTCCTTAATTACGTTAGAAGTAGAAGCTTTGCCAGGAGAATAGCCGTAGCTTACTCCGGTATCTCTGACGCTTATGCTATCAACCCTACTCTCTACAACTCCGTACTTATCGAGTATCTCTTGTTTTTGTTCTGTAGTGATCGTTCCTGTTTCGGAACCTGTCTTGATATCTTTTATCTCCTGTGCTGCACTGTATTCCCTGTTTTGTTGGTCTCTTGCGCCAATATAAAGTAAGTTAGAAAATAATTGTAATATCATACTTGATTTATAATTCATAAACTATATAAGTTTTTTGAAAATTTATTGATATATATTATAATATATTATAATTTATTAATGGTTATTTTTCAAAAAATGACGGGATAAAATAAATACTTCTGTTTCTAAATATTATCTTGAGGTCTTAGTCACCTCACTAAACTAAAAACATTAGACGAGGAGGGATATCAAAAATGGAAAAGAAAATTTGTAGGTTTGACATACAAGATATGTTACCTATCGGGCTTACGTTTGTAGTGCTCGGTATCGGACTGGCATACGGACTTAATGTAATGGGCGACGTGAAGTCGGACATGACGGCAAACAGCGCAGAAGCTAACGCAACACAAGACGCTATAGACGGTGTTGCTAAGATACCTGCTAAAATGCCTTTAATAGCTACCGTAGTTGAATGTAATAGTTTAATCGCTATTTCATGCTAATTCGCAGCTATTATAATAGGCATCCTCATAAGATATCTTGTAGTCAGGTCAATGTAAGAGGCGCAGCATGAGAAAAAAAGTTTGCAAGTTCGAACTTGGAGACTTACTACCTATAGGGTTGGTGCTCGTAACGGCCGGGATTGGGATTGCATACGGACTGAACGTTATGGGGGAGATGCGAACCGACTTTAGAGATGAAACAATAAGCGAGTTAGGCACAACAAGGGACTGTAACGTATCGAGTGGAGCAGTTACGGGATGCGGAGCGGAATATAACGCTTCAAGCAAAGCGATTGAAGGAGTGGCAAAGATACCCGCTAAACTCCCGCTGATCGTGACCGTTATAGTAGCTAGTGTTGTGATAGGAATATTAATTCGCTATCTTGTAGTAAGAGCGCAATAAAACCTTTTTTCTTTCTTTCTTTTTTTTATTACTTTGAAGTGAACTTTTTGGAGTGGAACTAAAGGTAGAAGTAGCTCTGTTTCTTATGGAACTTCTAAAAAGAATAAACTTTAAATACTACCATACACTAGGGGTATCAATGGTATTTAAATGGCGATGCGAGGTTTGCGGGAAGGTGATAGAAAGCCTTTACGAAACGCAGTTCAACATCAATAAGCAGCACCATCTAGATAAACATAAAAGGGGGGAACAAGATGAGGATACAACCAACAAATAGGGCAGGGCTTACACTAAGCCAGGTAAGGGAGATCTATATTAACCTTTTTCTATCTTTAAGCGGGGGGTAACATGGCTAAAGCTACTTCCAGGAAAGTAGATAAGGGGCTTCTTGAGCACCACCTCACTTGTAAGAAGCCCCTTTTAAGTTCTCAAAACGGCGGGTTTAAGCGCAGGAAGCCCTTACCCATAGACGTTCTACAGGTTAAGTATGATAGCGAGATGCTTAAGCATAGGGCTATCCTGCAAGAGCTTAGGGAAAGGATAGAAGCCATAAGGCAAGACATCAGGAGGCTTAAGCATGGATAACGATACCCGTATGATCCTGGATAGCCTACAGGCGCAGCTAAAGGCTATCTGTGGAGACTTAGAGCATCGGCTCACATTACTAGAGCATTACGCAAAAACTATTGAAAATAAGCTGGTTTTGCTTGAGGAGCGCAGTAATAACCAAAAAGGTGGTTTTTATTAATTATTTGCAATATATATATAATATAATATATATAATATATAATATAATAAATAATATAATAAATAATAATAATAAAGCGCAGAATGTTATCTATGCGCATACGATACATACATACTATACATACATGCATATCATTTAATAACACAACATACAAGGGGTTTATCGTTGACAAAAACACACACAACCTTAACGGTTGACCAAGAAATTATTGATAAAGCCAAAAGACTAGGCTTAAACATGAGCAAAGAGTTTCAAAACTTCTTATCTAAGTATATCAACACCTATCATCAAAACATAGATGGGATAGACTTGGAAATCCTAAACATAGAGATAGATAGGCTAAAACTAGAAGCAGATGACATAAACCTGCAATTAAGGGGTAAATTGGAGCTAAAAGAACAAATAGAGGCTAAAATGAAGAACAAAGAAGAAGAACGCTTAAAGGTAGAAAAGGAGAACCTGGAGAAGCTCAACAAGTGTATAGCTTGTGGACACATCTTTAATGATGACATGAAGAAGTATGGCTTTAGGCAGGGTAACGTATGTAAGGCTTGTTTTGTAGTGGCTACAAACGATGATGTGGAGAAGTGGAATAGTGGGGGGGTTCTAAGATGAAACTGGAAGAAATAAACTCATTGAAGCAGGTATATGAAGAAAATGAAGTAAATGAACTATTAGCAAAGGGGTATAGGCTAATTAAGATATTTAGCACTAAGGCAAAGAAAGAAGATAGCGACGAGGTGAAGCCTTGTTATGTGCTAGGGCTGGGAAAATGATCCTAACTACTAGAGATGGGTTTAAAAGGCAAAATGACGTTATCTATTCTATAACTAGCGCAGATGAACCAATTAGCTTAATTCAATTAATGATAATTATAAATAAATTAATGTGTAATGAGTATAGAGTGCATAAAGAAGTTATAGAAAAAAACAACCTTTTTTTATTTAAAGCGTGTTTAGAATGGTTATACAATAAAGTGCAAGAAGATAATAATTTTTGTTTAAAGACGTTTCTTAGTAATGAGAGTAACTTAAAGCAGTTTTGTAAGAGTTTTTATTTAAGAGATGTTACACTACAAAAAAATTATTTAGATAATGTGAAGATAAGAAAACTTACAGAGATCTCTATACAAAAAACATTAGGAGCTTAAGATGTTGTTTTCAAATAAAAAATATAAAATAATTTATGCTGATCCCCCTTGGAGTTATAATTTTTCAACTAATAAAAAAGGCAGCATTACGGGCTGTGCTGAACAACATTATAATACGATGAATTTAGAAGATATTAAAAGTTTGCCAGTCAATACAATAGCTGATGATGATTGTGTTTTGTTTATGTGGGTTACTTTTCCATTACTAAAAGAATGTTTAGAAGTTGTTGAAGCTTGGGGGTTTAAATATAAGACGGTGGCTTTTACATGGTTAAAATTATCAGAGGATGGTTCTCCTGCATGGGGTTGTGGCTTTTGGACTAGATCTAATGCAGAGATATGTATTCTAGCTACTAAAGGACAGCCTAAAAGGATAGATTGTAGTATAAGTCAGGTAATCTTAAGTAAGAGGCGGGGACATAGCAGGAAACCCGATGAGGCTTATGTAAAGATTGAAAAGTTACTAGGTAACCTTCCAAGAATCGAATTATTCGCAAGAACTAAAAGATATGGATGGGATGCTTGGGGTAACCAAGTCCCTAAAGAGATACAACATTTAATAACAAAACAGGAGGACACACAACAAAATGGAACTACCCAAACCAACAACCCAAGAGCACCTGACATGGATAGACCAGGAACAGAACCAAACCCAAACGGCGCATAGCTTTGAGCGTAAGGAAGCCTTGAAGCTGACAGAGAACAAAATAGAAGTAATTGAAATTGACTTCAGCAAACCATTTGAAACATACAACACAACAAACCAAAAAGGGCAGAACATAACAAAGGCGATAATACCTGTGCTGCATAACGGCACAGAGAAGATATTTTGGCTTAATAAGAAGAACCCCCTTTATAGAGAGATCTTGCAGAAGGGCAAGGAAGGGGCAAGGTTATTTAAGATACTGCAAACAGGCAGCCAGGCAAGTACAAAGTATGTTTTGATAGAGTGACGCTTAGAGGTTGTACCCCCTTTAAGGAGCCGCCAAGTTTTCGGATTTCCCCCGCTTTCTTGGCGGTTTTTTATTATTTATGAGGAGTGTTAAGTATGCCAAAAACAACAGAAGAGATAGTAAAAGAATACGCATTAACTATTGCAGGAAGATATAGGTCTTTTATTAAATTAAAATGGTACAGCGAAGAAGAACTGATTAAAGTGATTGATGAACTAGCAAAAGAAGACATATATCATCAAATAGGAAAGCCTGAAGTATGGAGAATGAAAAATGATGAAGTATTAGATAAAACACAAGAATTTATAGTTAAATGGCTTAAACAAAAGCTAGGGCTGAAAAGGTGATACAATGGGAACATACATGATTGGTAACGGACAACTGATAGAAGCTCTTGAAGGGGCATTGGATAGTTTAGAGGGAGATATTGATGAAGCCCAATTACTAAAAGCATTAGAGGTAATGAAACTATATCCTAATGTGTGTGATAAAAATAAAAGCGTACCTAGATACACAAAAGCAAAAATTAAGTTTATTAAAAGTGCTTAGAGAGGACTTAGAAATATTTTTTCAAAAAAAGAAATTATCTATATTTTGTGACCTAAAAGTAGATTTGGTTACTAAACAAAAGCTAGGGCTGAAAAGGTGAGAATATGAAGAAAGCAAACTATTATATTATTGGATTGTTTGTTGGTGGTATAATATCCAATATAAATCATTTAATCCCATTAAAATTTTGGTTAGTATTTTTAGTTATTAATATCACGTTTGGGTTACTTATCTTTGCCATAATATTATGGATTGATACATTAGGGGAAACTAGACAAAAGCTAAGGCTGAAAAGGTGATGATGATGATAGAAGAAAGTTGTTTTAGATATATTTGGGCAGTCAATATTATGGGTATAATCGAAGGTTGTTTAATAGTATCTATCAGTATAGTTTTATTTATATTATTACAATATCTATATAATCTAACAAAAAACAAAAGCTAGGGCTGAAATGAAAGATAATTATACTTTAGAAGAAAATTTTGTTGAAGATAATTCCACTTTTAGTTTTATAATAGTAACGTTTGGTTTAATAATTATATTGCTTTTATTTTGGATATGGTTGCTGAAAAGGTGAAGTTATGATACTAACGAAATACGAATATCAATTTATTATGATGAACCTCATATTCATTGACTTGTGCATAGGTTTAGCTTGTATAGCTTTAATGTGGGGTTGTGTATAAAAGGAACATGAATAAAGAATTTATCCTGATGCCTGTAACCGTTGGCGATTGCAGCCAGGCTTTTATAATACCTAAAAGGCAGATGCGCCTTAACTTTCAAAAACAATATAGGTTAAAAGTAGAGGAGGTTTAGTATGAAATTTGGCAAAAAGAAACAGGAAGCGCCTCAAGATAAAGAGGAAGAACTTACGGAAGATGAGATAATGTTAAGGGCAAAGAAGATAATGGAGAAGAACACCATCCCCTTAGAGACGGCAAAAGACGAGCAGGTAGAGCTTAGTGACATGAGCACCTATAAGGTTACGGTGGTGAACCTACTGGCGGCGATCCTTGAGGAGCTTAAGAAGATGAGGGAATAGAATGGATGCGCTCTATATAATTATAATAGTATTCGTTCTTTTAATAATAGGGCTGTTTATAGCTTTCCAAACCTACTTAAAGCTGACCTATAAACACAAGGTTAGAGTTATAGACTTGGGTAAGCAGGGTATCGAGTTGGACTATCGGGCCAGGATAAAAGCTATTGATGGGGTAAACTATTGGCGACTGGATAAGGAACCCATCCAGGAGCTTAGAAATATGCCAGTACCTCCTGCAAAGGCTATCAACATAAGCAAAAAAGGTATCAAGAGCGTAGAGGCGATACGGACAGAGACAGGGGAATATATCTTTTTGGAGCGCACTATCCAGATGAACGAACTATCGTTTAACGATATACCGGAAGAACTTTTAAAGATAGAAGATGAGATGGAGCGCAGGAAGTTGATAGGCGCATGGAAGAAAACCAAGTTTAACGAATGGCGCAAGAACAATAAAGGTATCTTGTTGGCTGACACTTACGAACCCTTAACCTCAAAGCAAAGAATGATACTTATGCACAACTTTGAAAAGGCTAACTTAAGGAAGGGTTTTAGCTGGAAGGATAACATAGTGCCGATAGTTAGCGTTAGTATGTTAGCTATAGTAGTGTTGGCACTTTTTGTTTTTTGGGGCGACATAGCAAAACCCGCCATAGAAAGCAAAGAGATAACCGCTAACATAGTAAAGACACAAAAGGAAACGATAGAGATACTAGAAAAGATAAACACTCAGCAACAGTTTATCTTACCGAGAGGTTGGAACTCTACCAATGGATAGCTTCAATAACGAGGAGACCGCTGGGTTCAAGACTACCCTCTTTAATGCGGGTGTTGCTAAGCTCATGCGGATAAACGATATTAAGAAACAATTACACCTATGCAGGGCATTTGATAACGAACAATTAAGGAGAAGGTGGTTAGGTTCTTATCATAGCGAGATAAACCAGAAGTTAAACCAGGAAGAACGGGAACGGTGTTTAGTTTTTGAGGAGAACCTAGACGCTTTTTTAAAGAACAAAGGAAAGAAACTAAGTTTTGATATAACGTTTTTGGATAAAATGTTAGATGATTACGAGTTGTATTTAGGTGACTTGGAAGATAAATATGGGTTCAGTATGCCCGATAAAGATGATGATGATGGGTTATAACTATGAAGCTAACTGACCTAAATATAAGTTATGAAAAAAAACTTATTAGTAAATTAGAACTAATGATAAAGAGGATACAAAAGAAAGACGTAGTATTATTAATAGAAGGTTCGGAAGGTGACGGTAAAAGTAATGCTTCAGAGGTCATAGGGTACTATATCAAGTATAGGACAAACCGCACTATTAATATGTTCTTTAGGTTTGAATCACTAATAGAGTTTGCTAAGAAAACCTCTGAACAAATTATTATATGGGATGAACCATCATTAGATAGTTTAAGTACTGATTGGTATAGCCAAACAAGTAAGAACCTAATACGGTTACTCATGACTTGTAGAAAGAAGAAACATTTTTTTATAATCAATATGGTAAAGTTCTATAAGTTTAGTGAGTACCTTGTTGTAGATAGGTCGCATGGGTTTATCCATATCTATACTAGAGGTGACGGGCAACAGGGAAGGTTTGTATATATCAAAAAGAATAACTTGGAACGATTATACTTATTATACAAAACGAAACGTATGAGGGGGTATAAACAATTAAAGTCTTTCGGTGGCTGGATACCATTAATAGAAGATAATTTTGATAAGTTAGATATGAGTATAGAAAATAAACCCCATTGTAGTTTAATGGACTATGAGAACCTTAAGGATAAGGCTATAGAAAGTATAGGGGAAACTCCAGAACTTAAGAAAAGTAAATACCTTACCCAAAGAAACGCTTTATTTTTTATCCTTAATAAGAAACTTCACTATAAACAAGAAGATATTAAGGATATGTTCAATGAGGTTACTGGAGAAACCATAGAACAACAGACTATTAGTGTTGCTATACAAGAATTTGTCTAGGTTTTTACCACTATACCAATACAAATATAATATTATAAATGGGAAAAGAAAAAATGAAATGGAAAACATTACTAAGGTACTCTCTTTACATTACTAGCGTAATTGTTTTAGTTATATTATTAGAAAACTATGGATGGTGGGGGCTGCTTATTTGGTTGGCTGCCCTTACTATATATAGAGCTTGGTCTATGCGAAAGGTTATAGTAAGCAGCATGAAGTATATAGAGAGTATGATCTGGGGTAAGCCTTTGGATAAAGATATGTGGGATAAGGGGGAGCTAGGGAATACTAAAGTAGAGGTTTACTTTAAAGGCAAAAGGTTAGGAGGCAAACATGATAGTAAGCAATAAGGTGATGGGTAGGTTCTTCCTTATAATTTGGTTTGTGTTCTTTGTGTTCTTTGCTTATAATAGATATACGCTAAATATCATCATGGCAATTATATGCTTAATGTTCTCTCTTTACTTTAAGACCATTGATGTCCTAAGAGAGATACAGATAGAGATGCGCTTAAGGAGGTTGTAGGATGGATCTACCAAAACAGAACATACTACTGGAAGATGATCTATGCAAAAGCTGCCAGGAGAAAGTAAAGAAGAAAGTAGCCAAGTTGAACTACTTATCGCTAATAGCACCGCATAGGATAGCCAGTAAGTTCCTTAAACTATTATGTAAGGATTGTAGGCAGAGGTGTATTAGTAAGGTAAGGGGCGGTTCTTGATGCAGTTCTATAACGATATAAGCCTGGTTCCTTTTTATATGCTGTATGCTTTTGGATTGTTCGTAGTTTTGGGGTGCAGCATAATATTGCATGAGCTAGGACACTTATTTATATTTTATATAAACAATATAAAGGCAAAGATATATTTTAATAAAACAGGCAGGTATTGGCAAACAGGACTAGAAGAAGATTATGATAAGCTGCCTGACAAAGCCTATAAAACGCTTGTTTGGGTGGGTATTTTATTAGGTTTAGTGCCTCTGCTAATAGCGGGGCTCATATACACCCCTAACTTCTTAATGCTTCTGCCATATTTGGTTGGGTGCGCTCCCGATATTAAAAACTTAAATATAAAGTGGGAAGATGAACTTTAAACTTATACTATGGGTGGCCATGATCGTGTTAGCTTTGATATTGTTCTTCATGGCTAGAAGGTCTATCCAATATTTTATAATGTCGCTTATGGTTATGGGTGGCTTGGGATGGTTCCTATATAGTAAGGTGAGTAATGAGTGAAGATAAGATGGCTTGGCTAGTGTTTTGGATAGGGTTGGTTGTTTTGGTAGGGGTGGCTGTCTATGTATTACTCACAATAGACACTTCTATAACGCATAGCCTAGAGGAGTTTATATAATGATAGAGAAGCAGCCGTTTAGGTCTTATACCTTAGACCAAGATAAAAAAAGTGAATTTGAGGCAGGGAAGATATTTACAATAAGGCTTAATGCAGAAGAATATAAAGAAGTTCTAGAGGTTATGGCTATATTACGCATCTCGAACACCTCAACAGCATTAAAAGAGATGGCTTTTGTAGGTAAAAATGTAATCTCCACCTTGTTTAAGCCTAGTTTCCTAAAGTGGCTTACTGACGCTGAAAGGCGGGTTGATGATAGCAAACTAAGGAAATTGGTAGCCAAAAAAGAGGAAAATGTAATACAAAACTTAGAAAAATGTAACACAAATCAATAGAGGGGGGTGTTCATAGGCTACAAGAACCAAAAGAAATGCTTAATCCCTCGTAACGAACATAAAGGCTATAAGCATAGCACCGAACAGGATAAGGGGTATTATTATAAAGCTCCATGCTACAAAGCCTAAAGCCCATGCCATCCCGCATACCACGATCATAAAGAAGCTGTCCGCTAGTAAGACCTTTTTGATATCCTGCTTCTTAAAGGTTATAAGGAAGCCAAAGAATAGAACTACCATAAGCATAGAGATAAGCAGGTTGTTAGAGGTAGTGTTTAAGTTGGTGACTACCTCTAGTATCGTGTTGCTGCCATCCGTAACATTGGTTATATTATACATGGTTAAAGCTCCTTCTGTATTCTTAATATGATGGGTATGAGGATGCCTACTATAAGGAGTATTATAACTATTGACAATATTGTAGTTTTAAGATA
>Ga0105098_10000751_pt1 | contig 11512 bp, 14 predicted proteins | sample PPLLak21cMay2015_FD_79137 | JGI IMG/M metagenome (GOLD analysis project Ga0105098, IMG submission 79137) | Freshwater sediment microbial communities from Prairie Pothole Lake near Jamestown, North Dakota, USA - PPLs Lake P7 Core (1) Depth... | ecosystem: Environmental > Aquatic > Freshwater >... | reverse complement strand
GTTAGTTAGACGCGACTTACAAAAAAGCTCTCGGCTGAGCCGTCCGTCCAAATGGATCGAGGTTGGCATCGTCCGACAGATAACGATATTTGAGATGCACTACACTAGGAGTACCTGTTCAGTCATTTCAACCCTCCTCTTTGGAGCGAACAAGGTGCCATTTCAGACTGGACGCCGCCTGATGGAACCAACTCTCGCTCTTCGGCCCTCCATGACGTTTCCGTTGACTTGGGCGGCATGTGGTCGTACTCTCTCCCTGCGGTATCCTCAGCAACGGACTTGCCAAGGAGTCCTTGAATTCGCGCCTGATGCTCCAACTTGTGCATGAGGTTTGTCAGGACTCTCTCCCAGGTGAACTGGGCTGCCGTGTCCCGTCCCAACCGGCGCATCCTTTCACTCTCTTCGGGATGACCCAGGAGGTAGGTTAGGTAGCTTTCTATCTCCTGAGGATCGGCTGTATCAAGGACCACCGAGTTCTGCAAATGCACTGCGTAGTCTTCGCCCGTGCTACCGGTGAACACCGTGCCCCCTGCGGCCATGGCCTCCAACCCCACCAGCCCAAACGGTTCGTGCCCACTGTTGGCCAGCACCGCATCCGAGGCCCGATAGATTATCCGCAGGAACTGCTGGGGACAGTGAAATCTGAGGTTCAGGTAGTCTGCGCCCCCCGCGCTCTGAACAGCCTGCAGGTAATCCTCAGTTGTGTTCCCGGGAGAATCTACCTCTTCGGTGTTCAGGCCGATAGCACGGGCTCTATTCATAACCTCCCCACCATGAGGTTCTATCCCGCCTCTGGCGAGGAGGACAGTCCTTTCTCCCCTGGCTTTGAGCCTTCCCGTCGCCTCCACTGCCATGTTCCAGCGCTTGTCCGGGTGGTAGCGAGCCACCTTGGACAATAGTATTCCGGCTTCTGTTGCCCTCTTCAGTCTGTAGGCGGCAACGCCATCCACTTCTCCTAGCAGGGAGGCCGGAATGCCGTTGGGAATCACCAGTGGGTTAATGCCCAGACTCCACAGTATTTGTTTCATGTAGCGGCTCACGGTCGTGATCGTGGTCGTGTAGCTCAGCCGGCCCCAGTTGATACGGTCGAAGCCAAAAGTGTTATTGGCATTCCAGAACATGACCGTCCTGTCCCTGACGCCCCGGGCATGCAACGCATCACTCGTGCGGCACATAGCCTCGGCGGTATGCCATTCCTCGCCGAGTATGACTACCAGTTTGCCTGCCCTCGCCGCCGGTTTCACCACGCGTTCACTCACGAACCAGGGGATCGACTCATTGAAGTCGCAGAGCTTCTCGTTCTCTCCCTCGTACACGCCTCTGGGGTAGTACCCGCTGATCCACTGACACCAGCGATGCAAAGCCAGACGCCCGTCCATCATCGTCTCCTGTCCTCTCAACTGAGGATCACCTATGAAGAATAGATTGACGGGGAATCCCATCGAGGCCAGGGCCTTTGACAAACCATCCACCCTCACCCCCAGGCCGCCGGCTGAGGAGTAAGCGTCGGGCCCCTCAAACGAGAGGATCACGAACACCGTATTCTGAGGGCCAATTCCTTCACGTCCCATCTCCCACTCCTTCTGCGCAACCTATTCCAGCGCTGCCTCGCCGAAGACCGCATGTGTTCAAACTCGACGTCGCGGTGACCTCATCCACGGTCGCATTAGCTGGCACACCTGCAGACTGTCGGCTAACCGACCTTGGGCCGCACAAGGAGGATGGGCAATCCCGCTTCTCTGAGCACATATTGAGCCACGCTGCCGAACAGGCTCTGCCCCAATCCGCCACGCCCGTTTGTGGACATCGCGATCAAATCAACCTTGTTCTCCTTCGCGTAGCGCACAATAGCCTCACCTGGTGCTCCCTGCGCGGTCACACAATCCACGGCGCCCCGTGCGCTTTTCAGGGATGACGCCACTCCCTCTAGATAGGCCATGGCGCTTTGCTCCACGGATTTCGAGGTCTGCACGGAGACCCCAGTGCTGATCAAGACGGACGAGGGGACCACTTGCAGCAGAACGACTCTGGACGAATAGCGCCGGGCCACGTCCGCAGCATATTGCACGACCTGCTCAGCAAGGCTGGATCCATCCAGGCAAATCAGAATGGTCTTGAACATGCTACACCTCCCTTTCTTTGTCCCACTGACAATAGTAACATGGTACAGAAAGCATGTCAATATTAACATGTTATGCTTGACATATGCCCTGTTGGGCGATACAATTGTGGCAGATGAAGGACAGAGGGCCGACTGGATGGCTGTATGTCACAGAATCGCTCAGAACCAGAGACGTCTTTCATGGCAAGGGAATACTCGACGATGTCATGAGCCATGGACGGAGGAGTGCTTGTGAAGAATGAGAAGAAGTGGACCTTTGTAACCAATCATGCCATGGTATTGAATTGTATAGCCAATAATCCTCGCATTAATGCTTGGGAGATAGCTTTGGCCATTGGTATTCAGGAAAGGGCTGTCAGACGAATCATTGCCGACCTCATTGAGGCAGGTTATATAGAAAGTCGAAAGGAGGGGAGGCGCAACCACTACATCATGCAAGAACACCTGCCTCTCAGGCGCCCCAGCCACAGCGCAACAGAAGTAGGTGATCTGCTTCGCACACTGGATCCCAAGAGGCACAGGGCGCCGTCGGGAAGAACAAAGAGGTCAGTCTGAATCGGGCATTTGGGAGCCAAGGGCGAGTGGATGATGACCGCCAACGGTTGGGGGCAAGGGGGTTGAGGCCGGCCACACTGTGGGTGCTGGACTGCGCGGTCACACAATCCACCGGACCTCGCCCCTTCTTCATTGATGATGCTACTCCCTGCAGGTAGTCCAGGGCGCTCTGCTCCACAGACAACAAGGTCTGCACGGAAACGCCGGGCGTGATCGCCACGGACGAAGGGATCACTTGCAGCAAGACGACTCTGGACGAATAGCGCCGGGCCATGTTCGCAGCATATTGGACGACCTGCTCGGCAAGGCTGGATCCATCCAGGCAAATTAGAATGGTCTTGAACATGTCACACCTCCCTAACGTTCAGTAATGCCGTCACGCCTTTGGGTTACGCTTCCCATTGCCGAAACCTGGGGGCAGGGGAATGCCGCTGAGATGAACGCCCTGGCTTTGCACCAGGACTTCTTGGAACCCGTCTCACTCAAATGCCCCTCACTCAACCCACCACCACGGATTTCTGCTCGCTGAGGGAGTTCTATTCAGATGCAGGTAGACATAAGTGGGCCACAGTGTACGAAAGACAGAACCAAAGACTTCGAGCTGGCCTTCAGTCTGGTACAGTCATGCCCGCCTCTTTCAGTTCCTCAAGCTGACACTGGCGGTTTCCGATTAGCCCAGGGCCGCGCCTCTTCAAGCTGAGCCGCTAGTCGGAACAAGGTTGCCTCGTCTCCAAAGCGGGCCACAAACTGAGTGCCTATCGGCAAGCCATCAGCATTCCAGAACAGTGGCACCGACATGCCGGGCTGCCCCGTGAAGTTGCAGACAGGTGTGAAAGGCATAAGGGACGACGTCCGGAGCAACCCTTGCAGGGGATTCTCTGGAGTGGGGTCAAATGATCCCAGCGGTACCGGAGGTTCGGTCAAGGTAGGTGTCAACCATATGTCGTAGTTAAGGAAGAATCGGGCGATGTCGCGCGCAATTCTTCTAAGCTCTTCCACCGCCAGCAAATATGCGGGTGCGCGGTGCTGACGCCCCATCTCGTACATAGCCCATGTAACTGGCTCGAAATACTCTTGGGCAGGATTCTGACCAGTCAATTGTGCACACTCATCTATTACCGAAGCCACGCTTGATGAGACTGCGGTTACGAATGCTTGCGTGATGCGTTCAGCATCAACAGTGAGGGTTGCCTCCGTTACTTGGTGACCCAGGTCAGAGCAGAGGGTAGCTGCCTCGCGCACAGCCATAACACAGTCCGCATGAACAGGCACGCCGGTTGGTGCGACAGCAGTGAAGGCGATGCGCAGCCTCCCTGGATCGGCACCTACTTCGTTGATGAAAGGTCGAGCTGGTGGTGGTGCCCAGTACGGGTCTCCTATGTCAGGGCCTGCCGTGGCATCGACCAAGGCAGCGCTATCCCGCACCGAGCGGGTGAGAGCGTGCTGGACTGCGAGCCCACCCCAGCCTTCACTCCGGTCTGGTCCCGAAGGAGTGCGCGCTCTAGTGGGCTTGAGGCCGAAGACTCCGCAGCAGGCCGCTGGAATGCGTATGGAGCCACCGCCGTCGCTCCCGTGAGCCATAGGGACCAAACCAGCAGCTACGGCAGCTGCAGATCCCCCGCTTGATCCGCCAGTTGAACGCTTGGTGTTCCACGGGTTCCGACATGCTCCGAAAAGGCGCGGCTCAGCGGTAATCATGATACCAAACTCCGACATGTTGGTCTTGCCCAACATGATTAGCCCGGAACGCTTCAGCCTTGTCACCAATTCACTGTCGTGGTCTGGAACGTAGTTGCGCAGAAAGGCTGACCCAATGGTCATCCGGACACCTGCGTAGGATGCACCAATATCCTTGAGGAGGAAAGGAACACCAGCAAAAGGCCCCTTAGGCACCTTCTTGGCTGCTGCTCGCGCTTGTTCAAACATAGGCGTGACCACAGCATTGATGATGGGGTTAAGGCGTTCGATGCGCTCTATGGCAGCATCTACGAGCTCGATGGGTTTGACCTTTCTCTTACGCACTAGTTTGGCCTGTTCTGTGGCATCTAGTGAAGCAAATGCGTCAGTCTTAACCATGATCTCCACCTCCCGTCAACATGCAGATCTGACCTACCACCAGAGATGGTACCACTTGCTGGGTCAGGGTGGCGACACTTGAAGATAGGTGTCGTGCAACCTGGGTGAGGCTTTCCATAGTTTGTGAGGGGCATCCTACCGGTGATCTGCGGACTCTTGCGTCACTGTTGCGTCACAGCTGCAAACTTTTGCAAGTAGACATAAGTGGGCCATGGTGTACGATATCAAGAACTTCCCGCTTCGAACTGTCCTTCACTATGGTGACCTTGCCTGAATCCCAGATGATCATGCTCGTGAATCTAAGCATGTCGCTGAGATTCATGAACATGACGGTGCCGCGTTTCCATGATGGGTCCTTGGTGGCCCGGCTGAATAGGGGCCATTCATCGACGATCTCAATGCGGCTTTCCCATTTGGTGAGCTGTCTTGCTGAGCCAATAGCCCATTTCAGAGGAGCGGCCCTGATCCCTGCTCGTCTGACCGCAAGGTGATTCCCGCCCCACCTCCCAACAACATTGTAACCTTATTCTGTGCACGAAAGGGAAGTCCCTTTGGCACCCCTTGGTCTTTAAAGCCGGCGCAGCACGATCCCTGCCCCACCGTTTTGGATCGGCATAGCTGGGCGCCATCCGACCAGAGAGATCCTTGTTTGGGCTGGGCCAGCATAAATCCGAAACCTGCTCGGCTCATTGACTGCCCGCAGAATTGCAGCAGAATTCAGCAAATCACCCTGGCAACTGCAACCGAAGAAGTGACATAGACTATAGCGGGCAGGTCGATGACACATTCAGGATCTCCCCTATGAAAGCCGCATAGTCGAGGCCAGCAGCCTCTATGGGGAATCTGGTGCAACCCCGCGGGGAGATGTCGGTGTTCGGGTTCACATCGATGACCATAGGCCGACCCTCCTTGTTCTGCCTTATGTCAATGCTGGCATAAGCCCGGCATCCCAGAGCGGCGAAAGCCCGCAAAGCCAGCCGCTCCAATTCCTTTTTAAGGTCAGCCTCGACAAGAGCCGGACACTCCTCCTCCGTGCCAACAAAGTACTCATGCCCCGGCACCCATTTGGCAGAATAGGTCAGCAGTCTGGGCCAACGGCGAGGCAAGCGGTAGATAATCTCCTCAATAGGCAGTACCCGTGGATGACCATCACCGACCACCAAGGCGCGGAACTCCCTTCCCGACAGGAATTCCTCGACGATGGAGGGACACTGATAGGCCTGATGGATGCCTTCCACCTGCTCTCTCAGAGCCTGCGGATGTCTCACCACGTTCTTATCCGTGAGACCGAAACTCCCATGCTCTCCCAACGGTTTCACTATCCAGGGCAAGCACAGATCGATGTCCATTGACGTCCATGGAGAGAGTATCTGCCAATCTGGCGTGGTGACCCCCGACCATCTCAGGACTTCTTTGGTCAGGGCTTTGTTCTCACAGAGACGCAGAGCCACACTCGGTGAGCCGGTAAAGCACATCTCCATCTCTTCAAGAATGCCGGCTATCGCCGCCTCGCTTTCAGGGCAGCCCTGAAACCCCTCGAACAGATTGAAGACCGTATCTGTCGCGTTCAGCTCGCTTAGTTGGCTCTTGGCCCGCGCCAGTGGCGGTCTGAGAGGAAGTAATCTGCAATCACGGCCCATTTCAATCAGCGTCGACTCAATGGCCAATACAGAGTCCAGCACATCTGCTACGGCGGCTCCTTCTCCAAGGCCGTCATGCGTTTCGACTGCAGGGTCGCTGTAGATCATGACGATCTTTTCGTGCACAGGGACTCCTCACTTGCCTCCAGGCTGCCGTGGCACTTATTCAGCGACGAGCCATTGGAACTAGCCGCCCTTTGCTCTCTTGAGGTAGCCCAGGATACGGCCCATGCCGGCGACGAGAACACCACTCGGTATCACGACTGCAACTAGTTCCCAGCCCTGCGCTCCCTCAACATTCAGAATGTACTCGTGATTCTCTCTTACCGTACAGTTCGACGACCTTGTACTCAGACTCTCTCACTTGATCTCCTCTTGCTCAGCAAGTAGCCAGCATTCTGTGACGACACGTCAAGTCAACGGACCAGAGCCAACGCCTTTGACAGGGTTTCCGTCTGACCTCACGCCAGGAGTCCGGCCCGGTTCGACGTGGCAACAAGGGTGATGAGTTTGTGCAGCTTGTCACGTACCGACGCGAACTGACCGCATGATACGCGGACCTTACCCCCAGCCGCAAGCGTGATCTGAATCCCCTCGGAACCGACAACTCTGGCACTAGAGATCTCTGACCACCGAACCATCCGACCACCGAAGGCCACCTTGCAGCAGATGCCATCTGCTGTCAACAAGCATCCAGCTTTGGCCGATCCAAAGACCGTGTTGTCTCCAAGTGCCAAGACGTCTTCGTGTTTGAGGCCAGCACCGTACTTCTTTATGGCCCTGTCCAACTTGTCCTGCGGAATCTGAGTATGGAGGTACCATCTGTTGTTTGGATCGTGCGGCGTCATTTCGGTCAGTAGTCTGGCCCATTCCTCATTGGTCTTCACGATAGCCTCCTAACCAGTCAGTGGCGGTCTGCCCAGGGCGTGGTTGGAACCGCACCCCAGACACGGGGGTGGGAAATGTGCTTCCATCAGCAATCGAGAGGCCATTCCTCCCGCCTGGTCCGTAGATACGCATGAGAAACAGATGAGACTACTTCAACGAAGCAGCAACACCACGACAATGAGAACTACAAGACAGACGCCGGCACACACGAAGATGCGTCTGATATCCGAAGGCAAATGCCGGGAATACTGGCTGAGATCAGGGCCTGACTGCATAGGTTTGCCAACAGGAGCTTGCTTGACACGAGCAGCAACGGGTTGCCCAGCTTCCTTGGCACCTGCCGGGGCCGGGGGTCTGGGTGCAGTCTGGCCCTCACGTCCTCTCCTGCTTCTTCGCGATTTTCTAGGCATGTTAGTATTGTATCCTCCCTCCCATCCTTCTCATGTGGGGCGCTGCGCCCCCTCATGCCGCGTTGTCCTATCAAGAGCCAGTAAGTAAACGTTAGCTTACATTCTAACCGCGGCCCGTGACAACGTCAATCTCTTCCCCACGGGGAAACATGGACAACTCTGGGGGGCCAGAAGTAAAATCGAGCGTACGCCTGTTCTCGGGCAATCGAAACTAGTTTACACGCACAGCGGCCAGAGAGCCTCGAAGATACAGTTCCGTGGTGTCATGTGCGCTTTCGCAGGAGGAATCATGAGTGTTGTGGCGCTGTATGTGGGCGATGACTGTCGCGTGCCAGGCTTGTTGCAGGGGCGCATTGCCTATGCGGGAATGCCGTCTCCAGGGGCCTTCTCCCTTGTCCACAAGCGCGATGTTGGGGCCAACTACGCCTATAACCTGTTCTATGCAATCGATGCCCGTGACATAACAGTGGCTGGAGTCAAAGTCCACGTCGAGAGCGTGTCTCCGGAGAAGATCACGATTCAGGTAGAGCACGCGCACAAGACGTGAACCGGTCGACGACAATAGCCCACCATTCGCAGAAAGGCACGCCGTGCTGACGAGTTCTTCCAGCCAGATACCGGACTCGCGTAACCAGCGCAGTATGGGGGTGCCCAAGGTCGACCTACCTGTTTGGCCTGCCTGACATCGCCTTCACGTATGCGGCGACGACATCACGACGGCGCAGCACACCCACCAGTCTCTTTGGGTTGCTTCTGTCCACGACCGGAATGCGCCCCACGTCCTGCCCCCCGAGTTGGGCCAGAGCCGTTTTGACGGACTGGTCGGGGTAGGCTACCACCGGCGTTCTGGTGGCAATGTCGGCCACAGTGAACGAAGCTCCTTGGCTGGGTGGCGCCCGTTCCACATCCTGCAAAGTGACAACACCGCAGAGATCTCCCCATTTGTCCACGACTGGGAACCCGTGGTGACCCGACTCGTGGAACTCGTCCATCAGTTCGGGGATGGTCATGGTCGGCAGGACTGTGGGGAAATCGCGGGTCATGATCTCACTGACATTGATCTCGGCCAGGACATCCGCCCGCTCCCTCTGGTGAACATCCACTCCGCGCCGCAGAAGCCCGAGCGTATAGATGGACTCTCGGTTCAATGCTCTGGCGACAGTGTAGCTCACAATCACTGCTGCCATCAGTGGCAGTATGAGGGTGTAGTTCCTGGTCATTTCGAACAACAATATGATGGCCGTCATCGGCCCGTGCACGACGGCGGCAAAGAAGGCTCCCATGCCGACCAGTGCGTAGGCCCCAGAGGCCTCTGCCGCCGGACCCGTGATGGTGGGGAAGAGCTCATTGACCCCTAGTCCGAAGGCTCCACCCAGCATTGCGCCGATGAAGAGCGAGGGGGCAAAAACCCCACCGCTACCGCCGCTCCCCAGCGTGGCTGGAGTGGCCACGACCTTCAACACCAACAGTATGAGCAACATGGAGAGGGCGAGTTCACCGCCGATCAGTGCCGCGTCAGCCCCTCCGGTTAGATTCAGCTCACCACCAGGCCCGTAGGCGCGTCCGTATCCGACACCGAAGATGAGAGGGTAGAAGAAGCCGATCAGCCCGACAGCCAAGCCACCGACGGCAGGCATGACGTAAGCGGGTATCCGGCGAAGCCTCACCCTGAAGAAATCCTGGGTGAGGTAGAAGAAACGCACGAAACCGAAGGCTGCGAGACCAGCTATCAGGCCCAACACGACATATCCCGCCATTTCCCAGTTGCTGTACATCTGGTAGTCGGGAATCAAGAAAGAGGGATCCGATCCCAGGAGGCTGTGAGCTACCAGGTCTGCCGTAATCGAACTGACCAAGATGAACGCGAAGTTTCGGCCAACAAATCTCCTTTCGATCACTTCCAGCGCAAAGAGGATGCCGCCAAGTGGGGCGTTGAACGTAGCCGAGACTCCACCTGCTGCTCCACAGAGGAGCAGGTGGAGTCCAGTCCTCCGGCATCCTGAACCACTGTCCGATGGTCGAGCCTATCGACGCGCCGATGTGGACTATCGGGCCTTCACGGCCAACCGACCCTCCGCTGCCGATGCATATCGACGATGCCAGAGCCTTCACCACTGCTACGCGCTGACGGATTCTTCCGCCACCGACAGCAACGGCCTCCATGACTTCAGGAGGTCCTTCGCCTCTGGCTTCTCGAGCCAGCAAGTAAACGATGACGCCAACCAGCAGGCCGCCGGCGACGGGCAGAACGATGACGTAGTACTCCCCGAGGAAATCAAGGAGTTCAGCCCCCCTGTTGAAGAAGAGCCATCCGAAGCCCCTGATCATGTAGCGGAAGCCTACGGCTCCCAGACCGGTGAGAAGGCCGATGAGTACAGCCAGAGTCATGGCTACGGCTGTCTCCGACCCCCGTATTCGGTCCCCGAGGGACCGCAATCCATGCTTCAGACGTCCAACGGTACTCAAGACAGGCTATCCTGCCTTCTGCTTCTGACTGTTGCGTTCATCTCCGTTGCAAGCACGAACCCAGATCAGTTAGTAGTCTACTACCGCCCCTGAGACGGCGACAAACAGCGGCTGCCTTGCCAAGCCGTCCGTTCCCCAACAAGGCTTCACCCGTATCTTAGTATCAGGTACAGATTGCAGAGGCCAACGACCAAGATCGTTGCCGGAATGGCGTACTTGCAGTACCTGCCCCAACTGATCCGGTAGCCTTCCTTCTCCGCGATGGCCGTCCCGACGACGTTGGCTGAAGCTCCAATGGGCGTCGCATTGCCTCCGATGTCGGTGCCTAAAGCCAGCGACCATGCCAGGGGCTGTTGAGTCGTGGGACCCAGCGACTGCGCCAGTGTTCCTATGACGGAACGCATGGTGGCGGCAAACGGGATGTTGTCCACTATGGCGGAGGCAAAGGCAGAAATCCACAGGATGAAAGTCATGGCTATGATCAGGCTGGAACCTGATGCATCACCGATACGTTCGGCCAGCATCTCCAGGACGCCGGTGGCCTCAAGCCCGCCCACACAGACAAACAGGCCGAAGAAGAACAGCAACGTCCGCCAGTCGACGCCCTTCATGATATGAAGGACTTCGGCATGAGAGGCTTCACCTCTCGACGCGAACCCGGCTGCGATCGTAAGCGCTGCGGCTATGCACCCGATCAAGCCAACCGATAGGCCAGTCTGTGCATGAGTCACCAGCAGCACCACGATCAAGATGAATATGGCCGTACTCAATATGAAGAGGCGGCGATTGTGGATGGCCTCTCTTGGCTGAGGATACTGATCGGGGGACTTGGGAGGGTTGTCGGCAGCCTGCTTGGTGAGCGCCTTACGGAAGAAGAAGTAGAACAAGACCACCACCACTATCATGCTGATCCAGGCTATGGGCCCCGTGTTAGCGGCGAAATCGGCGAAGGTGTAGTTGAAGTGGGTACCAATGATGATGTTGGGCGGATCGCCGGACATGGTGGCGCTGCCGCCGGTATTGGAGGCGAATATCTCGGCAATTATGACCGGCACCGGGTCGAATTTCAGGAGGCGGGCCAGTTCTACGGTCACTGTGGCCAGGAACAGCATGACGGTAATGCTGTCGATGAACATCGACAGGAACCCTGAGAGCAGCATGAAGGTGATCAAGATCGGTATCACGCGGTACTTCACCAGCTTGGCCACGAGTAGACATAGCCAGCGGAAGAAGCCCGCTGCCCCCATGCCCTCTACCATGACCATCATGCCGCCGATGAAGATCATGGTCTGCCAGTTCACGCCGCCGATTTCGGGTCCGCTGTTGGAGGCTGCTTCGCTGGCGGCCTCCGCCGC
>Ga0105098_10000749_pt1 | contig 11517 bp, 9 predicted proteins | sample PPLLak21cMay2015_FD_79137 | JGI IMG/M metagenome (GOLD analysis project Ga0105098, IMG submission 79137) | Freshwater sediment microbial communities from Prairie Pothole Lake near Jamestown, North Dakota, USA - PPLs Lake P7 Core (1) Depth... | ecosystem: Environmental > Aquatic > Freshwater >... | reverse complement strand
CGGGCTTCCCATTTCAGTACGTACCCAGCCCGGACAGCCGGCATTGACCAGCACGTTCGTGCCCGCAACACTATCTGCCAGAATCAGCGTTAGGCCATTCAAAGCCAGTTTGGATAGCCGGTAGGCAGTCATATCGTTGACCATGTTTTCAATCTGACCCGCCCCGGACGAAACGTTGACCATACGCCCGTAGTTGCGTTCCAGCATCAATGGGATAAACATCTGGCATAGCATCATTGGACCATACAGATTTGTCTCCAGCGTAACCCGATAGATATCCAACGGAGTTTGGAGCAGGCGGCCATATTGGTCGAGCAGCACTGCAGCATTGTTAACCAATACATCTGCGGCTCCATATGCAGACACAACAAAGTCATACAGCCTCTGAATACTCTCGAAATTGGTTACCTCAAGCTGGTGATAGATCAGAGTGCCGGGCATGTTGGTGCCAAGCTCCTGCTTCAATTCAGCAACTGTCTGTTTACCTTTGGAGTCGTCACGACTGGTGAGAATTACCCGATACCCCTGCAGCGCAAGTTGCCTCGCGACTTCCCGACCAACACCGCGATTTGCTCCAGTCACTATGGCTGTCCGCACCTGAGCCTCCAGGCGTTGTGAAGTTTGACCTTGGGTACCTGCCCAAACCAATCCAAATTTTCCTCCTGCATGCTCTTTGATCCTGTAATAAATTGTGATGCCCGCAAGAACATTTTTGCCGGGCTTGCGGCGTCCGGCCTCTGACCTGATTATATTCCCTCCTCCTGCCGTACGTCCGGGGCAAAAAAAGAGGAGCCTCATGTGGAGGCTCCTCAAAGATCTCAAATCAGCGGTTATCGCTCGCCGGTCTCGAGCAGATCGGGCTCAGCGGGGTCAAATCCGTGCTTCGAGTGGTCCGGGCGGTTGCCTTCCTCGCCCCACTTGAAGGGGGTCAGTTCTACGGCAGCCACCTGTCCGGCGGATACTCTCACCGTGACCGTCGAGTGATGCCCGTGGGCGCGACTGTGATCGACTTTCACCTTGTAGCGGCCGGGATCCAGGTTGGCGAATCCGAACCAGCCGGTCCCATCTGTCAGGCGGGTCATGATCAGCTCATCGGTTTCGGCATCGTACAGATAGACGAGAAGCTGATCGAAGGGCTCGCCATCGGGGGTCTTGACGGTTCCCATCAGATGACCCTGGGTGGGCTGATCCTTCCAGGGCACCGCGGGTACAGGTACGGGCTCGGCAAAGACCGGCGGCACGATCGGATCGTATTCGCTCGGCTGGGTGAGGGCGCGGATGAGCTCAACGCGACTGGCGTCACCGGAGCGCTTGGGCTGGCATTCAGGCGAGGCGGGCAGTGGGTTGGCGAAGCAGTCCGGCGTCCGGTAGGAATAGGCGATCCAGCCTGCCGAGGGATTCCCCGCCGCGCTGGGTGCCAGCGCCTTGCGGACCTGAGCGACCGTGCCTGTGATGTAGTTGAGGTAAACAGACGAGCCAATGACCACGTGGCGATCGTACTGGTTGTCCTTGGCAAACTCGTTCCACTCTTCGTACATGCGCAGCTGGTTGTTCGGCTCGGTCGTGTAATGCTCGCGCTTGTAATTCATCGGCATATTGATATCGACAATACCTTCCTCCATCCAGCCGCGCCAATCCTGCAGCACTTCGGCATAGGTGCGGGTACCTTCGTAGCCGCCGGCGATGCTTTGCGGACCGTAGCCGTATGTGATCGTGGCCACGCTGACGCGGATCTGCGGATTGAGGGCGGTGGTTTCAAGGTACACGCGGCGCACAATGTTGGTAACTTGATCGCGGCGCCACTGCATCCAGTCCGGGTCGGTGGGGGCGGGGACGTCCGTGCGGCCGGTCGCTTCCTGGAAGCGGGCCACAGCCACCGGGTTATATCCCCACGAGGGCACCATCGCGGCCAGGTTCTGGTCGGGATAGCGGATGCGGTCGAAGTTGATCCCGTCGATGTCGTAATTGGCGACGAGGCTGGTGAACATGCTGACGAGGTAGTCAGCCGCGGCCGGATGGCCGGGGTCGAGCAGATAGTCGCTGCCGGCGCGGAAAGCCCCGTCGGAGCGATACATGAGCCAGTTGTCGGTGCCAGTCGCGGTCGGCCCATGCTGGTTAAATACGTGATCGGGGCTGAGTGGAGGAACTACATAGTTCCAGATGGAGGTGGCGATGACCCAGGCATGGACCTCGATCCCCTCGGCGTGGGCCTTGTCGATGAGATATTGCAGCGGATCAAAAGGCTCGGGAGCGACGCCGGCCTGCTGGGTGCGCGGCATCATTGTCCGGTTGCAGAAGCAGTCGCCCCGCCGGACGGCCTGAGCGACAATCGCATTGACGTTGGCCGCCCTGGCATCGGCCACCAGCTGATCGATCTCGGCCGGAGTATACAAACCCGGCCCGAACGCGTCCACCCAGAAAGCGCGAAACTGCGGGGTAGTCGCATCCTGAGCCGGGCTGGCTGATACGCTGGCCGGGACAAGCAGCGTCAGCAAAAGCAAGCAGAGGACAGAAATATTGATTGCACGTTGCATGGTGTTCTCCTTCTTATGGTTAACCGGCATTTTTAGCCGGGTGATACCTAAATTGGGGCGAGAACTTACCTGTCACACTCGTAATGACCATGACGAACGAATAAAACCAGCGGAAAGCGCACAACAGGGCTGTCCATACTGGTATATACCATACAGAACCATTTTACTACCGATGTGATCGTCCGTCAATACCCGACCATTCGGCGTCCAAGGCTTTCTCAAAATCGAAAACGAGTCCACTAATCCCCACTAATCCTCGCGAAACCCTTACAAATTCGCGCCGATTGGCGGGGATTAGCGGATAAAACGAATGGACATAAGGACTTTGAGAAAGCTATGGTTAGGCGTCTGGCTTTCTCCTTGTTTATTAATTCCGTGTATACTCTCCCCATGCCGCGCTACTTTACGCTTCAGGAAGCCAATCAAACCCTGGAACTCATTCGCCCACTCATGGAGGAAGTTCAGCAGATCCGTCGCAAGGTGCTCGAGAAACGACCCGAGGCTTGGCCTGCGATTGTGAAGTCCATGGGGAATGGAGGCAACCGCGCCTTGAGCGGACTGATCCAGGATTTTGACAGGTTTGACGTGCTGATCCATCTTCTCCAGGAAACCGATGTACTGATCAAGGATATCAACCTGGGTTTGCTGGACTTCCCCGCATTGAAGGATGGACGCGAAGTTTATTTGTGCTGGCAGTATGGCGAAGGGGAGATTGCCTTCTGGCACGAAGTGGATGCAGGGTTTGCCGGACGACAGCCGATCGAAGGTTTCTAAGGGGATCTCAAAGGAGATTCATGAACAAGGGTATCCTGAACGGTCTCGGCGCGTACGTGTTGTGGGGTTTCTTTCCGATTTACTGGAAGTGGCTGCACCAGGTTCCGGCGCTGCAGGTGATTGGACATCGTATCGGCTGGTCCTTTATCCTTTTGATCATTTTGATTTTGATTACCAGACAATGGCAGGCTTTTCGCACCGCTGCCTTGACATCCAAGACCATTGCCATTTATTTCGTCGCGGCCATCCTCCTTTCCGTGAACTGGCTGGTCTACGTCTGGGGAGTCAACGCCGGATTTATTGTGGAAACCAGCCTTGGTTATTTCATCAATCCACTCCTCAGCATGCTGCTCGGAATGATCTTCTTCCGTGAGCGCCTGCGCCCGGTGCAATGGATCCCTGTCGGGTTGGCCGCGGCCGGCGTAATCTACCTGACCGTCGCATACGGGCGACTGCCCTGGATCGCCCTCTCGCTGGCATTTTCATTCGGGTTTTATGGGCTGGTGAAGAAGCTTGCGCCGCTTGGCTCGCTCTATGGGCTGACGCTCGAAACCGCGCTCGTCTTCCCGATCGCTTTGGCCTATCTGGCTTTTGTAAACTTTACCGGCACGGGCTCATTCCTTCATGAGGGCCCGCTGACAGATCTCCTTTTGATCGGGACGGGGATTGTCACGAGTATCCCGCTGCTGATGTTCGCCTCCGCGGCCAGGCAAATCCCGCTGACGATGATCGGCATTCTGCAATTCATTGCTCCGACGCTGCAATTTCTGATCGGTGTTTTTCTCTATCACGAGCTATTCGACCGTTCACGTTTGATCGGTTTCGGCCTGGTGTGGCTGGCACTCATCATCTTCTGGGTGGAAAACTATCTGGCCAACCGCCTGCCCGTCCAGCCGATCCCTGAATTGGGTGAGGGATAGTGAACCCTGAGAAGGACCAAAGCCTTCGCAGGGTTTGGAGCAGGAGGAATCCATGAAAATCCTTTTTATCGGGGGCACAGGTATCATCAGCTCGGCCTGCTCCGACCTGGCGCTGGCGCGCGGGCACGAGCTTTTCATCCTGAATCGCTCCGCGTCGACGAAGTCCCCGCTGCCCGAGGGCGCGACTCTGCTCAAAGGCGACATCCACGGGGAAGAGGCGCATCTGGCCTCGCTGATCGCGGGTCACCGTTTCGACGCGGTGGTGGATTACCTGGCCTACACCGTCGCTGACATCGAGCGGGACCTGCGCCTGTTCCGCGACCGGACGGATCAATTTGTCTTCATCAGCTCGGCCTCGGCTTATCAAAAGCCCGTCAGGAATTACATCATCACCGAACGGACGCCGCTCGAGAACCCGTACTGGGAATATTCGCGCAACAAGATTGCCTGCGAAGACAGGCTGATGTTTGCCTACCTCGAGGAGGGCTTTCCTATCACAATTGTCCGCCCTTCCCATACCTACGGGCTCACCCAGATCCCCTTCGGTGTTTCGAGCTGGCTCCATCCCTGGACGGTGATCGACCGTATGAAACGCGGGCAAAAGGTCATTGTGCCGGGGGATGGCACGTCGCTGTGGGTGCTGACCTGGAACGCGGACTTTGCCAGGGGGCTGGTCGGCCTGTTGGGGAATCCAAAAGCCATCGGCGAGGCCTTTCAGATTACGTCGGACGAGGTCCTCAGCTGGAACCAGATCCACCTCGAAGCGTATCAGTCCCTCGGCCTGGAGCCGAACCTGGTCCACATCGCCTCGGATCTCATTGCGGCCTACGAGCCGCATGCCCTCGGCAGCCTTGTGGGTGATAAATCCAACAGCGTTGTGTTCGATAACAGCAAAATTAAGCGTTTTGTGCCCGGGTATTCGTGTGAAGTCAACTGGGCGACGGGCCTGCGGCGATCGCTGGCCTGGTTCGAAGCGCATCCTGAATTCCAAACCATCGATCATGAAATGAACCAGGTCTGGGACCGGATTATTGCCTCCTACGCCCGGGCATTTCCGCAGTAAGTCTGTTTTCTGGCGGCGTGATATACTCCTGTTAACGGCAAACGCATGAAATTTGGGCCCATCCGTCAGATTTTTCGACCATTGTTTGGGTTGGAACACCGGGAAACGACCGTTAGATTCCTCTATGCCATTCTGTTTAGTGCACTGCTGATCGATGTGACGGTGATCGTTCTTTCTTTGTTTGGGGGCGTATCCTTATCCGAATCCACATTCCTCGTACTGATCGTCCTGCTGATCTTTCCAGCCGGGCTGCTGCTGCTGGTAAGGCGCGGCCATGTCAATCTGGCTGCCGTGGCCCTGGTGGTGCTCGGCTGGGTCGGAATTACCTGGCAGGCCTGGCGGGCGGATGGGGTCTACGACACGACCATCTATGTTTACATCTTCATCGTTTTTATCGCGGCACTGCTCACCAACTGGCAGATGTCGATTGCCTTTTCCATTCTAAGCATCGTCGCGATCTGGTTCTTTGCCATCACTGAAACGAGAGGCCTGCGAGTCCTTAACCTCAACTCTCCGCTGAATGTGGCCCGCGATCTGACCGCGATCTTTATTGCGGTGTTTTTTCTGATCTATCTCGTGATCGGCGCAATGAGGTCTTCCTTTAATGCGATCCGGAAGGGCGAGGAGAAGTTTCGCCGGATCTTTCATCTGAGTCCCGTTGCCATCGCAATCGCTTCCCTCGAAGAAGGTCGTCTGCTCGATGCCAACAAGGCTTTTTGGAAGCTGATGGGACTCGATCCCGAGTCTGCGATTGGCAAGACCACGGTGGAATTGGGGTTCTGGCGCGACGATTCCGAGCGTGTGGAATTTGTGAGCGCCCTGAAGGCCCAAACATCGATTCATAACCCTGCCTATAAGTTCAATACTGGCTCGGGTGAGACACGGGTTGCCCTGGCCTTCTATGAATTGATCGATTTCGAGAATGAGCCGGCCGTCCTGACGATGCTCCACGACATTACCGAGCAGAAGAATGCGCAGCTGGCTCTGCAGGCCAGTGAACAGAAGTACCGCAATTTCGTCGAACGGAGCGTCGAAGGGATCTGGTACCTGACCTTTGACCCGCCCATCCCAACCGGCCTGCCTGCCGAGGAACAGGTCAGGCTGATCTATGCGAGAGGCCATATTTCCGAATGCAATGACACCCTGGCTCACATGTATGGCTACGGTTCGCGGGCGGAGCTCCTGGGGACAAATGTGCTTGCTTTGTCAGCCGATGAGGAACTGAACGAGATCAACTTCCAGGCCACGCTGACGCTGGTGAAGGAAGGCTATCGCTCAAGCAATCGTGAGACCGTCGAACGAACTCGCGCTGGAAAACCCGTTTATTTCCTGAACAGCGCAGTCGGCCTGATCGAGGACGGTAACCTGCTTGGCTTGTGGGGAACCCAGCTCGATATCACTGCCCTCAAAAACACGGAAGAAGCTTTGCGCCGCAGCGAGGCCCGCACGCGCGCCCTGCTGGATGCCGTCCCGGATATGATCTTTGAACTCCAGCAGGATGGCACGATCCTGCAGGTGATCTCTTCTGCAACTCACCCGTCCCTGCGCATGTCCGAACTGTTCATTGGCAAATCCGTCCGGGAAGTCTTCCCTTCCGTGGCGGATCAGATGATGTTTGCCATCGAGCGGGTGCTGAAATCGGGCAGCCTGCATGCATTTGAATATCCGCTCCTGCAGGGAACTGAAAACAGAACCTTTGAAGCGCGCGTCACCTATCTCAGCTCCGGGACGGTTCTGGCGATCATCCGGGATGTGTCCATTCAGAAATGGATCCAGGGCGAACGCGAAGACCTGATTACCGAGCTCGAACGGAAAAATGCAGAACTGGAGCGCTTCACCTATACCGTTTCCCATGATTTGAAGTCGCCGCTCATCACCATCAAAGGTTTCCTGGGATTTCTGCGCGAAGATGCAAAAGCTGGAAATTTGAAACGCCTGGACGACGACATGCAGCGGATTAGCGCCGCAGCCGATAAGATGCAGCACCTGTTAAATGATCTGCTCGAGCTCTCACGGATCGGGCGCCTGGTCAATGAGTCGGAATTCATTGATTTCGGCAAGCTGGTCGCCGAAGTGCTGGAACTCCTGCACGGACGGATTCATGCGGGCGGCATCCGTGTGGACGTTGGCGAGAATCTCCCGGCTGTCTACGGCGATCGTCCGCGGCTTTTCGAAGTTCTGCAAAACCTGGTCGATAATGCGGCCAAGTTCATGGGTGACCAGCCGGATCCGTGCATCGAGATCGGTCAGGAGGGTATGCCCGGCAACGGAGCCATTACTCTCTTTGTCCGCGATAACGGGATCGGAATCGATCCAAGATTCAAGCATCGCATCTTCGGCCTGTTCGATAAGCTGGATCCCCGCACGGATGGCACCGGGATTGGGCTGGCCCTGGCAAAGCGGATCATCGAATTTCATGGAGGCAGGATCTGGGTGGAATCTGAGTTGGGAAAGGGAGCAACGTTCTACTTTACACTTCCACAGGATGCACATTCGAACCTGAATGCAGGATGAATTTCCAGCCTATTCCTGACAAACGTCAAAGACCAATTGCGCCTATTTTGGATATAATTTATCCAAACTACAAGAAGGAGCTATACCATGAATTTCGCAATGTGGCGCAAGGCGCTTAATGTAATTCCCGATGTGTCCAAACCTGAATGGGATCAGCTGGACGTGATCTCGAAATGGCTGATCTCCACCCGCGCGGCGGTCCTGATCATGACCTTTATCTCCGCGGCTCTGGCGGGACTTTTTGCGTGGCGCGACAACTCGTTCAGTTTCCTGCCCTGGCTGGCGCTTACGCTCGGACTCATCCTGGCTCATGCCTCGAACAATATCTTCAACGACTATACCGACTTTGTGCGTGGCGTGGACAAGGATAACTATTACCGCAACATCTACGGCGCTCAGCCGGTCGCCAGCGGCTTGATGACCAAGCGCCAGCACCTTACTTATTTTGCGGTGACTGCTTTGCTCGCGCTTGGCCTGGGTCTTTACCTGGCGTTCTATACAGGCTTCAGCACAACCACCTGGATATTGATCGGTCTCGGTGCGTTCTTCCTTTTGTTCTATACCTGGCCCCTTAAAGGCATGGCCATGGGCGAGTTGGCTGTGCTCATCGTTTGGGGGCCGCTGATGATCGGCGGCGGCTACTATGTCTTGACGCAACAATGGAGTTGGAATGTTGTGCTAGCCAGCCTTCCTTATGTGCTGGGAGTAACCACGGTCATCTTCGGCAAGCATATCGACAAACTCGATATGGATAAGGTGAAGGGGATCCATACGCTGCCGGTGGTCATCGGGGAAAAGGCCTCCCGTTACGCGGTACTGACGATGATGATCGCGCCTTATCTTTTCACACTGTATTTGATCGCGGTAAGATTTTTTACTCCTGTGATGTTGATCGTTTTGCTGGCGGTTCCATCTTTCCTGAAGATCTATCCTGTCTTTTTAAAACCTAAGCCGGAAACCCGCCCGGATGGGCAGATCGGCTGGCCGCTCTATTTTGTTGGATATGCATTCTTCAACAATCGAAAATTTGGCTCGCTGTTCATGTTCGGCTTGCTGATCGATGTTGTCCTGCGTCTTCTGCCGTTCACGCAGAATTTCTGGCGTTAACCTTCGCGCTGAGTGCTACGCGATCGAAGCGCTGAATGATTGAATGACACTGAAGAGCAGGAGTCTTCCTGCTCTTTTTGTTTGTGTTTATCAGGACAGTTTGTATCCGATTTCACAAATTAGTAGTATAATTTTTCCGGAGAGAGTTGAACCGCCAGCCTGACGGTTTTTATTGTTATGTTCCAGACTCAGAAGGAGAGACGATGATGGCAAACAGACTGGAAGCCACCATCCTGATCGACAAACCCGCCGAAGACATCTTTACATTCCTCCATACCCCCGAAAACCACCCGAAGTTCGTGCCGGGGATGCTTGAATTTAAGAAGGCCTCGCCGGGGCCGATCGAGCAGGTCGGCACGTCCATCCGGGGTGTCCGGCGCTTTCTCGGCAGACGGATGGAACTTCCCTACGAGATCACCGAATACCAGCGCGGCACCCGCCTCGGCATGAAAGGTGCCATGGGTCCGATCACGTTTCTGGACGGGTATATCCTGGAATCGCTGGGACCCGCTACGCGTGTCAGATTCTGGCTCGAACCCACCCTGACGGGACTGATGAAACTTGCGGGTCCGTTTATTGCACTGATAGGTAAAACCCATGCGCAGGAAACGCTCGTGAATTTAAAGAGAGCTTTGGAAGTGCCGAAGTAGCCGGAAGCTGCCTGATGGCGATCGACCTTTACCAGCCCTTCACCAATCCGGTCACAAAAGAGACCTTCCGCTGCCTTTCCTGCACGGAAGAAGCCTACATCATGGAATGGATCGTACAGCCGCAGGGTTATGTTCCCTTCGAGCATATCCATGTTTTGCAGGATGAGATTTTCCATGTCAGGCAGGGCGAAATCCGCGTCGTTCTCGATCGCCGGGAGCAGATTGGCAGAGCGGGGGAGACGGTCACGGTCCCGCGCGGGAGGCGGCACATCGCCTTCAACAACACGTCTGAAACGCTGGTCTGCGTCGTTGAGTACAAGCCCGGGCTGGATATTTCCAAATCCTTCCAGTGTTTCAGCGGTTTGACTTGTGACGGGGATGTGTATGGCAGATATGGGATCAATATTCCCAAGATGATGTATTTCATGAAGAGAATGAATTTGCAGGCCCTGGCCCGGCCGTCGAATTTGCCCGGTCCGGTCTTCGAGGCGCTCAGGAATATCTTTTACCTTTACGGCTCGCTGGCGGGCTGGGAAAGTTTGTACAGGAAGTATACGGAGTAATAAACTATGAAAGAAAACCAACTTGGAGTAATGCAGGAAGGGAGACCGGGTATGAATGCCAATATCAGTATGTGGGTGACGGCCTTACAGCGCCCCATCAAGTTGTACGAGAAGACCGAGTGGGACAAACTGGACCTCATCACCAAATGGCTGATTGCCACACGCGGCACCGTGACACAGTTGACGGCCTTTGCCGGAGTGATGGCGGGACTCCTGGCCTGGCGGGACGGTTATTTTGACTGGCTGCCCTGGCTGGTGATGACGGTCGGCCTGTTCTTCGCTCACAGCACCGAAAATCTCGTCAATGATTACATCGATTTCTCACGCGGCGTCGACGAGGACAATTATTATCGTGCCCTCTATGGTATTCATCCGCTCGTGCACAAGTTCTGGACGAGGCACGACTGGCTGCGCTGGTTCCTGACCGCAGGCACTCTGGCAACCCTGGCCGGTATCTTTATGCTGATCTATACTTCGTTTTCGCCCATCGTGATCGGACTGTTCGCGATCGGCATCCTGATGATTCCGTTCTATGCCTACCCGCTGAAGTACCTGGGCCTGGGTGAGATCCTGATCTACATCAACTGGGGACTGATCATTATTCCGGGTGTCTACACCGTCCTGGCGGGACAGATCACTCCCAATCTTGGTTATGTGGCTCTCACCGGGATGGCATTTGGATTTGGCTTCGGAAGTTTCAACTGGGGCAAGCACGTGGACAAGCTTCACGCCGATAAGGCCAAAGGTGTGAAGACGCTTCCGGTCCGGATTGGGGAGCGGGCCGCGCGCTATGTGAATATTTTTGCGCTGATCCTATCCTATTCCATCGTCCTGTACCTGGTCTTCGGGGCGCGCTTCCTGACTCCGGCCGTCCTGCTTGTATTCCTGGCATTTCCTCGGGCCTGGAGGGTGATCGAGCTCCTGACCCGGCCGCGCCCGACGGAAGCGCCGCCCGGCTTCGAAACCTGGCCGCGCTGGTTCTCCACACCTCAACTCAGGCATGTCCGTTTGTTTGGCGGCCTGTATATCATCGGCTTGTTCGCGGATAACCTTATGCGGATCTTTCTGCCGGCCTTCTGGCGGTAACGAGCAAAGGTAGCGACGATGAAAATTGCAGTTACCGGCGGAACGGGATTCATTGGCAGGCATCTGACGCAAGAACTGCTTGACCGTGGACACGAGGTTGTCAGTCTCTCACGCGGGCTTTATACGCGCGGCAGTGGGCTCCCTGCTCACAATAAGCTCAGTCATGTACACGCGAACGTTACCGCCACCTCCGAGCTGGAGCGCGCCTTCGCAGGCTGTACAGCGGTGGTGCATTGCGCGGGAACCAGCGAGGACCCTTCGCAGACCTTTCAGCAGGTTCACGTGGAGGGCGCCCGCTCGGCTGTG
>Ga0105098_10000748_pt1 | contig 11524 bp, 18 predicted proteins | sample PPLLak21cMay2015_FD_79137 | JGI IMG/M metagenome (GOLD analysis project Ga0105098, IMG submission 79137) | Freshwater sediment microbial communities from Prairie Pothole Lake near Jamestown, North Dakota, USA - PPLs Lake P7 Core (1) Depth... | ecosystem: Environmental > Aquatic > Freshwater >... | reverse complement strand
GACCTTTGCCAAGTATATCATCTTGACGATCTTGCGTCTGCCGTGATAGCCAGCCCTCAAATGTCAGTGAAGCCTTGACCTGACCTGTCTCTGACGCTCTTGTTCCACCAGGCTCACCATCTAGCACTACCGGAATCAATAAGCACCGGCAGTTAAAGTGCAGCGGGTAACTCGGCATTGGCGAACTGTGACCGCCATAGGGTTTGCCAGACTTCTCCCACTCTTTCCCATCTAATGGCGCACAGACTAAACAGGTTCGCGAATCAAGTGTTGCAACAGCCCTATATCGCAGGACGATGTCATCATTGTCCTCCATAACCTTCATGCGAGCATCGTTAGCAATGGTCGCTGTCGATGTTTGCACCAGTGCTGCTGCGTTGCTGCGCGATACATCCATGACCTGACGCACACGATTTATGATCTGCGCGTTAGTCTCAGCCCCTGCGATACCTTGCCTGACTGCTGCTGCAAACTTAAATTGTACATCAGCAGACTGCTTTGCCCAAAATGCACCTTGTGTCGCGCCCTGAATAACAGCACTTGTTGCTATTTTATCCAAGACCGCTGCGGATGGCAAAACAGCGTCTCTGCTGATAGATGACGCGGTTACTTGTGCTGCGACCTTTGCAATCTCATCCGTATCTGATATTGACTGAACTGCTATACGGTCATAATACTTTTCTATCAGAGCCTGTGCTTCTTTTAATTGCTTGTTTGCCCTTGCCCTGCCCCACTCGGTCATCTGGCCTGCAAGTTTACCGACCAACTCACGCTCAAGCTGACGCAGAATGCGGATTACGTCTCGGCTGACGCCTTCAGATGCTCTGAAAATGTCCAGTTGTAACGCAACTGCCGCATCAAATTGTTTGTTCATCAATCAATCCGCTGGCTGTTTATCCGTTCCTGCTCCACTTCAAACGTGACGCCCTGAGCTATGATTTCACCGTCTTGCAAGTTATCAAACAGCGTCTGGTTAGAGATTGCGCCTGATTGCCACGAGCCTATAAGTGCAGTTAATTCCTGAGCCGACATTCTGATTGGAATAAAGTCGTTATTTAATGTGTAGGCAACATCACCAGTTAAACCTGCCCATCTTAGGAAGGTAGTCAACGCATTGGTGATAGTGATGTTAATCACCTGAGACATTGCCGCCAGTTGCGACTGTTCACCCGATTGCCTTGTCTTTTGAGTTTCTGCTGACTCAACTGATGACTTCTGGCTTTCCAACATTCGTGCGCCAAGCACTGCCATTTGTGCTTTCTTATCTTCAAGGTTCGTTCGCAGAGCAGCAAAGTCGCCTGTTGTTTCAACGTAAAATGCTTTTGCCATCGGGTCAGGCAGGCAGTTAGCAGATGTTCCACCTAATGTGATGGGCGGGTCACCATCTTCCATTCTGTGACCAGTGATAAACAAAGTTGGCAAGCCTGAAAAGTGGCAGGCGTGTTCGTAGTCAGATGTGACCATGTAGTGCGCCAGATTCATATCAACCAAGTCTAGCAGTGGTGGTGAGCTTACTGTTGGGCTGATGGAATCAACGCCGGCAAAGTAAAAAGGTATTCTTCGCAGTGGCTGGTTATTCATCAGCGGATATAAATCTTCACCAATCTGGTTATCTGCGTTATCAACTCGCTGATAGAGTCGTTGCCGGTAACCTTGAGGCGTTAGGTCAAGCACTCTGAACACTGTCTGGACTTCGTGCGAATACTCGTTTTGAGCCATTGGTGCTTCTTCTTGCAGCACTACAAGAGTAAGAACCTCTGAGCCAGCAATGCGCGTAGTGCGCCAGTTGATTATCGCTTTTTCAGTGTAGTGAACCATCAAAGGCCGCAGACCAAGCAATTCCGCATCAGCAACGGTCAGCCGATTTGCATTTGCTATGCTTGGGTAATCGACCAGGATACCGCTGCGACCAGTCTTAAGAACTCGCTCAAATACACCTTGAACAAAAACATCCAGTGGTGTGCCGGCCAAATCCACATTATCTATGAAACGCTCTGCACCTTCTGGCGCAACAATGTTTGACGGCTTGCGAAAGACCATGCCTTTCAGGCCAGAGATGGTTCGCCAAGTAGCATTGAAGAATGGCGTTCTCTTTAGCCTGGTCTCGTAGTCGTTTTGCTCTTCAAAGCGCAATCGTGGCAGATAAGCAGTATTTTTCTCATGGATTTTGTACTGGCCCTCTGAGGCATCAATGCACCGATCCCACAAAGGCAGGTTCTTTTCATAGCCTGGGTTTGGCGTAGATACGCCTGTGTAGTTCTTGGTGATCATATGCCTGCCATCCTCGCCTGTGATATTGGGCGAACCAGTGGGAACCGCCTGTGCAAAAAGTATCCCATTGAATCTGTGTAGTCATCAATTGATGGGTGATCGTTGTATTTCTCCGGCTCACCCTTCAAATCGTAGCCTTGCGACTCAAGCGCATCTGTCAGCATTGGGCATCTGTCAGTGTTAATACTGATGCGGTCATGTGCAAACAAAGCGTTGACTGCGTTAATTCTATCACGAATTGCCGGATTTGCATTAGGAGCGTCCACACGGTAGCCCGCCTGCTCAATTATCTGAATATCAGACTGGCTTGCGTTGGTTCTGCCAGCCCTGCCTGATGCGTCTGGGTAAACAGTTATCATCCTGCCGCCTTGCCTGTAGCGATCAAGCCTGTTGCAGATGTCGCGGGTATCGTGAGCAACAAATTCATCAACTGCCACGGGTTTATTGTTCTCGATCAGCCAAAGGTTAGCAGCGCAGCCGCCTATGTTAAAATCCAGCCCGACATAGATTGCTCTGTCGTCTGGTGTCAAAACTCTTGTTGTGTGGTGCTTGTGCCGGTCAAAGAAGTGATACACCTTGTTTTGGCTTAGGCTAACAAAATCGCCATTCAGGTACATCTCTGCCAAGATCGGGTCGTAGTTTTTGCGAATATCCTCAATGTAGTTTTCAGGAAGGTAAGGGTTTGACGCTGTCGCTGCCTTGATTAGCTGGTAGCCTTCCTGTGCTTTCTTGACCCACTTCTGATAGGTGAAACCCGACAAACCCTGGTCTGGTGTAGTCACGTTGCCCATCGTGTTCTGTTCGCCGCAATTCTGCCGGTTGCGCTCTGCTGCCTTTCGCCACACATAAGCCGCTTTGTCTTTTGGCAGTGTGTCCAGCTCGTCGACAATGCTGTGTGCAACCTCATAAGCCACGATTCGATCTGGCTTGTCGTAGCTGCGGAAAATCATCTTGCCGTAGCCTTTGACAGTGATTGTGTAATCAGATTTGTTTGTAGTGTGCTTTAAGCCAAGCTCTGAGATGATTTCCTGTGCGCCTGGCATTGCTCTGAGTTTCAGGAGGTCATAAGTCGGCATGTAGTAAGCTGTGTCAATGCCTGGGGTTTGTAGCATTTTGAGCAGGTTTCTGACTATGCCAGCTTGTGTTTTTCCTGCACCAAGACCAGCAACCATAGCTGGGTAAGGTTGTTCGCAGAAAACAAACTCCTCTTGGGGTTCAGTCAGACTTAGTCGCACGGACTATCTCAATCACGCGGTCAATGTCACCCTTGTCAGCCAATTCGTCACCTTCACGGAAACCCATCTGCGTTTTAGCCCAGAACATCGAACCGCGCAAACAGTCAGCATAAGTTGCGCCCTTTGCCATTGCATCGCCTGATGCGGCCTCAAACAGGAATCGGCGCACCTTCGCATTAGCTTTGACCTTTGCGCTGTCCAGCTCTGCCCTGTAGTGCTTTCTCAGCGTCTTTGCATCAATGCCAATATAAACGCTGATCTCTTCTTGCGGGACACCATAGGCGCACAGTGCAGAGACTTCGGCGCGGGTCTTGTCGTCTGGGATGTGTTCAGGGGAGCCGCTCATATACTGGCATCCTGTAATGATTGGAGCGCATGGGTCGGTGCTGCCCCGCCGCTTTCCGGCTGGTCGCCAGAGTTAGCCTGCTTCATGCGCTTAGGGTATGGCTTTGCTAGTGGGATTATGCGTTTTCGTGTTTCATTGTCAAGCGGCATCAGGTATTTGTGTTTTCCTTTTGTAAAAACTTCTTTGGCAAATGGATCAAGCTGACGCCTGACAGAGTCAATGTTTTGTTTTACGCCAAGAGAGTGAACAGATTTATTATGCCTAACACGTCCATTGATTAAAAAACCCTGCCTTGCTCCAGCATTAAACTTGCCTTCATATATCCAATTCATTGCTTGGTAAATTCCACCGTGATGCCCCATGTCCAAGTCAGCATATGACACAACCAATCGAATGCCTGTATTTGATTTTTTCAAAAACCTTAATGCAATAGAAACAATTTTGCTAACTGGTGTAATGTGATTAGACAATGCCACCCTTACCAATTCAACGCATTCATCTTGACCTAGATCATATGGCTTGCTCATGTTGTGATTAGCTCCGCGAGCAAAAACAACAACGCCGATAAACTTTCCGCATTCCCATGCGCCGACTTTGACCAATTTCCCTACAGCTAAACACCCGCTATAATGCCAATTTTCACAAGCATACTTTGCCGCATCATGCGTTGCCCAATCTATCCGCAGATCGACTTTAGACAAGACCGCCAAACCTCTCAGGACCAAACTTGTTTTTAAATGACAAAATAGCGTCTGCTTCAGATTCGCCATTTGATGAAATCATTATGACTTTCTTGTTATCAATAATGCCTGTGTACACCTTTGATGTGCCGAATGATGCTTTTGTCTCAAACCTGCCGAGTATGTTGTGGTTTTTTTGTTCTATGCTCATTTCTCATGCCCTCTGCTATCAAATTCTTCGCCGCAATTGGGGCAGATAATTAGTTTAGGCTCTAGCTGGTCTAGTTTGCCTTGATCGTCCTCAGTGCCTGGCGCAAATTCTTTGTCGGTTATGATTTCAAACATTTCCTGATGTGTGAAACCCGTCAAATCCAAATCAAAGCCCATAGCCCCAAGCTCATCAAACTCCACCCGCAGCATTTCATCATCCCAGCCAGCATTGAGTGCCAGCTTGTTGTCAGCAATGATGTAAGCCCTGCGCTGTGCGTCTGTGAGGTGACTTGCCTCAACTGCTGGCAGCTCTGTCATGCCCAGTTTCTTTGCAGCCATGACGCGACCATGACCGGCAATGATGCCGTTCTCGCCGTCTACAATGACTGGGTTCAGGAAGCCAAACTCTTTAATGGATGCCGCTATCTGGGTGATTTGTTCGTCAGAGTGAGTGCGGCTGTTTCTTGCATACGGTATCAGATCAGCGACCTGTGCCGTTTTAATAGACGGGAACTTACTTGCGTTCATATTGACCCCTGGTCGTTATGATGCCCCCACAGGGAGCGATACAACGTATCTTATCACAGTTACTTCTTTTTGCGTCTAGCCTTCTCGGCAGCAGTCATTGCTATGGCAACAGCCTGCTTTTGAGACTTGCCAGCCTTAAGCTCTGACTTAATGTTTGATGCTATCGTCTTTTTACCGTAACCAGTTTTCAGCGGCATGTTGTCACCATTTAACCTTGTTTGACCAGTACGCGCCCGACAGCTTGCCTTTGGCTATGTTGTCAGCATGTCGAGCCTTAAAGGCTGCTCGTCTGGCTGCATCTGCCTTGCTTTCACCTTCACGCTTGGGTGAGCCGCTAACGCCCTGCTGCCCAAAACGGATTGTCTTGATCTGATCACCTTCTTTCGCCACTACAACATGACTTTTTGTTGGGTGGCTGGGTGTGCGCTTGGGCTGATTAAACCCGCTTACACCTGCTCGCTCAAGCCTGGGGTCTTTGGGCATAACCCTTCCCGCCTTTTTTCTTACCTTTCTTCATTGGCATGATTCTTACCTCGCTAGAGTTTAAAAAAAGCCCCGGCAAACTCACAGGGCTAATAGGAGCTGCACACATTCAGCCCACCAGTCGGATAAAGCTGGCATTAATAGTCTACATCAGTCTCGTATGTTTCGGTAGTCATCAACATCATTGCCTGCTCTGGCGTAAAGCCTGCGTCAACATGGGCTTGATAAAATATGTGGTTAAGTTTTGCACACAGGTTGCTTGCCTTGCGGTAATCATCAATCTGTTTCTCGTCTGCTGTTTTAAACTCCAGCACTGTTGTCATGGTTACCCGCCTTAAAGTGTGTGCATATTGCACATTATGCCGCTGAAAAGTGCAAAATCGCCGTTATATCTTGGCATCTGGCTCAACTATCTGACGCGGTATTGAATATTGATATGTCGAATGCAAGCCGCCCTCACGCTTGAACGTAATCATCTCCATCACGCGCTCTGAACCATAGCCTTTTGATGAGTGCCAACCATCAGGTGGCGCAAGTGTGCCAAATGTCCTCATGATGCAGCCTGACATTTCCTTTGTTGTCTGGTGGTGTATGTGACCCAATGCCCAGAGCCTATGCGTTGTCTCGCCCCATGCTTTAGGCAAGTCTCTTGCAAGTATGCCTGGCAAATCATTTGTTTTGACCTTGTCGCCGTGATGCACTGCAATCAGCCATTTGCCAAATTGCAGATAATGAAAGTACCCTTTTGTCGGCATGATGTTGACGCGAGGCTCATTTTCGAAATAGAACGATAACAGCACTTGTATGGCAATCGCGCTGCTGTCGTTGTGATTACCTCTGGCCACGATTACGACCACTTTTGGGAACTTTTCAAGCATACGGATGACCGTGTACTTCATGACCTCTGCCAGCCTGTAGAACGTGTTGTGGTATCTGGTATCTACATCAAGCGCAGTGCCATTAAAAGTTGCGTTGTGTGCTGAGTCAGCATGTAGGGCGTCACCCACATCCACAAACATCCCCGTTTCTGCCGCTGGAGCCTTGTTTATCAGATAATCGACCGCATCCCTGATCTGGCTTGTTGCCAAGTTGGTATCAAAATCAGCCTGGCGAGTCTCTGGTGCATGACTGTATTGCCCAACGTGAGCATCACCCATGAAAATTGCAGAAAGCAGGTCAGGATCGTTGCAAAGCACTGGTTGCGGCTCCTGCGGCACAAATTGCGTCATTTCTGCCGTAAGTGCTTCAGCGTATTCTTTCAGCTTGTCCCTGATTGCTGCTTCTTTCTCAGGCATCGACTTGACCCATTGCAGCCTGATCTGTCCATCTTCCCCATAGAGAGTTGATGCGCCAGCCAGTAACTGTGAGTCACCAACTGGCCTGGTCAGGTCTCTTGCTGGGTCATAGCCTTTTGCTGCTGCCCTGACTTTAATTGCCTTTAGAGTCTCGTGAATTCTCGCTGGACTTGTGCCGACCGCTCTTGACGCTTTGGCTACGGAACCGTATTTATTGATTGCGTCTAAGAACTCACGCTGCCGGTCTGTCGAGCAAAATTCTTTCAACTTTGGGTCAACAAACGTTATCGGGCTGGGCATAATTCAGACCTCAAAAAGATTTTGCATATTTTACAGCCATTTACGTGACAATGATATGCAACGGACTTTTGATACAAAAAGGCTATTGATTTGATCGGTATTGATATAAACAATTGTGCAATATTGTATTGCTTTGCAATACGCACTTGATTATAGTTACTACATCGGCAGCACAAAGCGGCCGGACAATAGACGGTAAAAAAATGAAAATAGTCGGAAACAAAGTTGACTTTATGATGGTAGCTCCTGAAGTGCTGCCAGAAGATGCTCGCAGATGGCATCCAGTTTCAGAGATTGTGGGGACAGTTTACATGGTTACGGAAAAGGTAGGCCATGTAGTTGTCTCTGGCTACGAAGCCGGAACTCATGACGGCATGAGAGATGGCGCTAACGGCGGTTTTGAAAAATTTAACTCAATCGTCAGAATTTATTTTGACGAAGCAGGCTTAAAAGAAGCAGGCTACAAGCTCCCGCAAGCTCCTTTACCCGCGCAGGAAAAGAAAACCTGCAAAACTCACGGATGCCCTTCAGGGTTTCACATCTGTACAAAATACGCATAAACCAAACCAACGGCCACGGACTGCCATCAACACAGAGGATAAGAAAATGATTGTAATGTTAATAAAGCGTGTAAACGGACAAATTGGATCAGAGTTTATTGTTGATGCTGATGGATTTGCTGTTGAATTTAAATCAGAAAGCCAAATACAAAATCAGATCAAAATGCTCAAAGCATCAGACCCGACAATTATTGATTTTGTAATTGAGTAAATATTAATGCCACTAACATCCAGTAACTAAGGAAATAACATGAACAACGATAAAGCAATATCAGCCACCAGCTTAAGAATGCCTGATGGCTTGTTGCGCCTGCTTACCAAAGCAGCTCATAAGTGTGAAGTCAGCAGGACAGAATACATCAACCAAGCTCTTCTGGAAGCCGTTAACAAAACACTGGAGATTAAAAATGACACCAAGACAAATTGATATGTTGTGCTGTGTTGCTACCTGCATCTTGTGTGCTGGGATGTTTATGCTGGTATTTTTGTGAGGATAGGTGATGGGATGGATAATCAGCCAAGCATTATACGAGAAATGGCATTGTTCGCAGGAGCTGGAGGAGGAATCCTCGGAGGACATTTGCTTGGATGGAAAACAATCTGCGCCGTTGAGTGGGAACCCTACCCAGCTTGCGTACTTGTCGCCAGACAAAATGACAAAATTCTCCCGCCTTTCCCGATTTGGGATGACGTTCAAACCTTTGACGGCAAACCGTGGCGAGGACTTGTTGATGTGGTATCTGGAGGCTTTCCTTGCCAAGACATATCCAGTGCTGGACGAGGCGCAGGAATTGACGGAGAGCGTTCCGGCATGTGGCGTGAAATGGCACGAATTGTCGGTGAAGTACGACCTAGGCTTGTGTTCGTGGAGAACTCACCAATGCTTGTGGGACGAGGAGCTGCACTGGTCATCAGTGATCTTGCCCAGATGGGGTATGACTGTCAGTGGTGTATTGTTTCAGCATCCGACTGCGGAGCGCCCCATCAGCGAGACAGGTTCTGGTTACTGGCTCACACCAACGACTATGAATATTGCGCCAACGGAGAGCAGAAGGGAAAAGAGGACGAAATACAGGGCAAGTGTGGGCAGGAAGGACTCGCCAGGCAGTCTTGCAGAACAAGTTATGACACCGAAATTTTGGCCGACTCCATGTGCAACGGACTACAAGGGATCGGGAAAGAATGGGGAACTGAGGGATCGTCTGGATTACGCAGTGGAGCGCGGAGCAACCAAAAGCAACGATTACAGTCTGGAAGTAAACCTAGAGACTGGTGGGCATCTGAACCCGATGTGGGTAGAGTGGCTGATGGCGTGGCCGCTAGGGTGGACAGACTTAAAGCCATTGGCAATGGACAAGTTTCTTGTGTGGCAGCAACAGCATTCAGAATATTGAGCGAGTAACCCCCCTGCGCTGGCTATGGCTGGCGCATCTTTAATTCTGTTAGTTTCTTTTTGTATTCTGCCTTGATCCTCTTGGCATCTTCAATCGTAAAACGCGCCTCTGAATTGTCGCATTCAATCCTGTCCACTTCTGCCTGTCCAATCCTGTTCAGCAATTCTCGCCTGTAGCTGATCAGGTTGCCTGATAGGTGATTGTTGCATGTGGCGCACTGTAGCCAGACTTGAGCCTCATCAAACCGCAGTTGCGGAGCAGCCTTGCGCGTCCTGTAATGCCCAGCATGATACTGGATGTCCTGCTTGTTCGTGCCGCACGAAATGCAACCCAGCCCATGATCTCTTGCCCTGATGTATTGATTAAAGGCTGTCTGAGCCTCTGTCAGCCATTCTGTCTTGGTCTTGATCTTATCCTTGCGGGTCTTGGTTTCCTGCTTGTGTTGACGCTCTCTGGCCTGTGTAGCTTTGTCCATTCCGTGACCAGCCATGCAATCGCAACTGCAAAAACCTTTTGCCTGCCATTTGTCTGACAGCTTGGCTGTTGGCAGTGGTGTCCTGCATGACTGTCTTCGGCATTTTCTCACGCTTGTTTCCTGTATTGATCGTAAGCCTGCAAGGAAGGTTCGGACCATGCCACGCCGTGTTCTGCTCCAGTAGCGTACAGGAACTCAATAAACTCTGACGCTTCACCAATGGTCAACCTGCTGCTGCTTTTAGTTGGCACAAATACAAACTTCTGCCCGTCTAGACTCGGAACCATTAACTGATCTTGGAACAATGCTAACAGGAAATAACGCCATTGATCCTCATTCTTGCCCAGTATCGGGTGGTCAATATGCCGAGCAATATCCCTTACCATTGGATGGAATTTATCGTTCTGCGATTCTGATCTGCTTGGCCTGTCCAGTACCAGGTCAACATCACCTGCGTTTAGACCCTTGACGATTAGCTGATAAGCCCACTGGAAGGCTGGCTGTATTTCTTCTGGCCTGCTGATTGTTTTTCTTGGCATCTTCATATGCGCCTCGTTCTCTTTTTATCCTGATGTGTGTTTTAACCAACTCTTGCCACTCTGTCGGGCATCCCTTTAACGCTGTTGCTTGAGCGTCCTTGCTACTGGCTTGCAGATAAGCTGCTGCGTAATGGTGCGGCAGTTTACTTGACACGGTAAGCCTTGAACCTTACACCATCGTCTCTTGTAATCCAGCGATCAGTAATTTCTATTCCCATGTCTTTGATGTCAGCAATACGAGCAGCCAGGCGCATACAGTTAAACAGCTTGAGTGCTTCCAGTGACGTGATTTCATATCCTGACCGCATGTATCTTAGTATCGCTTGTGATTGTGATTCTGTGTTCATTGTGTGCGCTCCTAGTGTGACCAGCTACGGTCTGTGAGTCTGTCTATTATGTTTGCCTGCGTTGGTTTAACTACCACTTGTTGCCTGTTTGCAGCCTCGTGCCGCCGTTCTAGCTCTGCCTTGATGTACTCCATCGTTGGTGCTTGCCAGCCTTTGTCGATTGATAGCTCAATAGCTCGATCAGCAGTGCAGTCCAGTTGCTGGGCGCACTTGCAAGCCTCAATCATTGCTCTTTCAAAGGCTCGCTGGGTCAGTGGCTTTTTAATCAGCTTACGATGCTCAACAAACTCACTGGCTGCTTCATCTGATACCCCGTAGGTATATGCTTGTGATATGTCAATCTTCATGGTCTATCGCTTTTTTAATCTCATTGATAAACGCATTGCAGTACAGCAGCGGTACACATATTACAACTTCACGCCCTTCAATCGGGCTTTGCTGTGAAATACAAACATCACCGTTTTCGTTTGGGTAAACGTCAACATTATCCCATCCAATGTGTATAACCATTTTTATCACCTTTGTTTATTTTAGACATAGTTTCCCCTATTTCCCCCATGAAGGTATCCAACCATCATGCCGCGTTTAAGCTATTGCCAGCAAAGCCAGCAAGGTACTTTACAATCCCCCTGAGACAAGTCTCACGCAGCATCCTATCTGCGAATCGGTCAGCCAGTGGCTGCTTCATGGGCCAAGTTGACAAGGGTCGGTCAGAGCTTGGAATTTTGATTACCGTTTTAAGTGTCGGAACTCTGCGCAATACGTTGCCGTTGTTATACCCGTCACGGGCTAAAGTGTTATAAGGCTGGTGAATAGCAGAGCAATCTTGTATGAACAAAACATATAAAGTAATATGTTGTC
>Ga0105098_10000747_pt1 | contig 11526 bp, 10 predicted proteins | sample PPLLak21cMay2015_FD_79137 | JGI IMG/M metagenome (GOLD analysis project Ga0105098, IMG submission 79137) | Freshwater sediment microbial communities from Prairie Pothole Lake near Jamestown, North Dakota, USA - PPLs Lake P7 Core (1) Depth... | ecosystem: Environmental > Aquatic > Freshwater >... | reverse complement strand
CGTCTTCGCTGCAGCTCGCCCTCCGAGAACCGGGGAAAGGGATCGGTCTCGGCCACCCTCGTCAGAGCTCGCGCCGGCGGGAGGTGTGCAGGACACAGCTGGTGACGTGGCCGGGTTCCACCTCCTCGAGCTCGACCGGTTCTACCGGGAGAAACCTGAGCAGGACCTTGCCGCCGTCCACCGAGACGTTTTCCAGCGCCGGCGACATGGCGGAGGGCATGCTCCCGCCAGTCATCGCCTTGCCCACGGCCTCAGCCGAGCCATCGTCGGCGAAGGCGAGGGTGGCGTCGAAGTTCGACCGCCGCTCCACGGCGGTCATGGTGTCCAACAGGTTCGTCTCCACGCTGAGCCAGGTGACCGCGTCGTCAACCTCCCACCCGCAGATCGGTGTCGCCACCGGGCACCGGGTGTGGAACCGGCACCCTTCGGGAGGATTGGCCGGGTCGGGGACGGTGCCCTCCAGACCCTCGATCTCCTTGTCGACGTCGGCATCGAGGTCGGGATTGGCGGCGAGAAGCGCTTCGGTATAGGGATGGCGCGGGCGCTCGAACAACTCCGTGGCTGTGCCCTGCTCCACGACCTGACCCAGGTACATGACCGCGATGCGGTCACTCATCAACCTGACCACTCCCAGATCGTGGCTGATGAACAGATAGGTCAGACCCCGGTCACGCTGCAGCTCATGAAGAAGATTGAGGATCTGCGCCTGCACCGAGACGTCGAGGGCGCTGGTCGGTTCGTCGAGCACGATGAACTCGGGATCGAGGGCCAAGGCGCGGGCTATGGAGATTCGCTGCCGCTGCCCGCCCGAGAACTGGTGGGGGTAGCGGAAGAGGTGTTGGCGTCCCATGCCGACGCTCTCGAGCAATGACACCACCCGCTCGGTCAGCTCGGCCCCGGAGGCCTCCTTGTGGATGCGCAAAGGCCGGCCGACGATGTCCTTGACCAGTTGGCGGGGATTGAGGGAGCTGAATGCATCCTGAAACACAACCTGGCAGTTCCGGCGATAGGCCCGCCAGGCATCGCCGGTGAGGGCGGTGATCAGATGGCGGGAGTCGATCTGCTCCATCCTCTTGCGTTGTTCGGGGGTCCGCTCCTTTCCAGGTACCGCGAGGATGTCCTCCAGCGCAGCACGGTCCGCATCGGAGAGCCGGAAGTAGATGCCGCCGCCCGTCGGGGCGGTGATTCCACTTATGCACCGTCCGAGAGTGGTCTTTCCGCATCCGCTCTCACCAACGAGGCCCAACGTCTCGCCGCGGCGGATCTCGAGTGACACACCGTCGACTGCTTTCACATGGCCGACCACCTTCTGCAGGACTCCGTCTTTGATCGGGAAGTGCTTCTCGACATCGAGGAGGGTCATCACCGGTCGGTCGCCCACCGATTCCTCGTGCTCCAGCGACTGAGCCCGCAACGAGGTCATCGGGTCTTCCGCTCGTAGGAGGGCAGCTCGTCGGGGCGAATGCCGAGCTCGGCGGGCTCGTCGTAGATGTGACAGGCGACTCCGTGCTCGAAGTCGTGGCGCAGGAAACGGGGGTCGACCTCACCGCACACCCCGGCGGCATAGGGGCACCTGGTGTGGAACCGGCAGGAGGGTTCGGGGTCGATCAACTCGGGGACGTTGCCTTCGATGGCGGCGAGCTCGCCTCGCTTGTTCCTCGATGACGGGACCGCCGCCATGAGGCTCCTGGTGTATGGGTGGAGCGGCTGTCGGAACACGTCGTCGGTGCGACCGATCTCGGCGATCCTCCCCGCGTACATGACGGCGACCCGGTCGCTGATCTCGCGCACCAGGGAGAGGTCGTGGCTGATGTAGAGCACAGAGGTGCGGCGTCGCTGCTGCAGCTCTCCGATCAGCTTCAGGATCTTGGCCTGGATGGTCACATCGAGAGCCGTGGTGGGCTCGTCGGCGATGAGGAGGTCGGGGTTGCAGGCAAGAGCCTGGGCGATGAGGACCCGCTGCTTCATCCCGCCCGAGAGCTCGTGCGGATATCGGTCCATGATCTTGCGAGGGTTCGGGATCTGTGTCTCGGCCAGTGCCGCAGCGACATGATCGTCGACCTCTTCCCTCACCTTGGCTGCCTTCGACCGCAGCGGAGGGAGCTTGAGAAGGACTCGCTCGATCTTGCCGGACTCCTGTTTGGCAGCTCGGCGGATGATCACGGGTGCATTGGGGCCGAGCGGTTCGAGAAGCTCGTCGCTCCTGTGCTGGTAGAAGACCTCGGCCAGCTGATTCCCTATCGTCAGGGCCGGGTTCAATGCCTTGCCTGGGTCCTGGAAGATCATTGCGATGCGGTTGCCGCGGATCTCCAGCATCTCGTCGTCGGCGATGGTGAGCAGGTTCACCGGCCCCCCGCCCGCGGCTCGAGCCTCGCTCGACCAGAAGTCGATCTTTCCGCCCGCATATACGCCGGGCGGGCTGGCGACGAGACGCATGAATGACCGCGCGGTAACGCTCTTCCCGCAGCCGGTCTCGCCGACCAATCCCAGTGTCTCTCCGTCCCGAATGTCGAACGAGACGTCGTCGACGGCATGGACCATCCCGGCCTTGGTCTTGAAGTGGATGCTGAGGTTCTGCACCGACGCCACCAGCGCCCCGGTTGCCCCCTCAGCAGAGATGCCGGCCGCTGCCGTCGAGGTCACCGGGATTCGGTCCTTGGGTCCAGCACGTCGCGAAGACCGTCGCCCACCAGGTTGAAGGCCAGTGCCCAGAGGAAGATCATCAGGCCGGGGAAGGTCGAGGCCCACCAGCGCCCGGTTGAGATACCGACCTGACCCTCGCTGACGAGAACACCCCACTCGGCCAGACCGGCCTCGGACAGGCCGATGAAGCTGAGGGTGGCGCCGACGAGGACGATTGCCCCCATGTCCATGGTCGCTTGGACCATCACCGGGGTGATCGAGTTCGGCAGGACATCCTTGAGGTAGATCCGGAACTTGGTGTCGCCGATGACGCGGGCCGAGTCGACGTACTCGTTCTGCTTCACATGGATGATCTGTCCCCGGATGATCCGGGCGTATTTCACCCAGTAGACGATGGCCAGGGCGAGGATGATGTTCGAGAACGACGGGCCGAGCACGGCGGCGATGGCCAGGGCGAAGATGAGCTCGGGTATGGCGAGGAAGACGTCCACCACCCGCATCAGGATCTCGTCGATCTTGCCCCCGATGAAGCCCGCAAGGCTCCCGACGATGGTGCCGATGGTCACGGTCGCTGCGACCACGATGATTGAGAGCCACAGGGAGGTGCGGGAGCCCCAGATGACCCCGTAAAGGACATCGCCGCCGTGCGCCGTGGTTCCTAGTGGGTGGCCCGGGGTTCCTGGCGGCTCGTTTAGGGCCGTCCAGTCGCGCGGCATCTGGTACGGATTGGGCTCGTTGGGAGTCGTCAGAGCCGGGGCCAAGAGCGCCATGGCGAACATCAAGACGATGATCACGAGCCCGATGACGGTGACCGGATTGCGCAGCGTCTGGACGGTGACCTCACCAAGGCGTCTGAGCCGGACCGTCAGAGCCCCAGAAGCGGGGGGGAGAACGGGCCGGGGTTGGACGATGTCGGCCATGGTCAGCTTCCGAGCACGACGCGACGGTCGAGGTATGCGTAGATGATGTCGACGGCCAGGTTCACCGTGAGGAAGAGAACGCTGGTGAAGAGGACGTAGGCCATGATCGTGGCCTGATCGCCACGTAAGACGGCGTCGGCCAGCCATCGGCCCAGCCCGGGCCACTGGTAGATGATCTCGACCACCACTGTTCCCTGGAGCAGGAACCCGAAGCTGAGGCCGATCACCGTCATCGTTGGGATGAGCGCGTTCCGCCGGGCGTGCCGCTTCAGGACCAGGCGCTCGGGCAGCCCTTTGGCCCGGGCCGCGTCTACGTAATCCTCGTTGAGCTCCTCGACGAGCGACGAGCGCATCATCCTGGTGATGATCGCTGTCGTCGCCAGTCCCAGGGTGATGGCGGGGAGAACGAGGTGCCAGATCGCGTCCCTGAACGCCTGCCAGCTCCCGGCCATGAGGGAGTCGATTGTGTAGAGCCCGGTGGGATGGGCGATGGAGGCCCATATGGCCGGGTCGGACCGGCCCACCGGGAACCAACCCAGATAGACCCAGAACACGATGAGCAGCACGATTGCGAACCAGAAATCCGGCATGCTCGAGCCACTAACCGAGAAAACACGGGTGAGGTGATCCGGTAATCGGTCGCGCCTGGACCCGGCGAAGGTCCCCAGAGTGATGCCCAGGGTGACGGCCACGAGCCCGGCGGCCGTCGCGAGCTCCATGGTGGCCGCCAGCTTGCCCCGAAAGACCTGGGTCACCGGGGCGACGGCTACGCCGGACCAACCGAGATCCCCGCGGAGGACCCCGCCGGCCCAGGCGAAGTACTGCACCGGCAGAGGGTCGTTCAGGCCATAGCGGTCCTCGAGCTCTTCGACTTCCTCGGGTGTCATCTCGTGTGACATGTAGATCCCGATCGGTGACCCACCCACCCGCGTCAACGCGAACACGATGATCGAGACGCCGATCAGCAGTATCGGGAGGACCATCAGACGCCGGATCAGGTAGTCGCGTATCTGCATGAAAGGGTGTGCTCAGTGTGGCAGGTGGGGAGCCCTTTGGAACAGGCTCCCCACCGTTGGTTCACTTGTCGTAGAAGGCGAACTTCACTCCGGGACGCGGCCACAGCGGGTTCATCACGAAGCCCGTCACGTGGTCACGATGGGCGTTCAGCGCTGTCTCGTTCCCGGCGATGATCCACATCGGGTCGTCGTAGAGCATCGGAGCCAGATCCGCATACAGGCCGAGCCGGGCATCGGTGTCGAGCTCGGTGCCTGCCTCTTCGATGAGAGCGGCTACGGCATCGGGATCCTGATACATGTCTCGCATCCCATGAACCGTCCCCCACTCACCATCGGGATGGATGTAGGCATTCATCAACGCATCGGGGTCGGCGAACGGGTCGGCGTTCTTGGCCCACAATGCGTATGGGATCGGGTCCGAGGCATGGGCCTCGTCGAACTGCGACTCGGCCTGCGCGAGCACACGGATCTGGAAGGCCGGATTCAACTGCGACATCGAGTCGGCCAGGACCAGGGACGCCACCTCGAACAGGTTTCCTTCTTCGGCGATGATCGAGACCGTGAAGCCCTCGTCCCACACACCGGCCTCCTCGAACAATGCCTGGGCTTCCTCCAGGTTCTGCTCGTAGACCGGATAGTCCTCGCTGTACGCCAGCATCCCTTGTGGGAAGTAGTGAGGCACCCCTCCGCCCAACCCGCCCAGGGCGCCGTCGATGAAGCCCTGGTAGTCGAAGGTGAGGTTGAACGCCCGCCGGATCCGCGGGTCCTGGAAGAACTCGGGGCCGATGGTGTCCTCGGGCGGTAGTGAGCCTTCCTCGAACCGCGTGTTGAACCCGATGTGGATCGGCTCGAGCAGGAATCCGCCCTGGTAGATCTCGACACCTTCGGCGCCTTCCAGGTCGGGCACCAACGAGGGGTCGATCTCCATCATGTCGTATTCACCTGCCCGCAGTCCCAAGATCCTGGTGTCGGTGTCCGGAGCGATGTCGATGCGCACATCGATGTTGGCCGGGGTCCCCCAATAGTCCTCGAAGACGCCGAGCTGGAAGTTCTCGCCCCGGTTCCATGCATCCAACTGATACGCCCCGGTGCCGACCGGGTTGGCCGTCAGGAACTCGTTGACCTCGCCGGCGGCGACGCCCCCATTGGCCTCGACTGCATCCTGACTGACGATCGACGCCACCGACGACGTGACTACCGCGTTGAGGAAGGCTGCGCTCGGCTGCTGCAGGGTCACCTCGAAGGTGAGGTCATCGACCACGGTCGTCTCGGCCACTATGTCACCGAGCAAACCGGCATTCCCGTCGGGAAGGTCCATGGTCATCGCCCGGTCCCAGGAGTACTTGACGTCCTCTGCGGTGAGGTCGGTGCCATCGTGGAAGACGATTCCCTCGCGGATAGGGAACGTGAAGGTGAGCCCGTCTTCCGAGATCAGGCCGTTGTCGATGGATGGCACTTCGCTGGCGATGCCAGGGACCAAATCCGGTCCGTCCGGGCCGACCTCGATCAGACGCTCGTAGACCTGGGTGATGATCGTCTCACCGCCCTCTCCGGGCTCCACCTGGGCCGGGTCCAACGTCGTAGCCTCGTCGTCGGCGGCATGGACGAACACGTCACCGCTGCCCTCGCTCTCACCACCACCGGTGGTGGATGGGGCCTCTCCCTACTCTGTGGTTGTCGCCGGGGCCTCGCTCCCGTCGGTGGTGGAGTCGGTTGTCCCTCCCGTGGTGCAGGCGGCTGCGACCACAGCGAGGGCAAGTAGCACCGTCCACCATCGTGTCGATCTTCGGCTCGTGCTCATCGCTTCACTCCTCCTCAGTTCTCGCCGGCATCCCGCACCACCGGCTTCGGGCCACAATCGTTTGCTAAGTCGATCGTGCAACTTGTATCAGCAATCGATTGTGGCTGCGGACAGTAGCTAATACGATCGCCACCCGGCAACAGGTTCTCAGGAGGTCGACAGTGGGCCGTTACGCCATCAAGACACCGACTCATCACACCACATGGGACAAGATGCTCGAAGTGTGGACCGCAGCCGACGACACCGAGGTCTTCGAGTCGGCGTGGAACTTCGATCATTTCTACCCGATTCGCGGCGACACCAATGGCCCTTGTCTCGAGGCATGGGTGACGCTCTCCGCCCTTGCCCAGGCGACCCAACGGATCCGGCTGGGGACGATGGTGTGCGGCATGCACTTTCGGCACCCGGCGGTGACTGCCTCGATGGCCTCATCACTGGACATCGTCTCCAAGGGGCGTCTCGAGCTGGGCTTGGGGGCGGGCTGGTACCCGCTCGAAGCCGATGCCTACGGGATGGACCTGGGGACGGTGGACGAGCGCATGACCCGGTTCGAGGAGGGCACCGAGGTCATCCACCTGCTCCTCACCGAGGAGACCGCAGACTTCGAGGGCAGGTTCTACTCCTTGCACGAGGCTCGGAACGAGCCGAAGCCGGTGCAGAAGCCCAGACCGCCGATCGTCATCGGCGGCCGCGGTGAGAGGCGCACCCTCCGGCTGGTGGCCCGTTTCGCCTCGATGTGGGACGCGCAGTTCGTCCAGGAAGAGCTCGACGAGTGGCGCCGCCTCAGAGATGTGCTGTGGGGGCACTGCGCCGATGTGGGCCGCGACCCATCGGAGATCACCCTTTCCTCTCATCTGCAAGTCGACCCGGAGCCCGATCCTGCGGAGGTCGCCGGACGCGCCGACCAGCTGTTCGAAGCCGGTCTCGACCTGGTCATCGTCGGTATCACCGCGCAACACGACGCCTCGAAGGTGGAGAAGCTGGCGGCCGCGTTCGCCGCCTCATAACCATTCTGGCGCGGGTTAGCGCCCCTCGCCATGCGTGAGCAGACCCTTCTCGAAGGCGGCGCCGACTGCAGCGGCACGGTCGTTGACGCCGAGCCTGGCGTAGATGTGGAGCAGATGGGTCTTGACGGTCGCTTCGCTCACGAACAGCCGCTCGGCGACCTCCCGGTTGGTCGCCCCCGATGCGACGAGCTGAAGCACCTCGAGCTCGCGCTGGCTGACTGTTTCCTTGAGTGGCTGGCGGACCTGGTCGAGGAGGCGGGTTGCGACGCTCGGCGATAGGACGATCGGCTCGCCATCGATCTCGATCACGAGCCAATCGCCTTCGAGAAGCTGCTCGATCATCGTCTTCAAGCCTACGGAAGAGCTGTCTCGATAGTCTCGGCTCTCGATGGCCATCATCTCACGTGGGTTCATAGGGCGGCGACCTGAGGTGGACCCGAGCCGCCTTCCCCCGGGCCAATACGCAGCCCACGACTTCCCGGTGCTGTCTGCCGGCCCCACACCCCGGATTTCGCTGGACAAATGGAGGTTCGAGATCACCGGGCTGATCGATGAGCCGAGATCCTGGAGCTGGGACGAATTCAACGCTCTGCCCTCGGAGACGGTGACTCTCGACATCCACTGCGTGACGAAGTGGTCGAAGCTGGACACGACCTGGACCGGCGTGTCGGTCGACACGCTGCTCGAGGGTGCGGAGACAGAAGCGACCCACATCATGGCCTCCAGCTACGGCGGCTACACGACCAACCTCCCATTGGCCGACGTGATGGAGGGCCGGGCCTGGGTCGCGACCGGTTACGACAAGCAACCGCTCCACCCTGAGCACGGCGGGCCGGCGCGTCTCCTGGTTCCGCATCTCTATTTCTGGAAGAGCGCCAAATGGGTGCGTGGGATCGAATTGCTGGCGCAGGACCAGCGCGGGTTCTGGGAGAGAAACGGATACCACGACTACGGGGATCCGTGGCGCGAGCAGCGGTACTGGGGCGATTGAGCCAGGCTCCCACGGCTCCCGTGCGGATGGACTGGCTGGCGGCCAGGGTCATCTCGAAGCACGACGAGACCCCACGGGTGCGAAGCATCGTCTTCGAATGCCCGATGTGGGCAGGCCACATGGCCGGCCAGCACGTCGACATCAGGCTCACCGCCGAGGACGGCTATCAAGCGCAGCGGAGCTACTCGATCGCCTCGGCGCCCGAGGATGACCACCTGATTCTGACCATCGAGCGGCTTCAAGACGGAGAGGTTTCGCCCTATCTGTTCGACGAGCTGGCGCCGGGCGACGAGCTCGAGATGAGGGGCCCGATCGGACGGCACTTCGCATGGACACCCGAGACTGGAGGACCGCTGTTGATGATCGCGGGCGGGTCAGGGGTCGTCCCTTTCCGCGCCATGCTCCGCCATCGGCGGGCGCATGACGTGGTGACGCCGGCCAGATTGGTCTACTCGGCCCGGACGATCGGGGATGTGATCTACCGCGAGGAGCTCGACGAAATCGAGGGCGCCGAAGCTGCAGACGTCGTTTTGGTCCTGACCCGTGCTCAGCCCGAGGGTTGGACAGGTTTCGACCGCCGCATCGACGCCGAGATCCTCTCCGAGGTGACGTGGATGCCGGGGATGAAGCCGAAGACTTACGTCTGCGGGCCAACCGGCTTCGTCGAGACGGTCGCCAACTGCCTCGTCGACCTCGGTCACGAGCCGGAGTCGATCCGGACCGAGAGGTTCGGCCCGACCGGGTGATGCACATCCATCGACACGGGAATTACGCGGCGGGCTGAGGCCTTGAACCAAGCAGCTCACCGAGAAGAGTCACTGGACGAAGCACCCACCACCGCGAGCCCGATGACCCATCGTCAGATCCTGCTGGTCCTCAGCGGGCTGATGCTGGGTCTCTTTCTGGCTGCTCTCGACCAAACAATCGTCGCCACTGCGTTGCCCACCATCGCCGGCGAACTGAGTGGCCTCGAGCACCTCTCCTGGGTGGTCACGGCCTATCTCCTCACCTCGACCGCCTCGGCGCCCCTCTACGGGAAGGTGTCGGACATGTACGGGCGGAAGATCGTCTTCCAGTTCGCCATCGTCACCTTCTTGATCGGGTCGGTGCTCGCCGGGATGTCCCAATCGATGACGCAGCTCATCGCTTTCCGGGCCATCCAAGGGCTGGGGGCGGGTGGCTTGATCGTGATGACGTTCACCATCGTGGGGGACATCGTCTCGCCCCGGGAGCGGGGTCGGTACCAGGGGTATATCGGAGCGGTTTTCGCGTTGGCGTCGATCGCCGGCCCGTTGCTGGGCGGCTTCTTCGTGGACAACTTCTCCTGGCGGTGGGTGTTTTACATCAATCTCCCCATCGGGCTGGCCGCTCTCTTCGTCACCGCGACCGTGTTGAACCTTCCCTTCCGCCGGGTCGATCATCCGGTCGACTACCTCGGAGCCGGCCTTCTCGTAGGTGGGGTCACCTCACTTCTGCTGGTCATGGTGTGGGGTGGCTCGGAATACCCCTGGGACTCGCCGATGATCATCGGATTGTCGGTCGTCGCCGTAGTGCTTCTCGGTCTCTTCCTCCTCCAAGAGCGGCGAGCGACCGAGCCGATCCTTCCCCTCCGGCTTTTCCGGGACCGCACCTTTGCCATCACCTCGGCAGCCGGATTCATCGTCGGCCTCGGCATGTTCGGCGGCATCATTTTCCTGCCCCTGTTCCTCCAGGTCGTAATGGGGACGACGCCTACCAATTCCGGGCTCTTACTGCTGCCTCTGATGGGTGGCGTAGTGGTCTCGTCGATCATCTCCGGGCGGCTGATCACCCGCACCGGCCGGTACAAGATCTACCCGATCGTCGGCACATCCCTCATGGCGATCGGTCTTTGGCTTTTCTCGACCATGACCGTCGAGACCCCCTTGCTCACGGCATCGACCTTCATGCTGATCTTCGGCACGGGGGTCGGCCTGGTCCTTCAGGTGCTGGTGATCGCGGTTCAAAACGCAGTGGAGGCGCGCGACCTCGGGGTCGCGACCTCGTCGGCCACTTTCTTCCGGTCGTTGGGCGGGTCCTTCGGGACCGCCCTCTTTGGGGCGGTGCTCACCAGCCAGCTCGCCATTCGACTGGCCAGCCTCCTCCCCGAGGGAGCTGAGATGGGGGAGCTGACCGGGAGCCCCGATCTGATCGCCCAACTTCCGGCAGGGACCAGGGAGTCGGTGATGGATGCTTTCTCCGGCGCGATAACGACGTCGTTCGCCATAGCCGTCCCGTTCGCCCTCGCCGCGCTCCTGCTAGTCATATTCCTTCCCGAACTGCCTCTGCGTGACACCGCCCACGTGGGCGCCGGCGAGCCCGACGCAAGCGTCTCCCCCGGCGCCATCGGGCACTGACGCAGCCGGGTCAGCCGAGCGGGACCGAGAATCGGACCCGCCCTCCGGGGCCGGGCTCGATTGTGATGGTCCCTCCGTGAGCCTCGACGATGCCTTTGGCGATGGCGAGCCCGAGCCCCGCCCCGCCCGATTCGCGACTCCGGGAATCGTCGGCGCGGACGAATCGCTCGAACACGCTATTGCCCATCTCTGTTGGGAATCCGGGGCCTTCGTCTACCACCGTGGTGACTGCATAGGACCCGTTTTGCTCGAGCAGGAGCCTCACCTTTCCTGATTCCGGGCTGTGCCGGATCGCATTGGCCAGGAGATTTCTCAGCACGCGACCAAGGGCGGCCGGGTCGCCCTGAACGGCGACGTGCCCCGGTGAATCGACAGCGAGGGCGACACGCCGTAGCGCAGCAGCCGGGGTCACCGCCTCCACCGCCTCGTCGGCGAGCTCGGCCATGTCGACACTGACGCTCGAGAGGTCGAGACGCCCGGACTCGATCCTTGCCAGGAGGAACAGGTCGTCGATCAGGTGGCGAAGATGTTCCAGGTCGAGGGCAAGGCCGCGCAGATACGCCTGCGGGTCGGGAGCTACGCCATCCTGGAGCGCTTCGACCGCGGCCTGCATCGAACCCATTGGTGTGCGGAGGTCGTGCCCGATCGCAGAGAGCAGGTGCCGCCGCTCGATCTCGGAGGCCTCGAGTGTGGCGATGGTCTCGTCGAGTGCGGCTGCGGCCCGGCCGAGCTCGTCGCTTCTGGACACGCCGGTTCGAGCGCTGAGGTCACCG
>Ga0105098_10000743_pt1 | contig 11544 bp, 10 predicted proteins | sample PPLLak21cMay2015_FD_79137 | JGI IMG/M metagenome (GOLD analysis project Ga0105098, IMG submission 79137) | Freshwater sediment microbial communities from Prairie Pothole Lake near Jamestown, North Dakota, USA - PPLs Lake P7 Core (1) Depth... | ecosystem: Environmental > Aquatic > Freshwater >... | reverse complement strand
GGCAGGATCGCAATCGATTCACATGCCAGCAAGGCTGAATCATACGCACCGCCGCGGCAGTAATTACCGGTGGATGGCCATACCGCTTTTTGCGTGGTCGGGTCGAACTGACCCGTGACCAGCCGCGGCACCAAACAGCTGAACGCCGCGCCGACTTTGTGCGCGCCGGTCGGGAACCACTTCCCAACCAGTACAACGATGCGCGCCGGGACACCCGTCAGCGAGGAGGGCAGCTCGAGAAAGTTGACCCCGCCGAAGGTCCCGCCGGAAGCGACCGGTTCATTATGCCAGTTGATCCGAAAGAGGTTGCGTGGATCGATGTCCCAAAGGCCGATCTTCTTCAGCTCATTCTTTACTTTTGCAGGGATCTTCGCAGGGTCCTTCATTTGCGCATACGTGGGGATGATGATGTCCCGTTCTTTCGCTCGCTTGATGGCATTTGCCCGGCGAGATTTTTCGATGGTTAGGTCAATGGTTGTCATGGATTTCTCCTACCGCTTATCTTATAGATAAGCCAACGTTTGGATTGTTTTGAAAGCCAAAATGAATTTCAAGCTTGGCTGATCATGCGGCACTCTGTAAGCAAAGTTGTCAGACAACTTGTATTATACCCTCACTGTCACAAATTTCACAATTGTGACAACGGGTATTGTATATCTCACAATGAATTCACCTACAATATTTTCTGGCTTTGAAAAGGTTTTCATCAAAAGGTTGCACCATGTCCAGCACAAGCCGTTCCCCTGCCCACGGGCAATAATATTGCCTAACTCTTTCTACTTCGGACCATTCCAGCTCGTGCCAGCCCGGAATATTGCGTTTGCGGTCCTTCAACCGAGCGCGATGCAAAGATTCATCTGAGCAGATGCACTCGATTACACGCCGCTCAGCTCCATATTGCTCTGACAATTGACTCCACGCCCTTCTGATCGTCTTTGAGCCTGCCACACTATCGAGGACAACCGATTGTCCCAACATGAGTTGTCGTTCCGCCAGGGTTGTCAACAGTTCATATCCTGCAGACCCCAATGATTTGTCTTTTGTAACCGGTTTCAGACCGCTCTGCAATAGTGTTGCTTCCAACCAATCCTTTGCAAACACGGGAATAAGAAGGTCTTTCCCCAGTGTTTCTGCGAGTTTACTCTTGCCTGTTCCCGGCAGACCGGAAAAAATGATCAGCTTCATGTTATCTCCACTTGTTTCACTCGTATTTTACCGAACAGGTATACTCTGGTTAATGTTCATCATAATATATCGGTATTTCGGCATTTATTTATAAGGAGAAATTATGAAACCAAAAGCAACAGGTACGTTATCAGGTTGTGTCCTCTGGATTATCGCGTTTGGCATGTTGAGTTCCTGTATTCTTCCCATGGCGATCATCGTTGGCAGTATTACCTCCGTAAGCGGCTTTGCCGTGCAAACGCTTGGACCCATGATCTGTCCCGATGGTACTACCGCAAAATCTTATTCGTATGCCACTACAACCACTGACGAATATGGTAATTCTCAGCCATCCACTGCTTACGAATTGCATTGTCTGGATGCGAACGGCGTCGTTGTGAAGGAAGATCCGATTGGATACGCATTCTGGTGGATTGGAATCATTACCCTGATTGGTCTAGTCATTGCCAGCCTGCTTGCATTTGCGCTGGCTGCGCCTGCAGGTGTGTTGATCGGAAAGTTATTGAATCGAAGACAAAAATCAAATATAACAACAGATATCGAACCACTATAAATATTTTATAACGAACCTGTAAAGTAATTTTAATGTAAGCGTCTCTTGTTCATAGTATGATGTGTGCATAAAGAGAAAGGAGGTACGCATAGAGACACGCCCAAAAATTCAACCGGAAGGTAGGATCGGGGCGCCCTAAACTGGTCAAAGCTCCGCTTTGCGCAGAGCGTCCAGACCGTTCTCCGAACGAAGAAGGAAGCAATCCCCGCTCCTTACCGGACAGCAAAAATACTGACGGATGGGTAACACCCATCCGTCCTTTTTATTACAGAGGTAGGTCGGGATGGCATCCCGACCTACTTTATATAGCACGAAGCGCCTTACTCATTCTATCCAGCCCTTGTTTGAGAATTTTCCGCGCTGTACCAAAATTGAGACGCACGTGTCCCTCCCCGTTCTGACCAAAAATTTTCCCATCGCTCAGAGCCACTTTTGCTTTCTCCAGGAAAAACGTATAGGGAGATGTTTTCAGATTCAATTGTGTAAAATCCAGCCAGGCCAGATACGTCGCTTTTGGCATTGTTATACGCACGCCCGGCATATTTTTCGTCACATAGTCAACCAGAAAATCGCGGTTGCCGGTCAGATAGGCGCGCAGTTCTGCCAGCCAGTCGTCACATTGACCGGAGAACGCGACTTGTGCGGCACGAAGGCCCAGGCTGGCTACATGCAGCCGTAAGTGCTGCACCACCTTAACGTACTGGTCGCGAAGATCTTTATCGGGAATGATCGCAAAGCCGCAAAACAAACCCGGCACGTTGAATGTCTTCGAGGGGGCGATCAGAGTGATGGTGTTCTTCGCGATCTCAGCAGACAACTTTGCTATGGGGATGAATTTTTGATCGTCGAGCAGCAGCTCGGAATGGATCTCATCGGAGACGATCAACACCTTATTCTCGAGGCAGATTTCCGCCATTCGCAGCAGATCCCTGCGTGAAAAGACGATCCCCAACGGGTTGTGCGGGCTGCACAACAGGAATAGGCCTGCTTTCTTTACCTGTTTTTTGAAAAGATCCCAGTCGATTTCATAATGCAGGATGTTGCCCCGCACCTGTTCGCTGAACGGCGCGTCGATCTGCGGGATCGACACATTGTTTTTTACTTCATGGAATTCATTGTATGCAGGCGGCTGGAGGAGATAACCTTTTCTCGTCGAACCGAAGGCGCGCGCCGCCACATTGAATCCGCTCACGATGCCGGTGACCGGCACGACGAATCCGGGCTTGACCTTCCAACCGTATAAGCGATCCATGCGCGCCGCGACGGTTTCCAGCAGCGTATTCGACGCCATTTCATACCCCAGCACACCCTGGTTGACCGCGTTGCGAAGCTCCTCCAGGATGGGCTTCGGCGCGGGGAAATCCATATCGGCCACCCACATCGGAAGGACATCTTTTGGATAGAATGTCCATTTGTTGACAACACCTGTAGTGCGACGATTCGGAATGCGGTCGAAGTTGTGAGCCATAGTGTCCTTCCAGTGATTATCCCGCAGTTCGATTTTTGAAATGCTTTAGCATTGAATTGCTTAGCAATTCATGGCAAATCGTGCGGGATAGCATTACTTTTTATACGCCACGATCATACCATCCCGCGCGGGGAAGAGCGAAACGATCCAATCCAGATCACTCGTGATATCCCGCGTGAAGCGGCGGATGGCTTCCGTGCTTTCTTCATGATCGTTTGGATCCAGCGTTTGTCCATGCCAGAACATGTTATCGACGATCAGGATGCCGCCATGCCGCAACTTCTCTTTGATGACCGGGAGCGAATCAGGGTATGCCTCTTTATCAATGTCGTTGAAGATGATGTCAAATGGACCATCCGCCTGCCGGAGGCTTTCCACCGCTTCGGCGACGTGGAACTCGACGACCTCCGCTCTCCCCAACGCGGACAAATGGCCGGCCGCGCGTTTCGACAGCTTTTCATCCCAGACAGTATGATGCACCACACCTCCCCCATTTTCCCTGACTGCCTTTGCAAACCAGGCCGTCGAATACCCATATCCTGACCCAAGCTCAAAGATGGATTTGGCATTGATCATACGCGCGAGTTGATAGCAATAATGTCCGCAGACCGGACCAATGATGGGAAAATTGTTTTTCTCGGCATACTCTTCCATCTTCTGCATCTCCGGTTCACGCGGCGGGAGGAGGGAAATAAGATAATCCTGCACAGGCTGGTAGTCAATTCTGCTCACGGTTTTCTCCTTTATAACAATAAGTTCGGTAGAAGCAAATGTCACGCTGCCCCGCTGGCGCGGGATACCCTACGGGCACGATGTCTTCGAAAAGCGTGACCTACTTAAGAATTGCTCTCACAACCGGCAAAACCTTCTCGGCCCACATGGCATACATCTTTGCCGAGGGATGCAATCCATCTGACGCGATCAACGCGGTATCACTTACAGCCTCACGTGAAACTGGCGTGACGTCCACGTAATGGACGCCTGCCTTTTTTGCCTCTTCCCGATTCACCGAATTGAATTTATCGATTTCCTTCGCAATCTGTTCACGTTCCCGGCCCGCAGCAAAAGGCGTGATGCCCCAATCCGGGATGGACAGGACAATCACCTTATGCGGGTCGCCGCCTGCAAATTCGATTGCCTTCCCCAGCAGGAAGCGGAAGTCCTCACGATATTCATTCACGGAATAACCGCGATACTGATCGTTGACGCCGATCAAAAAGGTAACCAGATCATATGTCCCTCTGGGCGGGTTGATTTGAATTCCTTCCCAGAGTTCATCCACCGTCCAGCCGGTGCGCGCAACGATCGTGACTTCGGCTTGAATCTCTTCGGCTTCGAGTAACCCTGCAAGCTGATCCGGCCAGCGGTCCTCTGCCGGAACACTTTCACCAATCGTGTATGAATCACCCAGGGCAAGATAACGAATGATCGACATATCCTCTTCTCCCGAAATTTTCTCTAAAGTTGCTGCCTGGCAGCCAACCAGCAGTGCCAGACACAAACATGTTTCACTCCAGCGATTATAGCCATAAAACTTTCCTTTTCGAGAAAAGCATATGTCACCCTGAGCATAGCGAAGGGTCTCCGCCGCGAGCCTCAAACGGCGAGTGCGGCGGGATTCTTCTCTCCTTTCAGTCGCTCAGAATGACATTATGCTTCTCATACCTGGTGTTCCCTAAATAAAAAAAGACACGACCACAACAGTTGTGTCCCGAGTAAAAGGGCAGCTTTGTATGCGATCAAATCGTCTGACGGCGCGTCAGGCTGAAGATGGCTATTCCCAGCATAAGGGCAGCCGCGCTCCAGGCGCTGAGGACGACCACCGGCGCAGAGGTCTGCTTGACCGCGATCCCCGCGAATGCCCAGATTAGCACGGATAGATATCCGACGTCCCGCCGAGTCAGCGCCATCGCCAGGCCCAGCAGGGAGGCAACTGCCAGCATGATCACCGCCCAGGTTTGAGCGGGGATGCCGAACCCGTCCCACTCGACGAAGTACAACCAGGACGTGATGTTCGCGACTGTGGCAACCGTGATCCAGCCGAGATAGACGCTGAATAAAACATCCACGGACCAGTACTCGAGGCGCGTCACGGACGAGCGATTGACGTTCAGTCGCAGATAACTCGCGATCAGCAATCCCAGCAGTGCCAGCATGACCAGCACGCTTAGACCAAACAGGTTGTAATGCCAGCAGAACAGCCAGGCGGCATTGGCGAGATTGCTGGCTGCAAACAGATAGCCGAGCCGTCGCAGCCGCGGGTTATCCTTTTGCGACGGCAGGAACTGAAAGATGATGAAGGCGATCCAGCCGAGGTAGATGACGCTCCAAATGGAAAAGACGTAGCCGGCCGGGACAAAATAGACCTGGAAGCGGTCTGAGATTTCGCCGGTGTCCTGTCCGTTCAGCGGCAGGGTGACCGCCAGAATATTGATGGTGAGTGCCAGAATGACGGTCAACAAGTTGGTAGCCTGGCGGAGGGTATCTTTGGACATGCAAATCTCCTTAGTCTGTTGGTGGTCGAGTAGCCCGAATGTTCCTGGAGGGCATATCGAGACCACCCATTTGAAGTATTTATGTGCTGGGTTGGTCTCGACACTACTCGACCAACGGCTTGTCTTTGTAAATCACAAACTCAACATCAATGCCGGGACTCGGCTGACCTTGCCCCAGGCGCTGAGTGAGGCGCGGCGGGTAAAGACATCATAATCGTGCTTCTCGATGTCATCAAGAATGCCCTGATAAAAAACGGATGCGGCGCCGACGGCCAGCTGCCCTTCCCGCTCGAGCATTTTTATGCCCGCCCAGGATTCATTGTACAGCAGGCGTGTGCGCTCGATCTGAAACGTCATGAACTGGCGCCAGTTGTCCGTGAGGCGTCCTCCGGCAATATCTGCTTCCTGAATGCCGTAAAAGGCGAGTTCTTCTCGCGGCAGGTAGAGGCGTCCGTTTTTGTAGTCCTCGCCTACATCGCGCAGGATGTTGGTCATCTGTAACGCGACGCCAAGCTTGATGGCATAGGGAACCGCCTCGTGATCCTTGAAGCCCACGATGTACATGCTCATCAGCCCCACCGTGGAGGCGACACCGTAACAATACGTGGCAAGCTCGTCGAAGGTCTGGTAGCGGGTTTGGGACAGGTCGCGGGCGACGCCATCGACCAGCTGCAGCGCGTAGTGGCGTGGGATGTGGCAGCGGGTGAGGGTATCGGCCCATGCGGCGGCGACCAGGTCATGATCGGCGAAGGAGCCGGTTTCCACCATCGTGCGCCAGTAATCCAATTGGGAATCTCGTTGAGCATCTGAGGGTCTATCCACGATGTCATCCACGGTCCGGCAGAAGGCGTACAGGGCGCGGACAGCCGACCGTTTTTCCTCAGGGAGAAGCCCGGTGGCAAAATAAAAGGATTTGCTGTGCCGGGCGGTAATCTTCTCTGCCTGCTTGTAGGCTTTTCGCAGAGAGGCATCTCCTGCCCAGTACGAAAAGAAGGGGCGGGTACGCGGGTGCGGGACGCTGCCGGCAAGGGCGAGGAGTTGATTTTCCCAATTGGCTTGTACTTGCATAAGGACCTCCAGGTTTTGTGTTAGGCATATTGTACAGATTTTGTTCAGTTTGTCAAGGTTTTGCAAAGAAATATATTGACAAATAATGGACAACGTGTATAATCAGGTCAACTCGGTGGTTCACGCCAAGCGTCGAAACTACCACTAACCGAAGTATTTTGCTTACATGGTGGTCTTGATAGACCCCGTTTCTCTCGCAGTTCGATTTTTGAATTCGAATTGCTTGGCAATTCGTGGCAATTCATGGCAAATCGTGCGAGAGAACAGGGTACTCGACCACCGGAAATTGGAGAAAACATGCAAAAACCAACTGCTCTTGTGATCGGTGCCGGCATCGGCGGGATCGCCACGGCCGGCCGGCTTGCCAGAAATGGATACGACGTGACTGTTCTGGAGAAGGAATCTACCCCCGGCGGGCGCGCCAACCAGATCCTGCGCGAGGGTCACCGCTTCGACATCGGGCCGACACTGTTCCTCATGCCCGAAATCTGGGAGGAAACCTTTGCCGCGCTCGGCGAACGAATGAGCGATCATCTCGAACTCAAGCGCATCGACCCCACCTACAAGGTCCACTTCGCTGACGGCCTGCAACTGGAGCTGACCTCAGACATCGGCAAGATGCAAACGCAGCTTGAAAAAGTCGAGAAGACTGCGTTTACCGGCTTCCTCAACTACATGGCCGAGGGGAACAAGCATTACAAAATGTCGGTGGAGAAATTCGTGGGACGGAATTTTTACAACCTCTTTCAATATTTCTCGCTGGCAAACCTCCCCCTCCTGTTCCAGCTCAAGGCCTTGAAGAAGCACCACGCCAACGTGAGCAAATACTTCAACGATGACAGACTCAAAGCCGCCTTCACCTTCCAAAACATGTATCTGGGGTTAAGCCCCTTCGACGCGCCCGCGACCTATTCCCTGCTGCAATACACGGAACTCGCCGAGGGCGTCTGGTATCCCATGGGAGGCATGTATGCGGGCATCCAGGCGCTCGTAAACATCGCCGAAAAACTGGGGGTGAAGTTTATTTACAACGCGCCGGTAAAAAAGATGATAGAAGAAAGCGTCGCCCTGAGGCTCTCGAAGGGAGGAAAGATTTCATCTGTCATTACGGAAGATGGACGAGAATTCAGAGCAGATATTTTCATCGGCAACGCGGACCTTCCCTATATTTATAAAGAATTGCTGCCTGAAAACAAGGAGGCGAAGAAGCTCGAGAACAAACTCTATACCTGCTCCACGATCATGTTCTACTGGGGCGTGGACAAGGAATACCCGCAGATCGCACATCATAACGTCTTCCTGGGCGGCGATTACAAAGCCTCGTTCGACCAGATCTTCAACGATCACACCCTGCCCGAAACACCGTCATTCTATGTCCATGCGCCTGCGCGCACCGACCCGGCCGCGGCACCCAAAGGACAGGACACGCTTTATGTCCTCGTCCCTGTTGGACACCTGGACGCGCGCTCCGGGCAGGATTGGGAGGCGCTTGTGGACCGCGCCCGCGAAACTGTACTCACGCGTCTTGGCAAAGAAATGGGCGCGGGCGATCTGAAAGAGCACACCAAGTTCGAGATCGTGTACCAGCCCAAAGTCTGGAAGGAGCGCTTCAATCTTGCGAAGGGCGCGGCGTTCGGTCTCAGTCACAACTTCTGGCAGGTTGGCTACCTTCGCCCGCAGAATCGTCACAAACAATACAAGAATCTTTACTTTACGGGCGCGTCCACACATCCGGGCACAGGTTTGCCGATTGTCCTGCTGTCCGCGCGCTTGACGACAGAGCGTATCCTGGAAGAAGCAGGTACAATATCTGTACAAAACATGATCAAGGCGCTCGCCGAAGCACGAGCCTGAAAAGGTAGTCAAATGGCCAGTACAACACCCGCTTTCAACCTCAAAGTCGTTCTCAAGGAAACCGGCATCGCCGCCGATACGCTGCGCGCCTGGGAGCGCCGTTATGGACTTCCCATGCCGCAGCGCAGCGCGGGTGGTCATCGTTTGTATTCGCAGCGCGACATCGAAACGATCAAATGGCTGATGAAACGACAGGTGGAGGGACTCTCCATCTCGCGCGCGGTGGATCTGTGGAAGGAGCAGCTCGCCTCCGGTTCCGACCCTCTGGCGGGTTCCATTCCCCCGGGCATCCTCCCTGCTGCCAGCGCGACCCTCGAAAGCCTGCGCCGTGACTGGCTGGCGGCCTGCTTCAAATTCGATACCCTCGCGGCAGAACAGATCTTAAACCAGGCGTTTGCCGTGCACTCCGTTGAGATCACTTGCAGCGAGATCATGATGCGAGGTCTGTACGAAGCCGGGGAACTCTGGCATGAGGGCACGGTGACCGTTCAACAGGAGCATTTTGCTTCAGAGATCGCCACGCGGCGGCTGGAAGCCTTGATCAGCGCCTCGCCGGCTCCGACACGGGCAGAAACGATCCTGGTCGCCTGCCCGCCGGAGGAGTGGCACACCTTTCCGTCATTATTGATCACGCTCTTCCTGCTCCGGCGCGGCTGGAATGTCGTGTTCCTGGGAGCCGTGGTCCCGACCGAGCACATGGAGGAGACTATCAAGAGCGTCGATGCCAGGCTCGTCGTTCTCTCGGCGCAGACATTGATAAACGTGCTTTCCCTGCGCGAGATGGCGCGCTTCCTGAGGGAAAAAGGCGTCCCAACGGCCTTTGGCGGACGGGCCTTCAACCACATCTCCAGCCTATCCAGCCGGATCCCCGCCCATTTCCTCGGGGACTCGATCGAAGCTGCCATCCCGATGATCGAAAGCCTGGTCACCGATCCTGTCCCTGCACCTGCCGAGGAAACAATCGAGAAAAGAACGCTGCAACTTGCGGCAGCCTACAAAGAAAAACGCACCATGATCGAGAGTCTGCTTCTGGATTACGCAAAATTTCAAAACCAGACAATTGACTATATCGATACTGCCAATCATTTTCTTGGCAGGACGCTCACTGCCGCGTTGGGACTGGGTGATATCTCCTATACTTCCACGGAAGTGCATTGGCTGGCTGATCTGCTTGTTGGGCGTAATATACCTTTGTCTCAGTTGCCCCTGTTTCTTAGTTACTATGCGCAAGCCATACGCGAGGTCATGGGGGAAGATGGGCAGCCTCTTTCTGCCTGGCTCACAGCAGAAGCTCAAAAGTTCAAAACATAGGTGGATAAATGCACAGAAATGTTCAAGCGACATCCGTATGTTCAAATCTCCCGGGTGCTCTTATTTCTGCTGTACAACTACAAGTTGTCGAAAGAGAAAATCAACATGACTGAAAACAAACGCGATCTTTCCGTATCCATGGCGCGCACCAACGTGATTGTGTTGTTCACGAGCCTGCCTATCGCAATTTTGCAGTTCCTGATCTTCAATACAGTGCGGGGCGCGGCAGATGTGGAGATGTCGTTGAACCTCCTCGTTCTCCTGATTGCGGTGTTTCTGGGCATCGTAATACATGAACTTATTCATGCGATTAGCTTTTTGATCTTCGGACGCAAATCATTTTCTGCCGTCAAGTTTGGTATCCAATGGAAAACCCTTACACCCTACGCACATTTGAAGGAGCCTGTGGAGGTGAACGCCTATCGAATCGGTGCATTCATGCCCGGGTTTCTCCTGGGAATCCTTCCCTTTTTTTTGAGCCTCCTGTTTGTCGACAGTAATCTTTTCCTGTTCAGCCTGATTAATACGGCTGCTGCGGGCGGAGACTGGTTAATCCTTTGGCTGATCCGCGATGTGCAAAGGGGAATGCTCGTTGAAGATCATCCCACCAACGCAGGCTGTTACGTGCTGGAGCCATAAACAGAATGTGTATTTTACGAAGAAATTGAAAAAGGCATGGTAAACAATATATCTGTTGAAACAGGCCGCGCGGCTTTAGGCGCGCTGATCAAGGAAGGTTCCCCGCTGGGACCTTTGAAAGTGATGGCAAGGCAAATCGGGCGCTTCTTTCAGATCCCGATCCCGGGCTTTCGCCCGTTCGTGGTGTTTGGACCCGAGGCAAATCGCAAGGTGCTGGTAACGGAACGGAATAAGGTCTTATGGCGCAACACCGATCCGGTCACCGATCTGTTGCGACGCGGCGTACTGGTCACTGACGGGGAAGAGCATGACCGTTATCGTGGATTAATGGAACCGCCGCTTCACCCTTCGCAGCTCTCGAACTACACCCAAATGATGATCGAGCAGACCGACCGTGTCTCCTCCACATGGAAGGATGGCGAAACCGTTGACATGCTGGTCGAAGCCCGCAAGATCGCGCTGCTGATCATTGTGCAGGCGCTTTTTAGCAAAGACGTCTGGAACGATCTGCCGCGCATCTGGACACCGATCCTCCAAGCCATCCGGTACATCTCGCCCGGGACATGGATCTTTTGGCGAAGGATACCGCGGCTCGGATTCCGAAAACATCTGAACGTTTTGGACGATTATCTTTATCAGGTCATTTCCGACCGCAGACGATTGACCACGGACCACACTTGCGCCTGCGCGCACGATTTGCCAGGCAAATCGAGGTGTGGCCTATCGTCTGTGGTCAATCGTCCTCACGATCTGCTCCAGCACCTGATCGACGCGGGACTCTCTGATCACCTCATCCGCGACCAGATGCTGACGATGTTGATCGCCGGGCACGACACGTCCACTGCCCTGCTGGCATGGACGTTCGCCTCCCTCGGCCAGCATCCCGATATCCAGGCGCGCCTGGTTGAAGAAGTGGATTCCCAGGACAGATCCCCTTTGCTCGACCAGGTCATCAAGGAAAGCCTGCGGCT
>Ga0105098_10000741_pt1 | contig 11558 bp, 12 predicted proteins | sample PPLLak21cMay2015_FD_79137 | JGI IMG/M metagenome (GOLD analysis project Ga0105098, IMG submission 79137) | Freshwater sediment microbial communities from Prairie Pothole Lake near Jamestown, North Dakota, USA - PPLs Lake P7 Core (1) Depth... | ecosystem: Environmental > Aquatic > Freshwater >... | reverse complement strand
GTCCCGCTCACGCAGTCCCTGTATGATGCCGTTGCCGAGGGTGTCCGGCGGGCAACCCGGGAAGTCCCGCTCCGCCCCAATGTCGTAGACCCTCTGAGCCGGCACAACACGAAGGACAATACCGGTGCCGGGATCCCGGCCATCCACGTGAGACCCGGGGACAAGTTTACGGTAACGGTCCTCCCGAAGGGTGCGGGTGCCGAGAACAGCTCCCGTACGGCAATGCTCCTCCCCTCGCATGTCTACGGCATCGAAGGGTTCGTGGTCGAGACGATGCTCCACGCAGAGGGAAAGCCCTGCCCGCCGGTCTTCCTCGGTGTGGGTATCGGGGGCACGTTTGACCTTGCCGCTGCGCTTGCCAAGGAGGCGCTGCTCCTGCCGGTCGATACCATGACAGCGTTCGAACAGCAGATCTGCACCTCGGTCAACAAGCTCGGGATCGGTCCGATGGGCCTTGGCGGGGACTTCACTGCCCTTGCCGTGAAGGTAAAGATGGCCGGCTGCCATACGGCATCGCTCCCGGTCGCCGTCAATGTCCAGTGCTGGGCGAACCGGCACGCAATGGTTGAGGTAAAGCGATGAGCACACAACCAGTCCAGCTCCGTACCCCGCTTGGCGAGGAGGTCCTCGCCCTCCATGCCGGGGACCGCGTCGAGCTCTCCGGCATTGTCTATACTGCACGGGACGAGGCGCACCTTCGGATGCAGGAAAAGGGGATCCCGTTCGATCCCAGGGGTGCGGTCATCTACCATTGCGGTCCGGTTATTCGGGACAATAAGGTCATCGCCGCCGGCCCTACGACGTCTGCCCGGATGAACGAGCTCTCCGGGTTCCTCATCGAAAAGGGTGTGCGGGGGCTTATCGGGAAAGGGGGAATGGGTGAAACGGTGCGGGAGCAGCTCCGGAACAGGGGCGTCTACTTCGCCTTCACCGGGGGATGTGCCGCCCTTGCCTCATCTCATATGGTCCTGAAAGGCGTCTTTTACGAAGACCTCGGGATGGCCGAGGCGATCTGGGTAATCGAACTCGACCGGCTCCCGCTGGTGGTCGGGATCGATGCCCATGGGAATGATATCTTCGAGGCCGCCCGGACCAATGCCGGAAAGGCCTTCCGGTCGTACTCAGCCACGTCCTGCACGGGCAGGCAGTGATCCAAAAGAAGAGGTTTTTTGTAAAGCCCCCGAATATATACTACGATAGGACGCATTTCATGAAACTTGCCATTGACGAGACACGCTGCAAGGGCTGCAACCTCTGTACTAAGGTCTGTCCGTACAAGATTTTTAAGGAGGGAAAGAAAGCCAACCGCAAGGGCATCATCATCCCCGAACTGGATCGTCCCGAGCGGTGCACGAACTGCAGGCTGAAGCACCTCTACGGGCGCACCCTCTGCGGTGTCTGCCAGCTCACCTGTCCTGACCAGGCAATCCACTGGGTGGAAGAACAACCGTATGAACCCCATAAGGTGGCGATTGAATATTGACGTCGAGACTTGAGTTCTGGCAGGGCAATACCGCCTGTGCAGAAGGAGCCCTTGCTGCCGGCTGCCGGTTTTTCGGGGGATACCCCATCACCCCGTCAACAGAAATTGCCGAGCACATGGCAGTCAAGCTCCCGAAGAAAGGCGGGGTGTTCATCCAGATGGAAGACGAGATTGCATCGATGGCCTCGATCATCGGTGCATCCTGGACCGGTGTCCGTGCGATGACAGCGACCAGCGGGCCCGGGTTTTCCCTGATGATGGAGAACATCGGGTACGCGGCGATGACCGAAACCCCCTGCGTTGTCGTCAATATACAGAGAGGCGGCCCCTCAACCGGCCAGCCGACCATGGGAGCACAGGGAGATATGATGCAGTGCAGGTTCGGCTCCCACGGGGACTATTCGGTCATTGCGTTGTGTCCCGCGAGTGTCCAGGAGATGTATGAGCTTACTGCGAAGGCATTCAACCTCGCGGATAAGTACCGTGTCCCGGTATTCCTGATGGCGGATGAGGTTGTCGGGCACATGCGGGAGAAGATCATCGTTCCGGATTCGGTAGAACAGGTCCCGCGGAAGGCTCTGGTCAAGGGAACGCTCCCGTTCAAAGCTGACAGCGACCTCATCCCCGGGTTCCCGCAGTTCGGCAAGGGCTACGGGGTACATGTGACCGGGCTCACCCACGATGAAAGGGGATACCCGTGTGCGACGAACCCGAAACTGCACGAGTCCCTTGTCATGCGGCTCGTGGACAAGATCGAGTCAGCCCGATACGATATGGCAGATTTTGACATTCTTAATCCCGAAGCGGAGCTGGTCTTCATCGCGTACGGGGCCCCCGTCCGTACCGTCCAGCAGATCATGCACGACCATCCCGGCGACAACATCGGGTTCCTGCGGATCAGGACGGTCTGGCCGTTCCCTGAGTTTGCCCTGGGGAAATTCAAAAATGCACGACATTTCCTTGTCCCTGAGATGAACCTTGGCCAGATCGCCCGGGAGATCGAGCGCCATACGAAGGTGCCCGTCACCAGTCTCCCGAAACTGGGTGGCGAGCTGCATACCCCTGCTGAACTGCTGGCTGCACTGGAGGCGCACCGATGAGTTTTGAGGACTGGTACCGGCAGGACCGTCTCCCGCATATCTATTGTGCCGGGTGTGGCAATGGTACCGTTGTCAACTGCACGCTCGCCGCAGTCGAGCAGATGGCCTGGAAGAAAGAGGATACGGTCTTTGTCTCCGGCATAGGATGTTCCTCCCGTGCCCCAGGCTACATAGTTACCGACTCGCTCCATACCACCCACGGGCGGGCAATTGCCTTTGCAACCGGAGTAAAACTCGCAAACCCGGACCTCCATGTCGTGGTCATAACCGGTGATGGTGACCTCGCTGCAATCGGCGGCAATCATTTCATCCATGCCTGCCGGAGGAACATTGACCTGACCGTTGTCTGTATGAACAACCAGATTTACGGGATGACCGGAGGCCAGGGAAGCCCGACCACCCCGCTGGGATGTCTCTCCTCGACTACCCCGTACGGCTGTGCCGAGACACCTTTCGATCTCTGCGATCTCGCCATCGCAGCAGGGGCCAATTACATCTCCCGCTGGACCTCCTATCATGTAAAAGAGCTCGAAAAAGCCGTCCTTGCCGGCCTGCAGACCCCGGGTTTTTCCTTCATTGAGGCGCTGGTACAGTGCCCGACGGCGTTCGGGCGCAGGAACAAGTTCAAACAGGTGGCAGACCACGTAGAATACCTCCGGTCCCACTCGATGCTGAAAGCAAAACGCGACCGGCTGCTGGAGAAGGGTGAACCTGTTCCCACAGATATGTTCATTGTCGGGGAACTTATGCGGAGGAACCGTCCTGCACTCGGGGTGAAACCATGAGACATGAAGTAAGGTTCTCGGGGTTCGGCGGGCAGGGGATCATCCTTTCTGCCGTGATCCTGGGAAGGGCTGCCGTGATGCATGACAACAAGTTTGCGGTCCAGACGCAGGTCTATGGGCCGGAAGCCCGGGGCGGTGCATCAATGAGCGCAGTGATCATCGATGACTCACCCATCCTGTATCCCAAGGTTGCAGACCCGGACATCTACGTGATCATGTCCCAGGAAGGTTTCGAGAAATATGGTGCACATGTCCGGAAGGATGCGGTGATGCTCATCGATTCCACGCTCGTATATTCAAGGCCGGACTGCAGATATATCGAAATCCCGGCAACCCGGGAGGCAAAACACACGCTGGGACGCGACATCGTGGCAAATATCGTGATGCTGGGTGCACTGGCTGCCTCGACCCGTGTCGTCAGCGAAGCCGCACTTGAAAAAGCGATCCTTGACTCGGTTCCCAAGGGCACCGAGGCACTTAACCTGAAAGCAATGAAAAAAGGCATTGAACTGGCCGCAGGGAGCACACCACCATGAAATTACGCGAATATGAGGCAAAAAAAATCATCCGGGAGTACGGTATCCCCGTCCCGGCAGGATTTCTTATCCAGTCCGCGGATGAACTTCCGGTACATCTCGCCGAACTTGGCGAAAATATCGTCCTGAAAGCCCAGGTGGATGTTGGCGGAAGGGGAAAGGCAGGGGGTATCCTGATGGCAGACCGCAAAAATGCCGTCGCCACCGCACAGGACCTGTTCAAAAAAGAGATCAAGGGGCTGCCGGTCCGCGAGATTCTTGCCGAGCAGCGGCTCGGGATCCAGCATGAATACTATCTTTCCATCACCGTTGACCGCTCGAGCAAACAGCCGTTGATCCTCTTTACCGAGGCCGGTGGCGTGGACATCGAGATCACGGCAAAAGAGCACCCCGAAGCGATCCGCACGGCAATCGCAAATCCCCTGATGCGGGAGATACCGCCGTTCATGCTCCGGGAACTTGTCGGCATGGCACCAAAAGAGATCGGTCCGATCATCAACAGGCTCTACCGGGTATTCCTGGAAAAAGATGCACTGCTTGCCGAGATTAACCCGCTTGTCACCACTACGCAAGGTGTGTTCGCCGCAGATGCGAAACTCATTATTGACGATAATGCCCTGGGAAGGCAGGGATTTGCGGTCAACCGCGACCTCACCGACCGTGAACGTGAAGCAGAGAAATACGGTTTTTCCTATGTCGAACTGGACGGCACGATCGGCGTGATCGGGAACGGGGCCGGCCTCACCATGTCGACCCTTGACCTCATAGGGTTCTACGGCGGTAAAGCTGCAAACTTCCTGGACGTCGGTGGCGGTGCCGAAAGCGAGCGGGTGATGCACGCGGTCAGGCTTGTCGGCAGTGTTCCGTCGGTAAAGGTCATCGTGGTCAACCTCCTCGGGGGTATTACTAAATGCGATGAGGTCGCAAAAGGGATCATTGCCGCAGACATCCCCCAGAAAGTGATCGTGCGGCTTGCCGGTACCAACGAGGCAGAAGGCAGGGCAATGCTCTCGGAAAAAGGCTACGAGATGCTGGACACGATGGACCTCGTGGTCAGGAAAGCCGTGGAGGTGGCAGCATGATCTACGGGGATAAGAAAACCGGTATCTTAGTGCAGGGAGCCACCGGAAAACAGGGTGAGTTTCACATCGGGCTGATGAATACCTATGCCCGTGAGGTGGGAGCACGGGGTGTCGTGGCAGGCGTGACTCCTGGCAAGGGCGGCAAGGAAGTCCACGGCGTCCCGGTCTATAATACCGTGAAAGAGGCGATGCGGGACCATGATATCTCAGCCAGCGTCATTTTCGTCCCGGCCATGGCTGCTGCCGATTCCATCATGGAGGAGGCACATGCCGGTATCGAGACTATCGTGGCGATCACCGAGCACATCCCGGTGCATGATACGATGAAGGCACTTGCCTATGCAAAGATGGAAGGGTGCAGCGTCATTGGACCCAACTGCCCCGGGCTCCTCTCTCCCGGGGAAGTGAAGATGGGGATCATGCCGGCGGGATTATTCCTGCGAGGGAATGTCGGAGTGATATCCCGGAGCGGCACCCTGACGTACGAAGTTGTGGACGAGCTTACCCGGGCAGGCATCGGGCAGAGCACTGTTGTCGGTATCGGTGGCGATCCGGTAATCGGCCAGACCTTTGTCGATGTGCTGAAGCGATTTGAAAAAGACCCGCAGACAAAAGCCGTGGTGCTCATCGGTGAAGTGGGCGGGAATCTTGAAGAGGAAGGGGCAAAGTCCACCGATCTCCCCATCGTGTCGTATATTGCGGGGATATCAGCTCCCCCGGACAAACGCATGGGCCATGCCGGTGCAATCGTTGAGGGTGGTGAAGGCGATGCCCGCTCCAAGATCGGCCGGCTCAGGAAGCTGGGCGTGCCGGTGGCATCGCGTCCTTCCGAGATACCGGATATGGTGAGGGATTTGTTCAAGGGTCATTGCTGAACGGGGTTTGATCTAGATAGACTCTCATTTTCGTATTTATGAGAGTCACCCGCCTCAGGGCCTCTCCGAGGCACGGCGGGGCGGGAGGTTTTGAATTTTTTATGTTCCTGATCCGCCACGGGGGCGCCCCGTCGGGGGTGGCGGCGTTCATCATAATGGATTTCAAAGATACAATGCCTGAAAAAACAATATCCATGGTGATTATTTTATGAGAATCACCCACATCAAGGCCTCTTCGAGGCACAGCGGGGACAGAAAATTATTAGAGCTTTAATTATTGATCCGCCACGGGGGTGTCCCTTCGGGGGCAGCGGCGTTCATCCTTTTTTGCTTCGGTGAGCTGCGGAGGACCTGATTATATTTGAAATTTTGCGAAAACTTTTACCATCTCTGTCATGTTTCTGCACTGGGGAGGTAGCAACCTCTTTCATAAGAGCGAATTCCTGTCTGAAATGAAAATCAGACCGTTTTTCATTCCAGGCTTTTAACGTGTTATTTCCACCCCCACCTCATTCCTCCGCAGGAACCCGGGTGTCCATGGAGCATTATACCGCATGAGTACCGGCTGGCCGGTGCCGGTAATGCCGGCTTTTTTCAGTCCCTCAAGCAGCCGGACCTTCGCAGTATTGACATCCTCCTCTGAGGCATTTCCTTTAAACTGTATGACGGCGACCTCCCGTGGGGGAAGCGTTGAGATCTTCACACGCTGGTCCAAAGGAACCGGTATATCCTCCTCCCGCTTACCCTCCGGCATCACAAATGACATTGATCTCTCATCGGAAATCACCGGGGCAGTCATCTGGATCTTTTCAGAGGTGATTACCGGGGCAGTCATCGGAAGTTTCGTCCTTGTCTGATTGTTCCCGGTGATATAGGCGAAAAGCACGTTAAATCCCCGGTCATCTCCGTCATCTGCAACGGTCGCCAGTACCATCCGGGGGTATTTCCGGAACTCTATCTGTCCGATCTTTCCGGTAATTTCATAGGCAACGGTCTCGGTCATACGTGCGCTCATCTCCTGTTTATGAAGTATCCCTCACCGAACTGAGGGGTGTTCCACTTTTTTAAAGTATCGCTGGTATTCAATGGAAATAAAAAATGAGCGGGTAATTGCAGGTGCCAAGGGTGAACAATTCCTGTTTATTGTGGCTTCACCCGCACCGTAAATGTGGCGGGTTCTTTCATTTCCCTGACCTTCTTTGCCATAGTGCGATTCTTTATCCTTTCCGAGGGATAACCGGTTAAAACAAATGTCAGCCACCCAGTATTTTCCCATTCCCCCGGAACTGTTTGCGCTTGCCGGTGAAACCGTCAACAGGCGTGTGTCGCGGCTGCCCTTCCTTCGAAGCGGGGTTATGGTAACCGGTGAACTGCTCGGTGTTGCCATGGAATGTCTCAATGCCGAGTTCAACAAAACCCTGGCGCTCCGGACCCCCCCGGATGCAGCCGTGAAACCCGATGACGGGCTTGACTGCTGCATCGAAGCGCGTCTCAGAATCCCGGGAAAGACCGTTGTCCCGGTAATTGTCGAGGTGCTGTGCAGTGCAGGTATTGCAGAAGCTACAGAATTCCTGGACCGCCGTGCTCACCGCCCCCGCAAAGCTGTGCGTCTGCTCCCGCCATGGACGTGGGATGCTGGTCCGGTGATGTCGAAAGCAGTCAGGCTCCCGGGTGCGGGGCATGACGATGACGCCTCCACCGTATCCTGGATGAGCATGTGCCCGGTGTGCCGGACCGGGATCCTGAACCGGGTTGTAGGAAAACAGCTATTTGGCATTCCTCACACGGATTTTTACATCGAATGCACGCACTGCGGGGCAAAATTTATTCCTGTCGGAACCCAGTTCCGGCTGGTGTCCATCGCCACCGTCCGCGATCCGCTCTGGAGGAAACACCTGGACCAGACATTTCCTGCAGAGACCTGGGCAGCTCTCGCGCGGGGAGCTGTCCCAGGTGGAAAACCCTTCCAGCACCCGGTGGGAAAAAAGCCTGACAGCAGCCCGTCCCCAAAGTTACCTGCGGGAAGCCTCACGCAGCTGAAAGACGGGTCCCTTGTCGTCCCGGTCGGGGATAAGACACTCTTTTTCAAACCTCTGAAACTGAATTTTACCGGGGCAGTACGGGGGGATGTCTTTGCCCGGGTACAAAAACCTCTTTCCGGGATCCTGGAAAATCCCGCTTTCAGCCACCTGCTTCCCGTTATAAACGCCAGATACTCCCGTTACCTGCCTTTGCAGACAGGACTTTTTTTATCTCAGCTCAAGGAACGTCACGACCCGTTTTATCGTGAATTCCTCAATATGTATGGTGACGAAAAGTACGGTACCTTCCGGCTCGTGGATTCCCGCGAAGGGGACAGGAACGGGGTACTGGTTGTGGTTGTCAACCGGGGAATATACGCTGTTATCAACTGTACAGACACAATCCGCAGCATGATCAATGATACGCTGGGGCGGATTTTGCCGGAAGACTGCCTTCTCAGCGGGGACAGCACGCGCTGCAGGATGAATGCCCTGCTCTGCAACAACAAAAAAGAGGCGGCGGTCTTTATCTACACCAGCGGAGATGAAGCTGAGCATAAACGCATTACCGAACTCCTGAAAGGACTCATCTCCGTCTGATGAGATGGAACCGCCTGGCAGGTCTTAAATCGATCCGACCAGAGAATTTTTCATATCAAATGAGAACATTATACTTATCCACTCTGGATACTGAAAGGGAGATCACCAATGAAATGCCCCCATTGCGGAATGAATATACGGGATGAAGTAGCCGACTGCGGCTATTGCGGCGGAAAAATTGTTCACGAATCCGAGAAATCCACTACTGGAGCGGGCAGACCGAATATCTCCGGAGGCAGTACGGGAGAGAAAGGGGCAGCAAAAACCATAAGATCCGGGGATGAAGAGCCGGAGACCGAAGAGGAAGGTGAAGGGGGACTTTCTGTATACCTGCAGAAAGGCGAACACGTCCTTATCGGCTCGCTCAATATCACGGTCAAAAAATTCTTTTTCCATGCATACCTCACCAACCAGCGCATTTTTTTACTCGATACGCAGGAGAAAAAGGTCAAAGTTACCGCAAAGGATATTCCACGGGATTCGATTATCGGAAGCATCGTTGAATTTTCGGAGAATTCCGATCCGGTCCTTGTTCTATCCATCCGTTCCCCGGATGACGAAATCAAGACAATGAAACTTGTTTTTGTCCAGAACGGTATGGAACGGTCGGACGAAATCGACGAATGGATCGCTCTTCTCCATGAAGAGGAGACATCGAAATCTCCCGAGCCACAGGCTGAAGAGATTCCGGTCCGTGAGGAAAAGCCGGTTCCTGCCGAACCGGAAAAACATGCAGAAAGACAGGAACTGCAGCCAAAACGGACACCGGCAAAAGACCATGAAAAGCAGCCGCCGGTCAAACGTCATCTTGCAGCCAGAACCGTACAGGAGCAGGAAGCCCCCGTCGCTGAACCTGCCCGCCGGCGTGCACAGGTACGGGAAGTGCCGGAACAGGAATCCGGTCAGGGGGCAACCCCGGTAAAAGCTGCAGATGTCCAGGCTGTCCGCAAACGCGAAGTGCAGTCTGCGATGAAGGTCGCGATGAAGAGTGCCATGCAGCCTCTCAGGCATTCCTCCCTCCAGACCTCAAAACGCCCGGTGATCGAAGAATCAGCTGCTGCAAAGGAACCTGAAGAAAAAAAGGTATCCCCGAGGCGTCCGGTTGTTCAGGAAAAGCCCGTGGAAACCCCGGAAGAAAGTGCAGAAATCCCCCAGTACTGCCATAACTGCGGGAAAAAACTCCCCCTCGCAGCTAACTTCTGTCCTGGGTGCGGGACGAAACTGAGCCTGCACCGTACCCTCCCTCACGCCCGGGTACCGGAAGCACCTGCTGAAAAGAAAGCACCCCATCACCCGGCTCCAGCCCGGGAGAAGAAAGTTCCTCCAAAAGAGGAGATCGATGAGGAAGAAAAAGAGGATGAGACTCCTGTACCGACAAAACCCCCGGTCAGGAAGGGTCCAAAGGGCAGCGAGATGACGATTCTCCACAAATTCCTGAGACGGTAGATCGACCGGTTATTTTTTTTATTGATTACTTCATGCGTGCTTCGTGAAACCCGCAACATCAAATTTTCACTTCCCTTTTAACTTTCCGCCATTCTCCGGTCACCCTTTTCACCACTCACAACAATTCCGGTACAAATGAACGCGATCGAGGTCTCAAACCTATATCTTACAAAACAATAGAACACGAATATGAACTTTTTAACCTGTGAATAAAAAAAGATAAAATTACTGGATGCCGTCTATTTCTTTTCCATCGCCTGCCTAATCATCTTCAGGGTTTCAACCTTGTGTTTCTTGTACCCAATCTTGAACTCTTTATGCATGATTCGTTCATCGAGCTTGCGCAGTATGATTTTCTTTTTTGTCTCGTCGTCGAGGGTTTCCCATGAGGCCATCTCAGCCCATTTGGCCTGACCCATGTGCATTTCTATTTTAGAATCTTCCATTATCATTTCGCATTAACTCCTTAGGTTTATGGTATCCTTACTATTCTGAATGGGACTCGTGTTATCCCGACAATTAATGAAGCGGGAATTTGCACGTCTAACTATTCCGGTTTTAATCTTTTCCCAATGTTATGCAGCAACTCATCGCATCACTCCTCAGAAATTAAATGTCCTCTGCGTCCTTTTAAGCGCGAATCCACATCAACATTGCCCGTTGATACAAATTTCGTAACAAAATCTGATTCATAAAGAATATGGATACAATGATATTTTTTGGGGGGTGTGAAAAGCAGGTTTTGCTGCTGATAACTGACCGGACTGCCGGAGCTTTTCTCTCCACGGATTCTGTACACCTGCTCTGTAATGAGTTAATATAACCGGCAAAATCTATTCGTAAGGATCAGATTTTCTTCGGAGACACAAAAATTATTTTTTAATAGCCTCCTTAATTTTAAAAATGATGTCTGCGGACAGGACCTGCATATTGTGGGCGGATTCTGCATGATCAATAAATCTTCTCATCAGTTCCTGATCGGTTGCTGCCTGTGTTTCAAATGTGCAATCGATCCCGATATCTTTACACGCAAATGAGGGAATTCTTTTAAAGCTCCCTCCGTCATGGACGGGTTGATATCCGATATCCATAAATGCCTTTTCCTGCGCAAGACCGATTTTATTTCCCATCATAACTTCCCCATCCCTTCAATTCGTTAAAATCAACAGGTAATTGTTGAGCGATATCGCATCGGACATCTTCATTATCATCGTACGACAACATCACAATCTTTCACATCTGCCAGGCATTTCTCTCCATTATGGCCCCAATGAGTAGAGCAATTCTGATAACAACTCGTATGCTCTGGTCCTCGCTTGAATTTATTTTAGTAGGGGGCAGGGAAACCCGACGGTAAGCCGACTGCCCCCCTTCCAGTTGTTGTTATGCACGGGAACCAAATCTCATGCTGATATCGTCGCCAGTACCGAGCCATGGGCTGCAAGGGTAGACTCGGTCTTGATGATCACTCCGTTCTGCAGGATCTTAACCGTCAACATCTGCCCGGATTCGTCTTTCTTCTGTACTGTTACCGATACCGGGAATAGGGGAGACGGGATATCAAAGGTGGCGGTCCCTGTCCCGTCAATGGTCCTGATATTGCCGCCATTCGTTATCGATCCCTGCCATG
>Ga0105098_10000740_pt1 | contig 11562 bp, 9 predicted proteins | sample PPLLak21cMay2015_FD_79137 | JGI IMG/M metagenome (GOLD analysis project Ga0105098, IMG submission 79137) | Freshwater sediment microbial communities from Prairie Pothole Lake near Jamestown, North Dakota, USA - PPLs Lake P7 Core (1) Depth... | ecosystem: Environmental > Aquatic > Freshwater >... | reverse complement strand
CTCGATAAAGCCCTGCTGATCCAGAAAATCTCGCATGAATTTGGTGACTCGGTGGCGCAGGATCAAGTTGCGGGTCATGCGGTCGCGGCGCAGGTCGAGATAGCGATAGCGGAGGCGCGTGTTCTCGTCCGGCAGATCGTTCTCGCCGCTGACCATGAAGGGCAGGCTCTTGGCACGGTTCAACACTTCGATGGATTCGGCGATCACTTCGACTTCGCCTGTTTCCATCCTGGGATTCTCCATGCCGGCAGGGCGTTTCTGGACGGTCCCGGAAACCTGGATGACCCACTCCATGCGGACGCTGGCAGCCGCGTCAAGAGTTTCTTTAGACAGATTGGGATTTATGGTTACCTGGACAACGCCGTAGCGGTCGCGCAGATCGAGAAAGATGACCCCACCATGGTCGCGGCGACGATCCACCCAACCCGCGAGGGTCACTTGTTGATCCGAGTGGGTGATCTTCAATTCCCCACAGTTATGAGTTTTGTACATTGTGCGCCTCCAAGACTTTCCTGTCATTGCGAGTCTTGGAGAAGCAATCTCGTAAAGAATTGAAGATTGCTTCGTCGCCCAGGTCTCGATCAGCCCTGCGGGCTACGTCTCGGCCAGCGGCTCCTCGCAATGACGTGATATTGACAAAATAAATCGCCCTTCGCTATTTGCGTTGGGCGATTGGTTTGCTTTCAGATTTCCTTTTTAGCCAGCCAGGCTTCGCCCAACGATTCCGAGATCGTCATTATCGTTATGATTATTGTTATTGGCGAAGCGATGTCCGTAGTGCATATTGGCGGCATTATAGCATAAACAGCCTATTTGGGCAGAGCCGTTTTGAGTAAAATAGGGGCATCAGCCGTTCGGTTAAAAACTCCATATTGGGCTCACCTCCGAAAACGGTCCGCAGCCCGGACAGAATGTATTATCGTGAGGTCGAGGGGACAAAAACATCAATGTAAGGTGGATGTAAGGTCACGTAAATATATTTCGCTTCCAATCCATATCGAGATGTTGTATAGTCATTTAAGTCCAAAACCCAATTGAACTAAAGGAGAGCATGAAATGAGTACCAAATTACTGTTAGTGATCAATGCCATCGTCCTGGTTGCTTTCGGGCTATTTTTACTGGTAGCTCCTGGTGCGGCATTGGCACAGTTTAGAATGGATGCAAGGGCGACCGAGTTATTCCTGGCACGGGCTCTCGGCGCGACGCTGACTTCAATGGGCCTTGTGTTGTTCTTTGCCAGGGATGCCGATGAGTCGGCGCAAAAGTTCCTGGGCATGGCTGCTCTGGCAGGCGCCGTGCTGGCTTTACTCGTAGCCTTGATCGGTGTTGCCGGCGGCGTCGTTCGCTCCAATGGCTGGATCGCAATCGTCGTGGCGCTCCTCTTTGCTCTGGGATATGTCTTCGTGGTTTTCGTCCAGCCGAGGATGCAGCCGCCGCAGGAGTAATTCTCCTGTACAACAGACCGCCCGCAATTTGCGGGCGGTTTTTATTTTGGCTTTGTTGTATAATGGGATAAATAAGATAAATTAAGTAACCTTTATTGTGGTTTTCTGTCATGATAGTGACACTTGAAGGGCGACTTCTCCCTCGCATGCACCGAAAAATGATTGGGCCCGGGTGATTTTACAGGATGCATGGATAGTCTATTATGAATCTTTTTACAGGTAGTCAATCGAACGGCGAAAGAACGAAAATCCTTGTCGTGGACGATGATCTGATGAGCCAGCACTTGATGCAGGTCTTATTGACGCGCGAAGGATATCAGGTCGATGTGGCATCCAATGGATTGGAAGCCGTCGATGCCATTAAATATCAGGAATTCGATGTTGTATTCATGGACCTGCAAATGCCGGGAATGGATGGCATGGAGGCCAGCCGCCGCATCCGTGAGTGGGAAAATGGCAGGCAACATACCCTCATTGTAGCTTTAACGGCCGATTATCTTGCAGATAAAGGCCAGAGATTATTTGAGGCTGGCATGGATCACTATCTTTCCAAACCGTTTGAAGTGCAGCATATCCGACGGATCCTGGAGCACTCCGCAGATCTCGGTTCCATTGCCCCCACCCGGGAATGGCCGTCAGCCTGATTTGAGGCTGTCCAGGACGGCATCGCTGGCTTCATCCAGCCTCATTACCTCTTCATTGGTCAATTTCCAGCCAAGCCCGCCCGCATTCTCCTGTGCCTGTTTGGGATTCTTGGCACCCGGGATGGGGAGCGCGCCTTTGCAGATCACCCAGTTCAGCGCCACCTGAGTGTTCAGCTTCCCGCCATGATCCTGTCCAATTTCGGTCATCAATTTCAGGAGAGGCTCGATCCTGGGAAGTAGGCCTGTATACATTCGGCTGCGGGTACCGGGCGGAGGCGAGTCAACGCTGTATTTCCCGACGAGCAACCCTTTTTCCAATGGGCTGTAGGCAATCAGTCGAATCCCCAGTTCCTGACAACGGGCGAGCGTCCCATTCTTTTCCACAGTCCGATTGAGCAAGCTATAGTGTAGCTGATTGGATGCGAGCGCAACATCACGGCGCGCCAGCGCAGAGTAGGCTGCCAGCATTTGGGATTGATTGAAGTTGGAGACGCCCGCGGTGCGCGTCATTCCACTTTTTACACATTCGGCCAGACCGTCCATCATGGTATCGATACTGATGAGCGGCGTGGGCAAGTGGATCTGATATAAGTCCACGCTTTCCATGTCGAGACGTGCCAGACTGGCTTTCAAGGCGCGCGGGAAAGCTCCCTTTCCGAATCTCCATGGGAGGGGAAAGAACTTGGTTGCCACCAGCACGGGCTGATCGGTCTCTTTCAAGAACTGTCCGAGCATTCGCTCGGAACGACCATTGCCATAAACTTCGGCTGTGTCTACAAAACGGATCCCTTCATCCAAAGATATTTGAAATGCCTGACGGACGTCCTCGTCGCTGTAGCCGTGACCATATTGCCAGACGACGCGATCCCCCCACTGCCAGGCGCCTAACCCCATTTCGATGGCGTGCAAAAACCTGGTTTCATTGCTGAGTTCCACCGTACTCTCCCTCGCCATAGGATAACTTGATTGTACCCCGCAGGCTACCTAAAACGGAAGAGAAAAAGTCACGCCGATGGCGCGACGCGACACAGGCGGGGTTATATCTTAAAAAAACAATTAGTGAGCGCCTCAGCGCCATCCCGCTCTTCGGGACTTATAGTACAATTTAGCCCGCTTATTTATTGGAACTGATGGAACGCAATTCCCTGACCCTTATCCCCTTCCCCCTTTCATAAAATCTGGCGGGGAGAGAGGTGAGGGAGATGGCGCTCCCTGAGTTCCGGGAGATTGTTGTGACGCCCCTCTCTGAATCGCGGGATTTCGAATCCGCATCTGACCTCAGCCGCCGGCTGGGTCTGTCTTTTTCAAATTTGGCTCTGCTGACGCGCGCCTTCACCCACCGTTCCTATATCAATGAGAACCCCGACTCGCTGGAGGACAACGAACGACTGGAGTTTCTTGGAGACGCGGTCCTCGATTTCATCGTCGGGGCCTGGGTCTACAATCGCTTCCCTGAAATGCCCGAAGGCGAGCTGACGAAGATCCGTTCAGCGATCGTGCGCAATGACCAGCTTGCCTTGTTCGCGCGGCGTTTGAACCTGGGGGGCGCGCTCCGCCTGGGGCGCGGAGAATTCGCATCGGGGGGCCGCCAGCGGGACGGCCTGCTGGGGTCCCTGTTCGAGGCGCTGATCGGCGCCCTGTATCTCGATGCGGGCCTCCAGGCAGTGGAGATGTTTGTCCATCCTTTGCTGGAGGAGGCGCATGAATTTATCCTGGATGAAATCCACGATCCAAAAAGCCGTTTGCAGGAGTGGGCGCAGTCTGAAAAGATGGGAACGCCGCAGTATGTCACGGTCGGCGCCAGCGGGCCCGATCATGCCAAAGTCTTCGAGGTTGAAGTTCGCATCCAGGGCCAGACGTACGGCAAAGGGCATGGCTCGAGCAAGCACGTTGCAGCTCGCATTGCCGCGCAGACCGCGCTCGAAGCTCTGGGTATTCCATACAAATGAATTGAGCTGACCATCTCACATGCCTCTTCGTCTAAAATCCCTTGAACTGCAAGGCTACAAGACCTTTGCAACCCGGACCACGTTCGAGTTCGCTGGCGGTATGACTGCCATCGTTGGACCGAACGGTTCCGGGAAGTCGAACATTGTCGATGCCCTGCGCTGGGTACTGGGCGAGCAATCGTACGCATTGCTGCGCGGCAAAAAGACCGAAGATATGATTTTCAACGGTTCCGATCACCGGCCGCGCGCCGGGATGGCTTCCGCGCATGTCCTCTTTGATAACACGACTGCTTGGCTCCCCGTGGACTTTACCGAAGTCGGGATGACGCGGCGCGCTTATCGTGATGGACACAACGATTATCTGTTGAACGACCAGCACGTGCGTTTGCGCGATCTCAACGAACTGCTGGCGGCTTCTGGTCTATCGGAGCGCACCTATACATTCCTGGGTCAGGGATTGGTGGATGCCTCGCTTGCTTTGAAAGCGGAGGATCGCCGGCGTCTCTTCGAAGAGGCGGCTGGCGTGGGCCTGTATCGTGTCCGTCGCGAAGAAGCCCTCAAAAGGCTGGACAACACCGCTCGCAACCTGGAACGCGTCCTCGACATTTTGTCCGAGCTCGAGCCGCGCATCCGCAGTTTGGAGCGCCAGGCAAAACGCGCCATCGAATACACGCGTGCCCAGTCAGAGCTGAAGGGGATTCTGCTCGAATGGTATGGCTATCACTGGCATCGCGCCCAGCGTGAGCTGACCGATGCGCGCGAAGTGGTCAAGGCACAGGATGTCCGTGTGCACGAGGCGCGTGAAATCCATGCCAGGGCACAAAGCGAGCACAATATGTTTCGTGAGAGGCTTTCGGGTTTACGTGCCCGGCTGAATGCCTGGCACCGTCAATCCTCGGAACTGCATAGCCAGCGCGAAGAGGTGAGCCGCGCCCTGGCAGTGCTCGAAGAACGACAGCGTTCACTGCTGACTACGCAATCGTCTGTCCTGGCAGATAAGAATCGTAGTTCTGATGAAGAGCAGATGGCGCGGGAACGTTTTGCGCAGGCCGAGCAGGAAACCGCCCGCCTGCAGGCGGAGTACGAGGAAGCGCAGCGACAATATGGCGATGCTCAGCAAGCGTTGCAGACCAGGCAGGCGGAACGCGCCTCTCTGGAAGAAAAAGTGGGATCTGTGCGAGCCGAGATCGAAAAGTGGAGCGGACAGCGCGCCGAGTCACAGGCGCGTTTGGATGAATTGAAATCCCGGCTGGAGAGTCTGGGAGTGCGCTTGAGCGACGCCGGCAAAGCCATTGAAGCGGCTGAATTGCATGCGCGCGAGATGGACGAAAAACTGGAACAGGCACGCCGGCTTCGTGAAGACTCCGAGCAAAAATTCCAGCGAGCAAAAGAGTCAGAAGAAAGAGCAAAGAAAGAAGTCGAGCGGCTCGAGGAGGAACGGCGCGCAAAATCTGAAGAACGTACTCGCCGACTCGCCGAGCATGCGCGTGGGAACGCCCAGCTCGAGATCCTGGAGCAGGCGGAGGAATCGCTGGCAGGCTATGCGGAAGGCGCGCGCTTTTTGCTCGAGGCGGCCCGTCAGGCACGCCTCAAGGGGGCACGCGGCGCCTTGAGCACCTCACTGGACGTGCCGGCTGAACTGGAAGTGGCAGTGGCGGCAGCACTCGGGGATACGCTCGACGCGATCCTGCTCGATGCAACTGAAATTGAAGAGGCCCTGCAACTACTCGAATCGGATGGGACAGGCCGCGCCGCGCTGCTGCCACTCGAAGATCACTCACGTCAGCTGATCTCAAGTCCAGCTGACGTGAACACACTCGGGGTTGCCTCCCGGCTCGTCAACGCGCCGGAGGAGTTGCGTTCCGCGGTGGACCTTGTGCTTGGGCAAACGCTGGTCGTCCGGGATCGGGCGACCGCGCGGCGTCTGCTGCCGGATCTGCCGACCCACGCGCGTGTCGTGACCCTGCGCGGGGAAGTCTTCCGCGGCGATGGGCTGATCATCGCCGGGAAATCCGCCTCCCCCTCCGCCCTGAGCCGGCCGCGCCAAAAACGCGAGTTGACCGAATCCCTGGTTGTTTTGGGCGGGCAGATCGAGGCGTTCAACCACGAAATCGATTCGCTTTCGGCTCAGATCACGGGTACACACCGCGAGCTTGCTCAAGCCGAGGAGTCGCTGCGCGCGGCCCGCCTCAGCCTGGAGGAAGCTCAGGGACACGAGCGGCAGGCCGGGCTGGAGTCTGAATCGGCGCAGCGTCAACTGGAGTGGCAGAGCAACCAGCACGCTCAGCTGAAAGCCGAGGCGGATGAAGCGGAGTCGGCCCGCGAGAACTTGATCCAATTGCTCTCGAACATCGAAAGTCAATCCGCGCGGGCACATGAAGAAGTCCGCTCACTCTCAGAGAAGCTAAACGCAATGGATGTGGCTGATACGTTGAATCAGACTTCCTATTGGAGTACCCGGGTCGCGGTGGTGGAACGGGCTCTGGCAGATGCAACCAACAGGAAAGACGAAAGAGAAAAGGAAATTACAAAGTTTGACACGCGTCGCTTTGAGTTGACCACACGCCTGCAGGAGGCGGAAACCTCCTTGAGCGGCCTGGGTACCGAAAAGTCATCCCTGCGCGAGCGTGAGGTCCAGCTGCAGGTTCAGATGGAAGAATTACAGGTCCAGATCGAGCCGGCTGAAAAAGATCTGGAAAGCGCCGAACAGGAAGAGACCCGTTTACAGGAAGTGGAGTCGAATGCTCAGCGCATGCTGGGGACTGCCGAGCGTTTATTGGGTCAGGTGCAGCTGGATCAGTTGAGGAAGCAGGAAGCTCTGGATAACCTCCACGAGAAGATCACCGATGATTTTGGTCTGGTCATGTTCGATTATGCGGCGGATGTTTCAGGGCCTGTGCCTTTGCCCCTGGATGGGATGGTCGAAGAACTGCCGGTGGTCACGGAGGTTTCTCCCGATCTCGAGACACAATTGGCCCAGCAGCGCACGCGCATGCGGCGCATGGGTCCCATCAACCCGGAAGCGAAGCAGGAATTCGATAAAGAGTCTGAACGCTATCAGTTCATGCGGACACAGATCGATGACCTGCACAAAGCCGAAGAAGATCTGAAGCACGTGATCGCGGAGCTGGATGAGCTCACGCGCCAGGAGTTCTCGAAAACCTTCGATGCGGTGGATAAACAATTCCGGGCGATGTTCACCCGCCTGTTTGGCGGCGGGTCAGCCCGCCTGGCATTGACCGACCCCGACAACCTGGTCGAAACCGGCATCGAGATCGAAGCGCGTTTGCCGGGACGCCGTGAACAGGGACTGGCTCTGCTCTCAGGCGGCGAGCGCAGCCTCACCGCAGTGGCGCTGGTGTTTGCCCTGCTCAAGGTTTCACCCACGCCTGTCTGTGTGATGGATGAGGTGGATGCGATGCTCGACGAAGCGAACGTGGGTCGCTTCCGCGATCTGCTGCAGGAATTGAGCAGGGATACACAGTTCATCGTCATCACGCATAACCGCAACACCGTCCAGGCCGCGGATGTGATCTACGGCATCACCATGGGGCGTGATTCGGCAAGCCAGGTGATCAGCCTGCGGTTGGATCAGGTGACAGATGAGATGCTGCAGCGAGCATAACCGGTAGGTCGGGACGCTTCGCGCATCCCGACCTACAAAAAAGCGTCCGGCGTTTTCGCCGGACGCTTTTTTCGATATGACTATTGTTGAACCTGAAGGACGGGTTCCGTTGGAACGCGTTCCTTCCAGATATCGAAGGTGGTAACGGTTGCTTCTTCGCGGGCAGCCGTCAGCCAATCACTGAGTGCAGTTTGTTTTTTCTGTTCATATTGTGTGTCATCCAGAGGCAGCTCCTGGCGGCCAAGCACCTGAATGATGTGATAGCCCAATGAGCTTTTGACAGGCTTTCCAATCTCGCCAATCTTCTGGCTATAGGCTGCTTCTTCAAATTCAGTGACCATCCTGCCTTTGCCAAACCAACCCAAATCGCCTCCGTTGGCGGCAGTACCGGTGTCTTTCGAAGTGGTTTGGGCAAGCTGGGCAAAGTCCACTCCGTTCTGCAGCAGATCATAGGCGGCTTTTGCTTCCGGCTCCGTCTCTACCAGGATATGACGTGCCCAGACCTGTTCTTCTTTTTGAGGAATATCTTTGGCAAAGTCGTCCGTTAATTTCTCGCGCAGGAGCTGGGCTTCATTAACAGATCGGATTGTCTCTTCGCTGATGTTGTACGTTTTGTAATTTTCCAACATCTTTTCGTACTCGGTTTGGAAACCTTCGAGCGTGTACGGGGTGGGGCTGGCCGTTGCGAGTTCCGGAACAGGCGTCGGCGTGGCAGGAGCCGTAGTCGCCGTTGGCGTGGAGCTTGCTGAGGCATCCGGCGTCCCCGTCGGTGCAGGCGTGGAGGTCAGCACCTCGGTCGGTGTCGATGTGGGAGGGTAGAGAGTCAATTGTTGACCTGTGAGCGTCGGGTATGAAAACTCGGTCGGAGTGACAGTGGGAGACGGTGTGCCGCCCGGGAAGAAGCCAAAACTCTCCTGGAACGCTTTTGCGACTTCATCTTCCGACACGGTAATCCCGCGCTTCTCGGCTTCCTGCCGGATGAGGATCTCATCCGTTAGTTGATCCAGCGCCTGCTGGCCGATCGTGTCCGGCACTTGCAGCATGACCTGTATTTGTTGTAATTGCTGGGAGTAATCAAAACCGTAGTTTTGTTGAATGAACGAGTATTGATTGTAGTAATTGATCAGAATCGCTCGTTGATATCTTACCCGTTCCTGCCATTCGCCTGTCGTGACCGTTACGCCATTCACTTCCGCCACAGGCTCACGGAATTGCAGGACATTCAGATCGAGATAGCCGTAGACCAGCAATCCCACGACAGTCACAACCCCGGCGATGGCAATTCCTATGATGAGCCTGGTCTGGCGGCGCTCCCGTTCCAGCCGGGCCATATGTTTTTTCGTGATAACTTTTTGTGTAGAACCTTGTTTTGCCATTCATTTTCTCCGTGGCGCAAAGACGGGGTCCCGCGCCTCGCGGGACCCCGTGTCTGCTACGCTACGCGGGATTAACGCCCCTCGTCAAAGGACCTGCCGGTAAAGGGGAGCAGGGCAATTTGGCGCGCCTGTTTGACGGCTGCTGCCACGCCGCGCTGGTGTCTGGCGCAGGCGCCTGTCTGCCGGCGCGGGCGGATCTTGCCATCTTCGGTGATGTACTTGCGAAGCAAGTCTGTCTTTTTGTAGTCAATTGTCAGAGTCTTATCTGCACAGAATTGACAAAATTTAGGTTTCGCAAAGAAGCGGCGTTCCCCGCCTCCTTCCGATGAACCGAATGATCTTCGTTCTTCAGCCATTTATGACTCCAATTTTATTTCTGTACACAGTAGGGAGCTGTTTGCTCATCCGAGAAACAGACACTCTCGTCTGTGTGACCTGTGTTATGTGCAAAGCTTTGGAAAGTCTCCTAGAAAGGAAACTCATCCTCGTTAGTCGAAATTTCATTTTCATCGGCGGCGATATCCGCTTGTGGCCCCTGATGGTTTTGCTCACGGCGTTCGTTTCGCTCGCCGAGCATCATCATTTCATTTGCCACGACTTCGACGCTGGTATGTTTCGTACCTTCCTTGTCATCCCAGCGGCGCGTTTGCAGGCGCCCTTCGATGTAAACCTGCTGGCCCTTATTGAGATATTGCTTGCATATCTCCGCAAGGTTGCCCCAGGCAACGATATTGAACCATTCCGTTTCATTATGGCGCTCGCCGTCCACGGTGTTCCAGGAACGACTGACCGCGACGGTAAATGTGGTGACGGGACGCCCGGAAGGTGTGTAGCGCATCTCGGGGTCGCGCCCCAGATGACCAATAATCTGAACTTTATTAAGGCCTCGGCTCATGTCAATCTCCTTGTAAAACCGAGAATATCACTAAAATCAAGAATTAAACAACGGACAACATGTGACGCAGGACCGGTTCGAGGTAGCGAATGTTTCGTTCCAGCTCGCTGGTGGCTTTTGGGTCGAGTGTAACGTTCAAGAGAACGTACTGACCTTCTCTTTGCTTGCGGATCTGGTACGCCAGCCTGCGGCGTCCCCAGATATCCACTTTGTCCACGCTTCCGCCTGCTTCGCTGACCCAGCCAGAGAGGCGGTCGACTACACCTTTAAATGCAGTCTCATCCAGTTCCGGCTGGACAATGCAAACGAGTTCGTATTTGCGCATGAGGGTTTTCCTCCTTTCCATGGGATTGCTCCTGTTCAAACCGTAGGTTTGCCGGGAGCGGAAAGGCACGTTGTAACGTACCTGTCTAGAGCGGGCTGTAGTTTATCACAGTTCCCCAAAATGGGGAGGGTTATAATGATGAAGTAGACAGGTAAACAAGTAGACAAAGAGGCAGACGGGTACCTGTGTACTTGTTTACTTGTTTTTCAAGAGGAACCCATGTTCGATCTCCCGGACGATGAAATTCTATCCCTTTCGAAAGATCATGTTTTCTACACCTGGTCTGCGCAGGCCAAGGTCAACCCCCTCGCGGTGAAGCGCGCCAGGGGCGTCTATTTCTGGGATGTGGAGGAGAAGCGCTATCTCGACTTCAATTCGATGACCATGTGTGTCAACATCGGTCACGGCGACGAGCGTGTCATCAAAGCCATGCAAGAGCAGGTGGCGGAGCTTCCGTATGCGGCACCCGGCATGACGACCAAAGCGCGGGCGCTGGCAAGCAAAATGGTGGCAGAGATCACTCCGCATGGAGCCCTGACCAAAATCCTGTTTACGCTCGGCGGGGCGGATGCGAATGAGAACGCGATCAAGCTGGCGCGCGGCTGCACCGGCAGGCACAAGATTTTGACCCGCTATCGTTCCTATCACGGGGCGACAGCCGGGGCGATGGCGGCGACCGGCGACCCGCGCCGCGTCGTCTGGGAGCCGAACCTGATGCCCGGCACCGTGCATTTCCTCGATCCGTACCGCTACCGCTCGACCTTCCATCGGACCAATCCCGATATTTCAGAAGCGGACTTTGCGCAGGATTATCTCAATCATCTCGAAGAGATCATCCAATACGAGGGACCCGAAACCATCGCCGCGATCCTGATGGAGTCTGTGACCGGGACAAACGGCATCATCATCCCGCCTGATGGATATATGCAGGGTGTGCGGACTCTGTGCGACAAATACGGTATCCTGATGATCGCCGACGAAGTCATGAGCGGATTCGGTCGCACCGGCAAATGGTTTGCTGTCGAACACTGGGATGTGGTGCCCGACATGATCACGATGGCAAAGGGACTGACCTCCGCCTATGCGCCGCTGGGTGCGGTGGCGATGAAGCCGGAGGTCGCGGCGGCCTTCAACGAACGCGCCTTCGAAAGCGGATTGACTTACACCTCGCATCCTGTCTCCCTGGCGGCTGCGATCGCGAACATCAACGTGATGAGGCAGGATCAGATCGTCGAGCACTCCGCAAGTATGGGTCCGGTATTGAAACGCATGCTCACCGATCTCGGCGAAGCACATCCCTCG
>Ga0105098_10000731_pt1 | contig 11638 bp, 7 predicted proteins | sample PPLLak21cMay2015_FD_79137 | JGI IMG/M metagenome (GOLD analysis project Ga0105098, IMG submission 79137) | Freshwater sediment microbial communities from Prairie Pothole Lake near Jamestown, North Dakota, USA - PPLs Lake P7 Core (1) Depth... | ecosystem: Environmental > Aquatic > Freshwater >... | reverse complement strand
GGTGGCCTGTCTATGATCTCCCTGATGACTCCGAGGTATTCGGCAAGCTGGTACACCTGGGCCTTGTACAGATGACACAGTGGCTCGACATCTACACCGCCATCTCCGTACTTGACGAAGAACCCCTGCACCGCTTCGCTCCTATTGGTCGTCCCGCAGACCAGGTAGTTTCCCCTCTCTGCATAGTAGTACAAGCAAGTCATCCTCGTTCTCTGTTTGACATTCGTGGCGGCCACTATCGCACGCAGGCTCTGGTTGTTGAGCCGCGCGGACCGGATGTTCCCGGCGCCATCCTGCACCCTGAGAGTGAAGAAACTCAGAGCATCTCTAGAGAGCAGGTCGGCAGGAAGGGCGATCTTGGATTTCCACGAACTCTCGTAGTCACGGAATACGGCCCTGATGGCATTGTCGCGCCTTTCGTAAACCCCAAAGGCATCCAGCGTGCGTGTGATATCGAAGGTCTCAGAGGCAATACCCATCTTGCGGACATGCTTTCCCGCATATTCTGCGCTCTTGGGGCTGGACTCCTTCTCGGGCAGCATCAACCCCAGGACCCTTTCCTTGCCCAGCGCCTTCACGCATAGCTCGGCGCTCAGGGCAGAGTCGATACCCCCGCTCAATCCAACGACAGCGCCGGCTTTTCTCATGTCACCGACATGCTTCCGAATGAAGGAACAAATCCGCTCTGTCTCAGCGTCACAGTCGATCGTCAGAATGTCCCTGCGAAAAGCCATACCGCTCACCGACCTCACTTGCAAAAACGCGGTCTCGCCAAGCTATCCACGAGTGCGACTCTCTGCCACATTTCGGCAATGCGCTGGGATGCCTGCAAAACCTTCGATATTCCGATAACGGAGACCACCAAACGAACGGAAAAGGCCTCCCAGGCATAATGCTGCTGAGGTCTGACCTATCAAGCCATCGCGGGGCAGGACTCCCTGAGGTGAACCTAAGTGCGCTCCGATGTCATGCAACGTCGCTTTGCCCCGCTGACGAGCCATAGCCTCTCTGTCTGCGAATGTCATACGACATGCCTCTTGATGGAGGCTAGGAGGCAAGTCCTCTCTTCTTCTCCACGAAGGCCACGAGTCTGTCCACCGAATCCAGGTTCTCCGGCATGAGCTCTTCGTCTTCCACTCGTATGCTGAAGCTCTCTTCAATGAACGCCACCAGATCCAAGACACCGGTTGAATCCATGATTCCCTCTTCCAGAAGAGACGCATCGTCTCTTAAGCTTTCCTCCCCTCCCGGGACCAGAAAGTGAGCAGTGATGTATCTTCTCAGACGACCTCTGATGTCTTCTCGTGTACTATGCTTCCTGCTCAAGACGCTGCCTCCTGTCTGTTTGCACCTGTCTGTTTCCTCATGACAATACGCAAGTAGTTACTATGCCGGAAGAGCGTCGCATCTCGCTAGGCCCGCACAAGGGCACAGCCAGCCGGCTAACTGCCAGCCCCTCAGTCCAACGCTCCGAATATAGCATCATCTATCCGTCCATTCAATACCGGAATGTATGATACCATGCCACTTGTTCCAGAGTTGGGGCCGCAATCTGCTGCAGGAACACGCAATCACCGTTCACCACGACAGGATTGAGATCCTGCGATATCACTATGTCCAACGCGTTTGTGGCACTACTGAATCATCTCCGCGCATCTCGCCCGGTCTATCTTGCCCGTCAACTTCTTGGGCAAAGCCCGAACAAAAGTGATCCTGTCGGGGACCTTGTACCTGGGGAGTCTCGCTGCGCAGTAGTCCAGTACATCGCTGGCTTGGCAATCGTCTCTTACGGGCACTGCCACTGCTATGAGACTCTTCCCCTTGAATTCATCTGGCCTCCCTAGAACGGCGACCTCCACGATGAGGCCGCTCGCCATTGCAACGTCCTCGATTTCCTGTGGGTTGATCCGGTGGCCGCTCACCTTAAGGAGGTTATCCTTGCGCCCCACTAGGAAGTAGTATCCTTCATCATCGACGTAGGCCAGGTCGCCCGTATGATAGCCGTTGTGGTCCAGCACCCGCGCTGTGGTCTCCGCGTCCCTCCAGTAGCCCTGCATGATATTGTCTCCCGACGCCGTGATCTCGCCGACCTGCCCGACTGGCATCTCAGTACCATCCTCACCTAAGACACGAAGCGCGACTCCAGGAATCGCCTTGCCGATCGAGTCCATCTTCCGGTCGAATTCCGCCGGATCGAGGTAGCTTAGCCTCGCGGATGCCTCTGTCGCACCGTACATGACGTAAAGCAAAGTGTGTGCAGGCAGCACGCGTCGAAGGTCCTGCTTGATCTGCCGCGACATGTGGCCGCCGGCCTGCGAGCAGTATCTCAGCGAGACTAGCCTGTCCCTGCTTGCTGCCAGGGGAGACCGGTGCAGCAGATAGGCGTATGTCGAAGGCACCCCTGACATTCCGGTCACCTGCTCATCGATCATCTGTCTGATGACTGCCCCGGTATATGCAAAAGCGTTGTTGATGACCACGGAACCACCAACTGCGAAATGGGTGTTCAAGAGAGACTTCCCCATCACATAGAAGAACGGGAGGACCACCATCTGACGATCGCCTGACGTCAGGTGCAGATACGTACAGATGGAATCCGTGTTTTGAACGATACTGCGGTGAGTAAGCATGACTCCCTTGGGTTCTCCAGTGGAGCCCGACGTGTAGATGAGGCATGCGAGGCTCGACGGGTCGATTGGCAGGTGGAGATCGGACGCGTCGCCGTCGCTGACGATATCTTCCAACTTCACCACCGGAAAAGGCGTGTCCGTCCATTTCATTGTGGGCTGCGACGTGACCAGCGCCCGCACACTATGCGATGAACGCAGCGTGTCCGAAAGAAGACTCTCAAACCGCGTGGATGAAATGACCGCTGCTGGCTCAATTTCCTTCAGCAATGGACTGAGTCCATCCGGCTTGACGTCGGTGCTGAGGGATACGAAGGTGGCGCCGGTCTTCAAGACACCGTAGTAGCTGATCACATACTCGATGGAATTGTGAAGGATGACGGCAACGCGTGTATCTGCACCCACTCCCACATTGATGAGCGCGCGCGCAACCCGATTCGCCATGGTGTCAATCTGTCCATAGGTCGCACGGGTCCCTTGGTGAATAAGCGCTATCTTGTCGGGATACTTCCTGGCACTTTCTTCCAGGAAGTGGTGTATGAGGGTCATGTTCACCGGAAGCATGCAATTCCAAGCCCCGAGTGCAATTATACTTCAATGGTGCTCATCGAGGAAACCGGAGAGGAGACTAGTCCATAGGCGTACAGCGGCATCGGACAGGAACGCCTTGTTGGATGCGGCCGGATGGGGACAGATCTTCAACCCGTAACACACGCTGACGGCGACATTGCCTTGAACTGTACTGCGTGGGGTGAGTAACCGGGAAGCAGGACCCCGTATGGTTGGAAGGGACGAAACGGGCGGATTTCCTGGATAAGTTGATTCACACCATCCAAATATGTGAGATTACGTATAGCCACTCCAGTCCCCAGAGGGTATCGTTGCTGATGGAGGACCACGATCTCTGATTGAATGGGGGTGACCTGGGCCCTGACGTACTAAGCAGAATGCAGGAGAGGGTAGCGCCAATTGCCAGGCTCGTGCCCAACTCCCGCATCAGGTGGTCCAAAGCCTTTCTGTAGGATAGCCTTGCTTGGGGAAAGGTTGTGGAGATTGGGGCCGAAGACGACCTGACTGGCCGTTTCCGCTGCCCCGTGTCTATGATGTGCTGATTCGATACCCTAACCTCATGGTGATGGCTGTGCTTGCATCGGTGTGCTATGATAGTTTGTTTGGCCGTGTGGATTGAAACAGGAACTTTGGTGAGCGCGAGTTTCGAGACACTCCGCCGGCCATGTGCGGAGACAGAGAGGAGTGACAGCGCTAGCGTATTGACACGATCAGAGCAGCAAAGGGGATGTTGGGAGAGGCGTCAGCCCGTTTCGGGTGCTGGAGCACTTGAACGGCGGTGAGACGAGGTGAAAACCGACCCAAAGTGGTCGGGTCTTGTTTTTGTATGTGGAGTGATGATACCTGCTCGACGGAGGTTTTGGGAACCAGCCTGGGATGCAAAGCGGGTGCTTCGCATCCCCCGATTGGTTTTGTCGTCAGAGGCAGGGTCGCCTTCTGGTGCGGCTTGCGGACGGCATCTCTGTTGGGACCCGGCAAGGGATACAGGTGGTCATTGGCGACTAATGTTGTGAAGCGCGCCGACGCACGGTACGCTGACATCCAGATTGGACTCAATGGAATTAAAGGAACGATAGGAGAAGACGACCTCTAAGCACTGATTCCGACGAAAACCCCGGGAAGCGTTGAGCCGCCATCTGTATCTTGGTCACTTGGGTGGTGGGGAGCTAGTAGTGAAACCGACCCCTTAGAAGGTCGGTTTTCTTTTTTGAAGCCAAGGTGGCATTAGGAGCTGGGAATGGCAGGCAACAACAAGCGAGTAATTGAGATGGCGAGTCCGTCACTGGACGAACATGACATCCAGGTGGTTGCGGACACGCTTAGGTCAGGGATCTTGGCCCAGGGACCCAGAGTTGCCGAATTTGAGGGTGCTTTCGCGGCCTACACAGGTGTGAAGCACGGGATTGCTGTGAGCAACGGGACGGAAGCACTGCACGTTGCCTTGCTCGCGGCAGGAATAGGTGCTGGCGACGAGGTGGTCACTACGCCGTTCAGCTTCATTGCTACTGCCAATGCCATTCTCTTCTGTGGGGCAAAGCCTGTCTTTGTCGATATCGACGAGACTGACTTCAATATGGACGCCCCGCTCCTGGCGAAGGCGATCACCCGGCGGACGAAGGCGGTCATCATAGTCCATCTCTACGGGCAGCCGTGCGACATGGATGAGATCATCCGGATATGCCGTGAGAATAACCTGACACTGATAGAAGACGCCTGTCAGGCGCATGGGGCAGAGTATCGAGGGAGGAAAGTGGGCTCATTTGGGATTGGCTGCTTTTCCTTCTACGCCACGAAGAACATCACTACTGGTGAGGGTGGCATGATCACTACTGATAGCGCTGATGTGGCCAGGAAAGCGAGACTGATCCGAAGTCACGGTCAGAGCGAAAGGTACGTGCACCAGACGCTGGGGTTCAACTACCGCATGACCGATTTTGCCGCGGCACTAGGTATCTGCCAGCTCAAGAAGCTGGATGATCTCAACAGGAAGCGAGCCTCCAACGCAGCGTTCCTGTCCGGCCAGATCGCCGGCATAAGAGGGCTTACGGTCCCGGCCATCGGCCGGGACAGGAAACATGTGTTCCATCAGTTCACTGTCAGGGTATCCGCCGCCTTTGGGATGTCAAGAGACGAACTCGCGGCGAACCTGAAAAAGAAGGACATAATGACGGGCATCCATTACCCGATACCTATACACAGGCAGCCTTTCTACCGGGACCTGGGATATGATGCGCACCTCCCGGTCTCAGAACGCGCTGCGGCAGAGGTGCTCTCTTTGCCGGTCCATCCCGGCCTTGATGATCAGGACCTGAGGCACATTGTCCAAAGCCTGAAAGATGCTGCCGATAATGCTCGTCTCGATCGGCAGGCAGACACTCCCAAGACAGCGGCTGCCGAGAGGGCCATTGAGTCCACACAGCCGGTCCAGGCCAGCGCCAGCCGATTCTGGCCGGACGGAGCCGATGTCTCCAGGGATGTGGTTCTACGCGGACAAGTGAATATAGGCAAGGGAACGGTGGTTGAAAACAACGTCACTCTGGGCCATCGGGACGATGGTGTGCTCACCATAGGCGAGAACTCGCGTATTCGATCCGGGAGCATCATCTATTCTGATGTATCTATTGGAAAGGGGCTCAAGACTGGCCACAATGTCCTGATCAGGGAAGACACCCAAATCGGCGACAACGTTCTCGTGGGTACGAATACGGTGGTTGACGGTCATTGCCGGGTTGGAAATAGTGTGGCCATGCAGACCAACGTGTATCTGACTGCCTACTCAACGGTCGAGGATGGGGTTTTCCTTGGTCCCTGTTCAGTGACAACGAATGACAAGTACATGGAGTATGGAGCCAAGCTCACAGGGGCTACAATCAAGAAAGAGGCCAGGATAGGCGCCAACTCTACTATTCTGCCGGGCATTACCATAGGAGAGAAGGCCGTAATTGGATCAGGGTGCGTAGTGACCAAGGATGTGCCAGACAGGGCGGTTGTAGTAGGGAATCCGGCCAGAGAGATTCATAGGAATGCTGGCGCCAAGGCTGTCAGCGGTTCTCCCGAGAAGGGTCAGTGAGCAGAGATCACGGGCGAGATCTGAGATGATTAAGAACAAGAAGATTGCAGTCATCGGCATGGGATACGTTGGTATCCCGGCTGCTGTGCTCCTTGCCGACGCCGGCTACAAGGTGACTGGGATTCAGCGGAGATCTGCGAGGTCCGGGTGGAAGATCGACTGGCTGAACGAAGGGAAATGCCCCATCGGCGGCAATGAGCCGGAGCTGCCGCAAATGCTGCAGAGAGTGGTGCAAGAGGGTCGGTTTGCAGTGACAGACGACTATTCCACGCTGTCAGACGTGGACATTATCCTCATTGATGTTCAGACTCCTACGGACGAGACTCACGTGCCAAAATATGAATCGCTTGGGGAAGCGTGCCGCCAGGTCGGGAAGTACTTGCGGCCAGGGAGTCTGGTGGTTATAGAATCTACTGTCGCGCCAGGGACAACCGAGCATGTGGCCAAGCCGATTCTTCAAGAAGTGTCCGGCCTTTGCGCTGGTCTCCCCAAGGGATTCGGCCTTTGCTTTTCTTATGAGCGGGTCATGGTCGGCAGGCTCATTCACAACATCAGGGAGTATCCCAAGATCGTTGGCGCCCTGGATGACGAGAGCAGGAACATGGCTATGGACATGTACCGATCCATTGTCAGGGCTGAGGTGCGTGGGACGGACATAATGACCGCTGAGGTCTCGAAGACGGTGGAGAACGCCTATCGAGACGTGCAAATCGCGTTCGCCAATGAAGTCGGCCTGCTGTGCGAGTCTCTGGGCATTGACGTTCATGAGGTCAGGAAGATCGTGAACGGACTCCCCAACGATCCTTCGGCACCCCATGCCAATCCGGTTCGGAACATGCACTTCCCTGGGGCTGGTGTGGGTGGGCACTGTCTACCGAAAGACACTTGGCTACTCATGCACGGCTACGGCACCTATGCCAAATCGAAGCACCAATACCCGACCTCGGTCCTGACAACTGCCAGGCACTTGAACGATTGGATGCCAATCCATATGGTGGATCTCTTGGAGGCGGCATTGGCAGAAGCAGGGAAGGAAATCAGAGGATCGCGCATTTGCGTGTTGGGTTATGCATTCCTGGAGAACTCTGATGATCCCAGGAATACGCCGACCTTGCCGCTGCTCAAGGAACTCGAGAGCAGGGGAGCAACTTACGTGGTTCATGATCCGTATGTCAAGGAAGACGAAGGACTTCAGATTGAGAGTGACATAGATAGTGCCTTGAAGGGGAGTGACGCAATGGTACTGATGACAAAACATGAGGAGTACCGTTACGTCACGCCGGAGCGCCTGAAGGACCGATTGCGGTCGATGATTGTGATTGATGGAAGAGACATGTTTAGTCCTGGTGAGTTCCAGGATTACGGTTTCATCTTCAAGGGAGTGGGGAAAGGCCACATCAACAAGGACAGGAACTGCTCTCGGACGGGATCCGTGTGTGCAGAAAGCACGCTTCACCGTGCTGACGCACGGCGAACGGGAACTCACAGGTGAGCGGAGGTTATGACATGGTTAAGGTTGGTGTTGTAGGTCTAGGCGTCATGGGGCAGCACCATGCGAGGGTGTATTCAGAATTGGGCTGCGAATTCGTGGGGGTAGCTGATGCGGATATAGACAAAGCGCGGATAGTCGGTGAACACTACGGCATCCCGTATTACGCGGACTATCGTGAACTGCTGCCTCGTGTCGATGCTGTGAGTGTCGTGGTTCCCACCAGTCTGCACCATAAGGTGGCTATGGACTTTCTCGGCAGAGGAGTTCATTGCCTAGTGGAGAAGCCCATAGCCTCCAGGCTTGAGGACGCGCAGGAGATGCTAAGACAAGCCGAGGCGACGCATGCCAGACTGGCGGTGGGTCACATCGAGCGATTCAATCCTGCGGTAACGCGATTGAAGGAGATTATCGACGAAGGCATACTGGGTGAGGTCATGATCATCTCTACTCGTAGAGTCGGGCCGTTTGCTCGCAGGATCAGAGACGTGGGGATCATCGTGGACTCAGCTTCTCACGACATCGATGTCGCTCGATATCTGGTGGGCAAGGAGCCAATCACGACGTTCGCGAGGTCAGGGAGACTGGTGCATGCAACGCAAGAGGACCATGCGGTGATTGTCCTGGATTTTGGAAGCTCCATGGCTTCTATCGAGGTGAACTGGTTCACTCCCCACAAAGTGAGGAGCCTCGTGGCAACCGGAAGCATGGGTATTGCCTATCTCGACTACATCGAACAGAGGCTCACGGTACACCACTGGGGAAGAGAGTGGAACATACCGATACAGAAGACAGAGCCCCTGAAGCTTGAATTGGAGCATTTCTTGAGGTGCGCAGAGAAGAATGAACTGCCTCTGGTAGACGGGCTTGAAGGGATGCGCGTGCTCGAGTTGTGTTTGGCGGCGGCTGGACAGCCAAAGCTTCAGACAGGATTGGCGGGCCGTGGTCCGACTACATTGCCGCTGGAATGGCAGGAGGAAGCTCATGTTTCAAGGTAAGAAGATCGGGGTGACGGTTCCGGCCTACAATGAGGAGGCGTTTATTCCATCAGTGGTCCAGAATATGCCCTCCTGTGTCGACCGGGTCTACCTGGTCAATGACTGCAGCACGGATGGTACTCGCAATGTCATCTCCGAGATGTGCCGTGGCAACAGTAGGTTGGTGATGGTCAATCACGAGACAAACAAGGGTGTGGGGACTGCCATTGTCAGCGGGTACAAGAAGTGCCTTGAGGATGGCATGGACGTTGCCGTGGTGATGGCAGGGGACAACCAGATGGACCCAACGGAGCTCCCCAAATTGCTGTTGCCCGTCGTAAAAGGTGAAGCCGGCTACAGCAAAGGCAACCGCATGTCCTCTATGAGACATATGAAGGGCATGCCGCCTTGGAGGCGGTTTGGCAACTGGCTCCTCAGGTGGGCCACCAGGGTGTCCTCTGGCAACTACGGAGTCATGGACCCACAGAACGGCTATGCCGCTGCCTCTGCCGAAGCGCTCCGGAGAATCGACCTGGACAGTCTGTATCCATACTATGGATACTGCAACCACATACTGGCTCAATTCACGGTGGCCGGAGTCCGGGTAGTTGAGGTGCCCATACCGGCCAGATACCAAGGCGAGAGATCTAAGATCAGGTATGGCAATTATATCCGCAAGGTCGGTTGGCTACTCGTGAGGAACTTTGCTTGGAGAATGGAGACGAAATGGGCCTCCTCCAGTTTGCGGATAGCGGGAATGGGCCGCGTCAAGCCCGCAGCAAATGCTCAGGACATGGCCGAAGCCCATCAGTTAATGCCGGGGGTCTCTCGCCGCGAATAGCAGACTGCTATCCCCTATCCGCGTTCGCGATTGCGCTACTTCTGTGCGGGGCACAGAGCGCTCTTCCTCAAGCACTGAGTTTCAGCCGATGGCGGACTTCGGGCGGCCTCTATCCTGAGATCCACATTGGCTCCGTCTGCTGTGGGACAGATCAGAGACGCGGGTAGTGAACGAGCATTCCCAGTTGACCGTGACAGACGTTTTCAACATGACCTCGACGCTCCATGTGACGTAGCGCCATTGGTTAATGCCATGCGTCAGATCAACACGCCCATCAGGGTACTCCGGGGACTGCCCGTGATGGAGTCGCCAAGATACCTCAAATCGGCTGCGTACTCCTCCAGACTACCCCTGAACAGTTCCCCTCCATCCTTCGGTAGGACCTCCTGATTGCAGCAGACCATGTTGGGCAGCACGTGTCGCGACTAGGTACACTCCGTGTACGCACTGAGGGTGATAAGGTACAATATGGCACAGAATTGGACCGCGCAAGACAGGTTTGACGGCACAGGGAACTAGTTCAGGACTGTTCGGCAGAAACAAGCGACTAATTGGCGCTTTTACCATGCGTCTTGTTGGAGGGCAAAGTGAGATTGACGAAGATCGTTGCGATTGCACTCTACTACGGGTTCGCCAGGCACCTGCCTCAAGCGTCTCGCCCTCTGGGCCTTGGGATCACAGGCAAGACTGCAAGAGGAGCACTATGTAAGTGCATATTCGACAAATGCGGCAGCCGTGTGAATGTGGAGAGAGGTGCATCCTTTGGCACCGGCCGAGGCATCAGCATTGGGTCCAACTCAGGGATAGGGATAAATGCGCGGCTCAACCCCTCTGGCGGCATAGTCATTGGGGACGACGTCATGATGGGAGAGGATGCCGTAATATGGAGCGAGAACCATGCATTTGAGGACACCAGCAAGCCGATGCGGCTTCAGGGATACAAGAAAGCTCCGATTGTCATAGAGGACGATGTGTGGATAGGGCTGCGTGTGATAGTACTGGCTGGAGTAAGAATTGGGAGATCGTCAGTAATTGGCGCTGGTTCTGTCGTTACGAGCGACATTCCCGCCTATTCTGTTGCAGGAGGGGTTCCAGCGAAGGTCATCAAGCGAAGGCAGTCCGAAGCCATCGGAGGCGTGGCAGAGTCCTCCTAGTATCTAGCCTTGGCCATTGGCAGTTGTATAGCACTCGCGTCGTCGCAAACCGGCGAAACTCAGGAACAGCACCCACGGATTGGGGATGTAGCGCGCGTGCGAATTGCTAAGTCGTGGCCGGCAGTCAGCGATAGATGGGCGTGAACGATGGACAATATCACAGATGTAATGCGGAATATGGATCCCGGCCTGATGACTCTGTCACCTGTCAGACTCATTCCGGCTCCCGCCTGGTTAACCTACGTTATTCCCACTGCTGGCGACAGAAATTGAGGCGGCGCGATGGTCCTTCAGAAGTCGCCGGACTGCCTCGCGGCTCCTCTCCCAAGAGTACCGCTCAACCATCTGTCTGGTTCTCAGATGAATGCTGTGAAGATTGTTGCGGACGTATTCGGTCTTGGCGGCAATCTCGGATGCGCTGTCCGCATAGAGTAGGCCGCCGCCTTCGCTGGGAAACAGGTCCGGCAGCCCCCCGAATCTGGTGCTCACAACGGGCAGATTGCAGGCCATGGCCTCTAGCACAGACAGCGGCTGACCTATGCAAGCTCCCTTAGATACCGTGGGAAAGACGTACAGGTCGGACATTTGATACATCTCCGCGACGTGATCAAAATACCGGTTCAGTAATCTGACCCCTCGGGCCTCCAGTTGATGTGCCAGAGCAGCATCTGGTGGGGAGAAGGTGCTCCCGGCTACTAGCACTTGAGTGCCGGGGACCTGCAGGCGCTCGAGTGCTCCTAGGTTCCGGCCCTCGCGTATGTGACCAACATGGAGGACCACGAAATCCCCCTCACCCAACCCGTATGTGCGTCTCAACTCTCTCTTACTGTCCAGAGTGGCTGGGATGAAGGTGCCGACGTCGACACCTAGAGGGACAAACTGTGCCGGCAAGCCGAGTCTGGAGCACTCT
>Ga0105098_10000730_pt1 | contig 11650 bp, 14 predicted proteins | sample PPLLak21cMay2015_FD_79137 | JGI IMG/M metagenome (GOLD analysis project Ga0105098, IMG submission 79137) | Freshwater sediment microbial communities from Prairie Pothole Lake near Jamestown, North Dakota, USA - PPLs Lake P7 Core (1) Depth... | ecosystem: Environmental > Aquatic > Freshwater >... | reverse complement strand
TGATATCCGGACACCCTAGTCCCGGATTTCCGGTTTGCCGGATTTCCGTTTACCATGGACAATCGATTACTTGTGTCTTGCTTGCCCCGAGCTTGTCGAGGGGTGTCATGCGACCTGTGACTTGTGACAATTCATTCTTGGAGTTCTAAAATGCGTATTTTAATTATAGGTTCAGGAGGCAGGGAGCACGCGCTTGTCTGGAAGGTCGCGCAATCGAAGTTCGCGGATAAGATCTTCTGCGCGCCCGGCAACGGCGGAATCTCTTCGCAGGCAGAATGCCTTGATATAAAAGCCGACGATATTTTGGGGCTCCTGGAGTTCGCAAAAAAAGAAAGGATCGACTTCACCATCGTAGGGCCGGAGGTGCCGCTCACGCTGGGGATCGTTGATGAATTCCAGAAGTATAAATTGAAGATATTCGGCCCGTCGAAAAAAGCCGCGCAATTAGAGGCAAGTAAGATATTTTCCAAAGAGTTGATGGCCAAATATAAGATCCCTACCGCCGGGTTCCAGGTTTTTGACAATGCCGAAGAAGCAAAGCGGTATATCGAAAAGAGGGGAGCGCCGTGCGTTGTGAAAGCCGATGGTTTAGCGCAAGGTAAAGGCGTGGTGGTGGCTTCGAGCGTTGACGAGGCAAAACAGGCAGTGGTTTTGATGATGCAGGAAAAAGTATTCGGAGACGCCGGCAGGAGGGTCATTATCGAAGATTGCCTCATCGGCCAGGAAGCCAGTATCCTCGTTATTACCGATTCCAAAGAAGTCATAGCGCTTGCTTCAAGCCAAGACCATAAACGCGTTTTCGATAATGATGAAGGTCCCAATACCGGAGGCATGGGAGCATATTCTCCGGCGCCTATAGTGACACCCGCGTTATTTAAAGAAATCCAGGATACGGTTATTGACCGTACCATAGATGGGTTAGCCAAAGAAGGGATCGATTTTCGGGGAGTCTTGTATGCGGGGATCATGATAACCCGCGACGGCCCGAAAGTTTTAGAGTATAATGTGCGTTTCGGTGACCCGGAAACACAGGCTATTCTTCCCCGGTGCCAATCAGATCTCCTGGAGGTAATGCTTGCCGCCTCAAGCGGGCAGTTGACAAAGATAGTTAGATCCGGCGGTATTTCTTGGGATCCTCGAGCGTGTGTATGCGTGGTTTGCACGTCAAAGGGGTATCCGGGCAAATACGTTAATGGCTTGGAGATCTCAGGATTGGATGAAGCCGCGCGGATGCCGGATATTGTGGTGTTTCACGCGGGCACGAAAAAAGTCGCTCGTAGTCAGCCGGCAGCTGCCGGCATGGTTACTCATGGCGGAAGGGTCTTGGGAGTTACCGGGCTGGGCAATACTATTAAAGAATCTATCGCTGCCGTATACAGGGCGGTAGAAAGAATTCATTTTGAAGGGATGCATTATCGCCGGGACATCGGCCGTAAGGCGTTGTCTTGAGAATAATAAATGTCTCAGGTCACAGGTCGCATGTAATGCGATCCTGATCTTTAAATGTTATATGCCATCCCGGCTTTCTGATCTCCGGAACCCCTAGCCCCGGATTGCCAGTTTACCGGATTCCCAAGTACTTGTGTCTTGTGACCTGTGACATGCGACTTTTTACAATAGGGAGGCTCTATGGGTAAGCGTATAAGTATTATTATGGGCAGCCAGTCTGATCTGGATACAGTAGGTGAAGCGATAAATGTGCTTAAAGAATTTAACGTTGATTTCGAAGTGAAAGTCTTATCGGCGCATCGAACCCCGAAAGAATTGGCCGTATATGTGGAAGAAGGAACAGAAAAGGGCGTCAAAGTCTTTCTTGCTGCCGCCGGTGGCGCAGCGGCGTTAGCAGGGGTGGTCGCCGCGCACACAGTTGTTCCTGTTATCGGCATCCCTATTGAAACTTCAACGCTTAAAGGAATGGATTCTTTGTTATCGACGGTGCAAATGCCCGGCGGTATCCCCGTGGCATGTATGGCTATCGGCAAAGCCGGAGCTAAGAACGCGGGGTTGTTTGCTTTGGAGATATTGGGTATTACTGATAAAACGATCCAGGCTAAACTTTTAAAATACCGCAGCTCAATGAAAGAAAAGATCAAGAGCATCAAAATAAAGATTTAGCATTTTGTCTCTTTTGTTTTTTGAAATTTCAACGTTTGGGAGTGGTGAATAAATGGCTTCAGTGAAGATCGTAAAAGTTGATCCTGTTTCTCCCCGTGAGGAATCCCTCAAGCAGGCGGCAGGTGTCCTGGCTGGCGGGGGACTGGTGATCATTCCGACCGAAACTGTCTATGGCATTGCCGCTGACAGTTCAAATCAGAAAACAGTAGAGCGGTTGTATGCGATAAAACAGCGGCCGAAAGATAAACCGTTTTCGCTGCATATCGATGAAAAAGAAAAGGTAGAATTATTCGCCAAAGACATCCCTGTCGCGGGGTATAAATTGATCGAGAAATTCTGGCCGGGGCCGTTGACGCTCATTTTAAAGTCGAGAAATACCGGGACGATCGCTATCCGCCTGCCTGACAATACCGTCGCGCGCAAGGTCATTGCTTTGTCAAGAGTTAATGTCGTCTGCCCTTCGGCAAATATTTCGGGAAGGCCCGCGCCGGTTAATTTTCAGGAAGCGATACAGGATCTAAAAGACCTGGTTGATCTTGCTCTGGATACCGGGGAGACCGCCCGGGGGGTGGAATCAACGATCGTTGATCTAACGGTGAATCCTCTGCGTGTGGCCCGCGAAGGCGCGATTAAAGCTGCCGATATCGAAGCGGTGACAAAAAGAAAATTTGTGCTTTTTGTTTGTACCGGTAATTCCTGCCGCTCAGTCATGGCCGAAGCTTTGCTCAAGGATGCTCTGCGTAAGCGTAAACGCCTCGATGTCGATGTCGCTTCTGCGGGGACCATGATGATGTCCGGAGCAGGCGCCTCAGCGCAGACCTGTGAGGTCCTGGCGCAAGACGGGATTGATGTTTCGGCCCATCGTTCCCAGCGGGTGAGCCGGGACCTTGTGCATAAAGCGGACCTTATATTAGTGATGGAGCGGTTGCATGAAACACGCCTCCTTGAACTTGACCCTCTGGTAAAGAACAGGCTTTTTTTATTGAGGGAATTCGCGCAAGTAAGAGATAATCATTTGGATATTCCTGACCCAATAGGCAATTCATTGGAGTTCTACCAGGAAACATATGCGGCCATAAAAGAATCTATTGAAAAGATCTGCAGCCTTATATAAGACAGGAAAAATAGCTTAAAGTACAAGGAGACGGGTTCCATGGAAAAAATAGTTATAGCTTCTGACCACGCGGGGTTTGATTTTAAAGAAAAAATGATCCTGTTCTTGGAACGAAAGGGTTTCACGGTAAAGGACCTGGGGACGTATTCTCCAGAGCGTTGTGATTATCCTCAATATTCCTACGCGCTGGCAAAAGAGATCGCCCGTAAAAGGTATAAACGGGGTATTTTAGTCTGCAAGAGCGGTATCGGCCATTCTATCGCGGCTAATCGTCTGCCTGGCGTGCGCGCGGCTTTATGCTATAATGTAAAAGCAGCACGGCTTTCCCGCGAGCATAACGATAGCAATGTGTTGGTGATGGGTTCGGCGTTTGTCAGCCTGCCGCTTGCGAAAAAGATCACGGCCGCCTGGCTTACGGCGGAGTTCCAGGGCGGGCGGCACCAAAAGAGGCTTAACCTGATCAAAAAGATCGAAAAACAAATAGGAGCTAAAGTAAGATGAAACATATCAAGAAAGTTGATCCCGAGATCTATGAGGCAATAAAAAACGAGATAAAACGCCAGCAGGATAATTTAGAGATGATCGCTTCAGAGAATTTTACGTCTTTAGCCGTTTTAGAGGCGCAAGGTTCCGTGTTGACGAACAAGTACGCGGAAGGTTATCCTCACCGGCGCTGGTATGGCGGCTGTGAATTCGTCGATATGGCTGAAGAGTTAGCGATAAAACGGGTGAAAGAATTATTCGGCGCCGAATATGCCAATGTCCAGGCGCATTCAGGCTCACAGGCGAATATGGCGGTTTTCTTTGCCGCCCTGAAACCCGGGGATACGTATTTAGCGATGGATTTAGCCTGCGGCGGGCATCTTTCACACGGGCATCCGCATAATTTTTCAGGCATGTTCTATAAGGTTGTCCCCTACGGTGTCGATAAGAAGACTGAACTGATCGATTACGACCAGGTCGAATCTTTAGCGCTGGCGCATAAGCCTAAAATGATCTTGGCAGGGGCTTCCGCGTATCCGCGTGAAATAGATTTTAAGCGTTTACGCGCTATCTGCGATAAGGTAGGCAGCGTGTTCTTTGTGGATATGGCGCATATTGCCGGCCTCGTCGCGGCCGGGATACATCCTTCACCGGTGCCGTACGCGGAGTTCGTTACTTCAACGACCCATAAGACGCTGCGCGGCCCGCGGGGCGGGTTTGTCTTGTGCCGGGAGAAATTCGGCAAAAAGATCGATTCTGAAGTGTTTCCCGGTATGCAGGGTGGCCCGCTTATGCATGTGATCGCCGCCAAGGCAGTGGCGTTCAAAGAGGCCGCGTCTGAAGAATTTAAATTTTATCAGGAGCAGATCATTAAAAACAGCCGTCGATTAGCCGCGAAATTGCAGGATCGGGGATTTCGTATTGTCAGCGGCGGGACGGATACGCATTTGATGCTGGTCGACCTGACCTCTAAGAAGATCACCGGTAAAGAAGCCCAGGACCTCCTCGGGCTGGTTAATATTACCGTTAATAAGAATTTAATACCGTATGATACATTATCTCCGGCACAAGCCAGCGGTATCCGCCTGGGAACTCCGGCGATCACCAGCCGCGGGATCAAAGAGCAGGAAATTGATGTCATTGCCGCTTTGATCGACCGGGCGATCATGTATCGCAGCCAACCGGATAAATTGCAGGATATTAAGGCCGAAGTCCTGGAGTTAACGGTCAAATTCCCGCTCTATCCGGAATTAAATAAGGAGATTGCTTAAATAAGCCATGAAAATAAAAAAGAAATCGCATGAACGGATCGGTTGGGATGAGTATTTTATGGAATTGTGCCTGCTTGTCAGTAAGCGTTCTACCTGTATCCGTCGGAGTGTCGGTTCGGTATTAGTGAAGGATAAGCGGATCTTAGCGACAGGATATAACGGCGCGCCTTCCGGTTTAGCTCATTGCCTGGATGTCGGATGTTTGCGTGAAAAGCTCAAAGTTCCTTCCGGTGAGCGTCATGAACTCTGCCGCGGCCTCCACGCGGAACAGAATGCTTTTATTCAGGCTTCTCTCTATGGGATAAGCGTCAAAGGTGCGACACTCTATGTGACCAATCAGCCTTGTATAATCTGCGCGAAAATGCTGATCAATGCCGGTATCAGCGAGATTGTCATTGCCGGCGGTTATCCGGACAAGATGGCAATGGATTTTTTGAAACAGGCCAAGATTAAATTGCGGAGGCTTAAGAAATAAGAGTTCGGTAAGCCGGGTAAGAATTTATCGCCGAGGAGTAATAATTGATGAAATGCCCCTTTTGTAATCACAAAGAAGATAAAGTCGTTGATTCCCGCACTACCCAGCATGGAGTTGCGATCAGGCGCAGGCGCGAATGTTTAGGGTGTGCGAAGCGTTTTACCACCTATGAATATATTGAGGATGTGCCGCTCATGGTAATTAAGAAAGACGGCCGGCGTCAGCCGTTTGACCGTAAACGTATCCTCTCGGGGATCGTCAAGGCCTGCGAGAAAAGGCCGATCAGTATCGACAAGATGGAAGAGTTGGTAACACAAGTTGAGCATGCGATCCAGAAAAAGTCAGACCGGGAAGTCCAAGCTTCGAAAATCGGAGAATTGGTCATGGAGAAGCTGAAAACTCTTGATGATGTCGCTTATGTGCGTTTTGCCTCGGTCTACCGTCAATTTAAGGATGTCGGTCAATTCATGGCTGAGCTTAAATTTATGCTCAACCAAAGCCCGCGTAAGGGAAAGAAGCGCGGGCATAGCCATTAAAACGGTCCCTCGTAAACCAGTGGTTTTTTCTGAGGAGATTATCCTATGATAGAGATGGAGCTTAATAAGATAGTTATTGATGAAAAACGCCATGATCAGCTGATCGTGCTTAAGGAAAAAGGCGGTAGCAGGCTGCTGCCTATTGTGATCGGGCTGCATGAAGCTTCCGCGATAAAATTAAAGCTCAGCGGTTTTGTGCCTCCGCGCCCTTTGACGCATGACCTGCTGCAGGCAGCTATCGAGAGCCTTGAAGCGAGCGTGGAGAAAGTGATCATAGATAAACTTGAAGAAAATACCTTTCATGCCAAGCTTTTCATTAAATCAGGCAAAGGAGAGATCAAAGTTATTGATGCCCGTCCTTCGGATAGTATCGCTTTGGCGGTCAGGGCGCATGTCCCGATATTTGTCGAAAACACGATCGTCGAGCAGTCCCAGGCGTTTAATCAAGGACAATAAAATAGTGTGAGCATGAAAATCGGCCTCCTTTCTGATACGCACGATAACCTTCCTCATATTGACAAGGCGGTACTATTCTTTAATCAGCAGAAAGTTGATTTTGTCCTCCATGCCGGAGATTTCATCGCGCCTTTCAGTGTCCTGCGGTTAAAAACGCTTAAGTGTGACTGGCGGGGCGTATTCGGTAATAATGATGGAGAACACAGAGGGCTTGCCAATGCATCACAAGGCAAGATCACTGAAGCTCCTTTACGCCTGAAACTTGGAGGGATCGCGGTAACGCTCGTCCATGAGCTTAAACAGCTTGACCTCGAGCGGGAAAGATCGCATCTGGTGGTCTGCGGTCATACGCATAAGCCGGAGATCATCACCCAGCCTGAGTTGTTGGTCATTAATCCCGGAGAGTGCGGTGGTTGGCTTACCGGGGAATCCACCGTTTCTATTGTTGAACTGCCTACACTGCGAGCAGAGCTTTTTAAAATTTAGCCGTTCCTATGGACTCTTTTTTCGCCGCTTTCAATGATCATAAAGAAACATTCAAGAAAATAAGCGTTCTTGCCGAAAACAAGAATATCAAGCTCTATCTCGTCGGCGGGATCCTGCGCGATGTTTTCCTGGGAAGGAAAAAAGAAAATCCTGATATTGATTTTTGCCTTCGTAAAGGGGCGATTAATTTCGGGCGTTTGGTGGCCCGGGAATTAAAGTGCGGTTTTGTCGTTCTAGACAGGATACACGGCTGTTCCCGCGTCGTCTATAAGCGCTGCGGTTCCAATGGCGCCGGGCAGATTTGTACGCTTGATTTTACGGATTTTCGCGGTAAAACGCTGGAGGAAGACCTGCTCCATCGGGATTTCACCATTAACAGTATGGCTCTTGGCCTGGATGCGCTCTTGCCCTGGTTAAACAGGCGGCGGTTATCCAGGAGAGATTTCGGAGCGATACTCATTGATCCGTACCATGGTATTGATGACCTGCGTGCCCGCTTGATCAGGCTGGTCAATGGTCGGGGGTATGATGAAGACCCGTTGCGGATCTTGCGTGCTTTTAGCTTTTCGGCGCTCTTTGAGTTTGGGATCGAGAAAGAAACATTGCGGCAGGCGTTCGTCAAGCGTAAGAAATTATCTTTGGTCTCTCCTGAGCGGGTGCGTGATGAGCTTTTTAAAGTATTCATGAGCCCCCGGGCGTATGAATCATTGGTAGAGCTGGAAAAAAACAAGTTGTTGGAATTGATCATTCCGGAGATCAAGCCCCTGCAGAAACTCAATCAGGGGCAATACCATCATCTTGATGTGTTGGGGCACACCTTTTTAACGGTCAAACACCTGGAATTGATCTTTCAGGAATTCCACCGGCGAGAGCAGGTCAGGGTTTTTTTGAATGAGGAGATCTCCTCAGGACGCCGGAGGTACGCGTTAATAAAAATGGCCGCGTTGTTGCATGATGTGGGTAAACCGCGGACGCTGCGGGTCAGGGGGAATAAGATAATGTTCCACGGCCATGAGCGTGTTGGCGCGTTCATGGCGGAAGATATCTCTGCGCGTTTGAAGCTTTCCAATGGCGAAACGCGCGCTTTGAAGCAGATCATATTCGCGCATTTACGGCCGGGATATTTGTCTGATAGCTCACCCAGCCCCCGCGCGCAGTTCCGTTTCTTCCGGGATACTGCTCCTGAAACATTGAGTGTTTTGCTGATTTCTTTGGCGGACCAGCGTGCCACGCTTGGGCCGCAAGCCACCGCGCAGTCTCGCCTGAACCATGAACATCTGGTGAAAAGATTGATCCGGATATATTGCGCTGAAAAAGATGTTACTCCCGCACAGAGGCTGGTTAATGGGAATGATATCATGCGGCGTTTTTCCCTGGAGGCATCTGCCTTGGTTGGTGAAGTGCTTCGAGAGTTACAGGAATTGCAGGCGATAGGCAAGGTCAAGACCAAACAAGAAGCTTTCCGCGCCGCGGCAACATTTATAAAACATTCGAGATCGAAAGCGAAGGGATAAACCGTTTTTATTTATAAGAGGAGGGATGTATGAGCCACGAAAAATTGACCGCATTGGAGAAAGATATTCTCACGGAAGTCGGTTCTATCTGCGCGGGCAACGCCACGACCGCTTTGGTGCAGATGGTAGGTAAAAAGATCTCTTTGAACCTGCCTTCGCTTGATATCGTTAATATTCAAGAGCTTCCCCGCTACCTCGCGTCTTATGCCGATGAAGTTGTTATCGGTCTCCATATGCAGATCTTGGGAGGAGCCCGGGGGAACGCGCTTTTGGTCCTGCCGACTAAAGATGCCTTTAAGATCATCGACCTGCTGCTGGGGCCTGCGGATGAGTTGCCCAGCAGCATGACCGAAATAGGGATGTCTTCTTTAAAGGAAATGGGTAATATCCTTATTTCAGCGTATTTGTCTGTTCTGACGACTTTTACCGGGATCCCGGCATTCCCTTCGACGGTAACGTTGACCAATGGCGCTGCTAATTCTCTGGTGAACCTTGCGTTTGCGGGTTTGCACGATAAAGTTGAAAAAGACACTATTTTAATTAAAGCCCTATTTGATGATAAACGCCGGAATTTATCAGGTCATTTCTTTATAATATTTGATTTTATGACCATCAGAGAGATATTGGGAAAGACAAAGAAAATGATCAAAAAGACCGACGAAGAATAAGCGCAAAAAGCGTTTTTTTAACCCCTTTAAGAATGAAAAAAATAAATTTTTCCCCGAAACTGACGAGGTTCCAGATAACGGCACTTTTAGTTATGCTCTTTCTTTTGTGCGTGGTTGTTTTTACCGTGTATCAGCTATTTGTCTTGTCTGCGTTTTCTGTGCTGTTGGCCATCGGGTTATCAACGGGGCTGGTTTTCACAATAGCTTTCAGTCTGAAAGAAGCTGCCGATAAAGTGATCGTGAAGATAAAACCTTCCGTCAATGCGGGAGAGAGCGGGGCATTGCGAAAATGGGCCATCCGGCAATTCAGATTCATGGTAATGCTTTTATTGTGCGGCCTTTTTAGTTCGGTCATGCTTGTCTCTTTTGGCGTTATCTTGGCTAAGATAGGAGTGTTTGTTAAAAACCGGGATTTTATCGGCCTGATCCTGGGTTGTTTCGGCTTCTTTATCTTTATCTTGGGGGCGTATTTTATCTTTATGCTGATCAAAGAGATGCGGTTTATCCTTCAGAAAAAAGAAGTTTTTATCGCCAAGATCATTGAACAGGTCAGAGGTTAGGATGTACGTATGAAGCGGCGCTCTGGCGTAATATTCGTCCTGCTCTTTGTCCTTTGTGTTTATTTCTTGAGCGTCCCCTGCATTGTATCATACGCAAAAAAACGGGCTGCTTTACTTTTCCCGGGCGCGCAGGTTTTTATCGGTGGATGTTCGCTGGATGTATTCCACCGGTTGTCTTTTACCGATATCCGCGTATTTAACCGGGAAGTTTTTGATCTTCGGTTAAAACGGTTTGTTATTGAGTATGATCTCTATTCCCTTCTGAAAGCATCGATCAAGCGCGTTTCTTTCGATGAACCGCGTTTTTCTATCCATTCTCCTGCTCAGAAAATAGCCGATTTAAACAGATGTATCCGTTTGAGCCCGGGGAAAGGGGTTTTTGTGGGAAAGGTAGTGATCTCCGGCGCCGGCATTGATATCCGAACGAAAGATCTCGTTTGTTCCGGACATCTTTCGTCTGAGATTAATATCCCCCGGAAATCTTTTTCGGCCCTTCGATTCGAGCTTGATTCCCTTGAAAGTAACGGGGTACGGCTCGAAGGGTTTTTATGCAGCCTCGCTCGAGGGGCTCATGAGGGAGAAATTAGGGTAAAAAAGGCCGGCTATCAGAAACTTATCCTTTCAGGGCTTTCGGGAAAACTGCGCTATGAAAAGAACGCTCTTTCTTTTACGTCTTTATCAGCCGGCTGTTTGGGAGGAAAGATATCCGGTGAGGCGAGTTTGAGTTTTGAGAAAACCTTGAGTTTCGATATGCGTATTGATGTTGATGCAGTTGACCTGGTGCGGCTTGTTCGTGACTTTGAGCTGTCGGATAAATTGCAGATGAACGGGTTGGTGGGCGGCGGTCTGGATTGTTCGGGGATGGCTGCAGGTTTTCAATCTGTGCAGGGTGATTTCGCGGTTGCAACTCCCGGAGGGGCTTTGACTATTAAAGATACCCGTTTCCTTGAGCATATTGCGCAAAATTCAAAACAACCCGTAAGTTTTGTCAGCGATGCTTTTAAAGATTACCTGTTTAATACCGGCGGGATGCATATATCTTTAGAAGGAAATGATCTTGTCGCTCAAATCTCTTTACAGGGGCCAAAAGGAAAACGTGATTTTACGGTGGCACTGAGGGATTTCTCTTTGCAGGATTTGCTCACCCGCGTTGTAAATCCGGTAGTTAGGTAAGGGCAAGGCAGTGAGTGTGGTAGTTAGGAGAAGTAGTTTGGTTCTAAACCTAACTACCTAACCCCTGCCTGCCGGCAGGCAGGTAACAACCAAACTAATATCTTAACCTTAACCCAACAACATAACCAAATTGTAAAATATTGAGCTAAAAACATTCTTTCTAACAATAACAAAAGGAGGAACCATGAAAAGACAGCTCGTTTTAACCGTAGTGATATTTGTCGTTATGTTAGGATGCGCCCGGGTCCGGGTGGAAGCCCCCCGTGAGCCGATCAAAGTTGATATCTCAATGCGCCTGGATATTTATCAGCATGTCGCTCAAGACATTAATGATATTGAGAATATGGTGAGCGGAGGAGCTTCTCAGAAAGGTAAGAAAACCAATGGCCAGAGTTCCCTTAATTTTGGCATAGAGGTAGCATATGCTCAGGAATCACTCCCTCCTGAAGTTGAAAAAGCAGCAATAAGCCGCAGGGACAGGCGCGCTGTGTTAAGCGCATGGGAAGAAAAAGGGGTCATTGGCGAGAATAGATCAGGATTGGTTGAAATACGCGTCATCGCAAAAGCGGATGCCGCAGTGAGTGCCTTGGTGAATGATGAAAACAGCGACCGAGCGGTCATCTATCAGGCCCTTGCAAAGAAGAATAACACTTCGGTTGAGGAAGTACAAAAGATCTACGCAAAGCGCCTGCAGTCTGATGCGCCGGCAGGCACTCCGCTTGAGGTGCTTAATGCGGCTGGACAATTTGAATGGGGAATGAAATAATGGAAACCAGGGAGTGCATTAAAAAAAGGCGCT
>Ga0105098_10000729_pt1 | contig 11653 bp, 15 predicted proteins | sample PPLLak21cMay2015_FD_79137 | JGI IMG/M metagenome (GOLD analysis project Ga0105098, IMG submission 79137) | Freshwater sediment microbial communities from Prairie Pothole Lake near Jamestown, North Dakota, USA - PPLs Lake P7 Core (1) Depth... | ecosystem: Environmental > Aquatic > Freshwater >... | reverse complement strand
TCGGGCTCCACCAACCCGATCAGCAGGGCCCGCTCCTCACGGGCGCCGCTTGGTCGATGCCAGACGAGCCCGTATGCCACGAGGGTCTCGTCGAGCCAGTAGCCCCTTGTGTCGAGCTCGGGGTGGACGAAAGGCTCGCCGAAATCGTCCTCGACCTCGGATGCCGGAGTCAATACAGGCAGGTCCCAGAAACGCTCGTAGCGATTCATCAGATCCGCGACGGCCGGGGCGTCCTCCAGAGTCAGAGGCCTGATGTCCATACCGGGAAGGTACCGATGATCGGTTGCGGCGGTGGCCGATTATCCGGCGAGAACACCTTCCACCAAACCGGGAAGTACCTCACCGATGGCCGCGTCGATCTTGACCGCGGCCTGCTCATCAGCCTCGGTGGCCCCCTGATTGATGATCACGATCGGAAGTGAGAGATAACCGCCGTACATGACGATGTCGGACGCCGGCGAGACTGACACCGTCGATCCGACCACGATGATGGCGTCGGCCACGGCGAGGAACTCCATTGCCTTCTCCATCTCCTCCTGGGGCAGGATCTCCCCGAACATCACCGTGGCCGTCTTGACCATGCCACCGCAGTCCGGGCAGGCGGGGTCGAGCTCACCGGCCTCCACCCAGGCAAGAACGATCTCCGTGTCCCAAACCTGCGCGCAGTCCACGCAGAGGCTCTTTCTGACGTTTCCGTGCAATTCGGCCACTTGGTGCTCGTCGAGTCCTGAGACCAGGTGGAGGCCGTCGACGTTCTGGGTGACCACTCCGGCCAGTCGGTCGGCGTCGGCGAGCCTCTTGATGGCTTCGTGCCCGGTGTTGGGTCGCACCGTGGAGCGGGCGCCCCACAGCTCACCATCGAGGTGCATCTTCCAGCCCCTCATTCTGAGCTCGGGACTCGACCGATAGCGATCGATGTGGAAGTCGTCGGGGTCGACTTTGCTCCACAAGCCCTCAGGCCCGCGGAAATCGGGGATCCCCGACTCCGTCGAGATCCCGGCACCGGTGAACACGAGGATCTTTTCCGCAGGGCGCAGGACGGCGACGGCAGATTCGATGTCCGAGGTGGCGTCAGTCACGCGGAGAATTATCCAGTCATTGCATCATCTAGCCCAATTGCCCGCCGAAATCGGTGTGAGCCGGCGTGAGGCCCGCGTACGATTCGCTCGTGACGACATCCGAAGTCCAGGCCTGGCTCGATCGCTATATCGAGGCGTGGCAAAAGAACGACCCCGAGTTGGTCGAAGCACTGTTCACCAACGATGCCGTCTACCGCTTCCGGCCATACGGCGGCGATGGCCGCGTCGCCGAAGGTATCGCCGACATCGTGAACAGCTGGATCGACTTCGACGAGGATCCGGCGAAGTGGGAGGCGTCGTACCGGCCCTACGCCGTCGATGGCGATCGCGCGGTTGCTATCGGTACCAGTCGGTATTTCGGCGCCGGGGAAGAGGGCGACGAGGTGTATCACAACTGCTTCCTCCTCCGGTTCGCCGAGGGCCGATGCGCCGAGTTCACCGAGTACTGGATGCTCGAGCCGAGCGAGAGCTGACCCGGGATGTCCGATCCCCAATCGGAGATGATGCGCAAGGGCTGGGCTCCCGAGGAAGGGCTCGACTCGCTCAAAACCCCCCTCTTCCACACCTCCACCTTCGTGTTCGAGTCGGCGGCTGCGGCCGAGCGTCTCTTCGCCATCGTCTATGGAGGGGAGACTCCGGAGCCGGGCGAGGACGTGGGCTTCATCTACACCCGAATGGATCACCCGAACCTCGTAATCGTCGAAGGCCGGCTTGCCGTGTGGGACGGGGCGGAGGCAGCCCTCCTCTTCTCCAGCGGGACCTCTGCCGTGTTCACCACATTCCTGACCCATGTCAGACCGGGCGGCCTGATCCTCCACAGCACACCCCTCTACGGGGGCACGAACACGATGCTCTACAAAGTGCTGGGGCCTCTCGGCTACGAGATGGCCGCCTACGGCCCTGATGCATCACAGGATGAGATCGAGGACGTGCTCGAGGATCGCCACCTCGCGGCGGTGTACTTGGAGACCCCGGCCAACCCGAGCAACGACGTGTTCGACATCGATCTGGCAGCGCGGATCGCGGCCGATGCGTCGACCTCCGATCAGTCCGTCCTCACCATCGTGGACAACACGTTTCTCGGGCCATATGCCCAGCGCCCACTCGACCACGGGGCCGACCTTGTGGTCTACTCGGCAACCAAGTATTTCGGAGGCCACGACGATCTTGTGGCCGGTGTGGTGACCGGTGCATCCGCGCTGATCGACCCCATGAAGACGATGCGGTACAGGATCGGGACCACGGCCGATCCACATACAGCCTGGCTCCTGGGACGGAGTCTGGAGACCTATTCCATCAGGGTCGAGCGCGAGACCGCGACCGCCGACAGGGTGGCCGGCTTCCTGGCCGGGCACCCGAAGATCGCGAGTGTTCGCTATCTCGGCCTCATCGAGGATGAGGATCCCCGGGCGGACCTTGCCAAACGCCAATGGTCTTCGGCGGGCGCCATGATCTCTTTCGATGTTGCCGGAGGGAAAGAGGAGGCGTTCCGCTTTCTCGACTCGATGAGGCTCATCGCAAACACCACCTCCCTGGGAGGGACCCAGTCGATCGCATGCCACCCGTGGACCACGACTCACTCCAATGTCGACCCGGAGACCAAGCTACGGATTGGCATCACCGATGCGATGATCCGCCTGTCGATAGGTGTGGAGGCACCCGAAGACATCATCGTCGATCTCGACCAAGCCCTGTCCCAAGTCTGAGGATGGGTCGAAAAGCCCATTCTCAACCGCTTCCCCCTCCGGAATAATCACCAACGGACGCGCTTGGGAGACGTGAGTAGGGAGAGGTATGAGCCACGGGCCGCTCGTTCTCGGGGGTCAACTCAGATCGTCTCCCAACCGCGCCGCTTTCCAAAAGTCTGAGACTTCTTCTGCCGCGATCTGCGGTCAGAAGTAGCGGGTGCTCCTACCCAATGGAGCCGGCGAGGGCGGCCCTTCGGGGCCGCCCTTGCTTTTGATTCCAGCTTGAACGGTCCTTAGGGCGGTCTTGACCCGGCCCATGGCACCTTGGCTCCTAACGACCAAGGAGCCAACAAAATGACGAGAGTTTGGATCAACGCCGAAGCCTGCATGGGCGCCGGCACCTGTGCCCAGATCGCACCCGACGTGTTCCACGCGCGTCACGATGGGACGTGGGCAGTCAAGGAGGACGCCGCACACTTCGGGTCCACAGTCGTATTCGATGGGCTCGGCGGGAACGGGCACGGGCCCCAAGGGTTCGACGGGCAGGCACGCGTGCCGGAGCATCTAATCGATCTCGTGATCGAGGCTGCAGAGGAGTGCCCGGCCGAGTGCATCTTCGTGGAGCTCTGATGGTGTCCCGGAACAGTTCGCCGCGATCCAAGAAGGGCGTCTCCCTGTCGGTAGTCCTCGGAATACTTCTGGTGCCTCTCAGCGCGTATGCCGCCTCCTCCCTCGTCGAGACCAGCGGTGTCGCGGAGTCGGTGACTGCACCGGAGACGTCACCGGTTCTGGAGCCAGCCGTCACCGCGGCCCCGTCCACTGGGGCGGACCTGGAGACAGCCTGTGGCGAGGCCGGGCTGGCGATGGTCGCTGCCGAGACGGCCGGAACCATCAGCCAACTGCAACAGGCCGCCCTGGACGCGTTGCGCGGGATCTGCGCCGAGCAGGGGATGCCGTTGCCGGCACCTGCGGCGCCCCAACCCGTGGCCACCCAACCCACGCCTCCGCAGCCGGCTTCAACGGACGAGCAAGTCGTGGTGGGATCGGCGGACGAGGACCATCACGGGGGTCGTGGGGGCGACGATGACGACGAGGACCATCACGGGCGTCGTGGGGGCGACGATGACGACGATGACGATCACGGACGTCACGGGGAGGACCACGATTGAGCCGGCCCTCGATTCAGGGAATCACCGGCCTGGTGGTCTTCATTGCCGGGATCCTTGCCCTTCACGCCACGACGACCGCCCCCGGATCAGGCGATTTCTCAAACCCGCCTGTCGTGCCTGAGCCCGCGGCCATCCAAGGCATGGATCTGTCGGTGCAAAGAGCCCTCGAGAACGAGGGATGGGCTCGCGTACTCACGGCCGAAGAGCTGGCGACGATCCCGGCCGCGGTGGCCCAGACCCTCATCGAACAGGGCGTGGCGCTCACTCCCCCCTTGGGCGGCGACCGATGAGCCGCTTCGACCAGGGCCGGTGGAATCGGATTCTCGTCTGGACCGGCGCCGGTCTTGCCTGGAGTAGTGCCCTGGTCGCAGGCCTTTTGCCACCAGCATCCAGCGAGTCCCCAGACGGCTCCGTGGCAAGGGCAAGCGAGACCGTCGGTGCGAAGCAAGCCATGCCCGATCCGCTCGATCAGGGCTTGATCGTGATACGTCTCGGCCACGAGCCGACCTCACTACCCGCCGCTCCAGCTACCCCGACTCCGCAAGCATCGGGGTCTGCGCCCGAGATGACGAGCAGTGGCTCATGATCCATGTCACTTTCCCGGCGATGGGCACGGGGATCGACGCCTGGTGCCCGAACCCAGAATCTGCCGCCGGACTGCGCAAATGGTTCGAGGAGGTGGAGTCAGTTTGCAGTCGTTTCCGCCCTGGCAGCGAGTTGAGCCGGGTGAACCGCTCAGCCCTGGGCGAATTGGTGGTCTCCAGCCTCTTCTCCGAGGTGATGACTGCCGCCGATCGGGTTCGCTCCCTTACCGATGGTTTGGTCGATGTCGGCGTCGGCGCGGGGGTGTCCGAATGGGGATATGACAGGTCCTTCGACGAAGGGCTCGGGCTCGAGGAACGTCCTTCGCCGGTCCCGTTTCCCTATTGGACAATGGATGGCAGGCGACTCGCTCGCTCATCGGGAACGACCATCGACCTCGGTGGGGTGGCCAAGGGATGGTCCTGCGACCGAGCGGTCGAACGGGGGCTGGCGACGGTGGTCTCCGCCGGAGGAGACATCAGGAGCGACGACCGGGGGACGATCGTCTCGGTGGTCGATCCCTGGGGTGAGATCGCGGTGCGTCTCCGAGTGGGAATCGGCGCTTTCGCCACCAGCAGCACTACCCGACGACGCTGGAAGGCAGGCGATCAGGAGGTGAGTCATCTGATCGACCCGCGCACCATGGCGCCGATCGACACGCCGATCCTCAGCGCGTCGGTCCTCGCCCGATCGGCGCTCGACGCCGAGGCCGGGGCCAAGGCAGTGCTCATGCGAGGCGAGGATGGCCTGGCTTGGGCCGCGGAATCGGCTTGGGTCGATGCCGCAGTCGTCGTCTGGCATGACGGGTCGGTTTACGCCACACCCGGCATCGAGGTCGCCGCATGAGCGTCGAGTGGCTGATCATCAGGGGGTCTGGCGTCGTCGCCTTCGCATTGCTGAGCGCGGCCACGATCTGGGGCCTGCTTGTGAGCACGAAGTTGCTGGGACGATTGGTCAGGGCGAAGCCGCTCACCTGGTTCCACGAGTCCCTGGGGATCGGCGCTCTCATCGCCACCTTGGTCCACGTCGGGGTCCTGTCCGTGCACGACTTCCTGGACTTCAGCTGGGCCGAGATACTCGTCCCGGGGCTCTCCGACTGGCGGCCGATGGCGGTCACCGCGGGGATCGGCGCCCTTTATGGCCTGGTGTTGGTCAGCACTAGTTTCTACTTCAAGCGCTGGATCGGCCAGAAGGCCTGGCGAACAATCCATTTCGCCTCGTTCGGCGTATTCGTCACCTCCCTCTTGCACGGCGTGTGGGCTGGAACCGACACGGCCAGCCCGCTGATGATCGGCCTGTATCTGGGATCGGCCATCGTCGTCTTCACCTTGCTGGCATTTCGGATCCTCGCCGAGGCCCCCAGGACCAACGCGTCGGCGAAGACCCCAGTTGGCACGGGATGATGGGTCTCCCCTAGATTCGCCGGTCAGATGACCGACCCACACCGCGAGACAATCAAAGAGCTGAGCGACCGCATCGTCGAGGCCCAGAGGCCGATCAAGGTGCTCAGCGCGATCAACTGGGATGACTCGATCAAGGAGAAGTTCTTCGCGTCTGAGTACAAAGAGCTTCCGGCGATCGACCGGGCCTACTACGAGGCCCGCAACAGCAAGCTCGATCCCGATGCAACCCGTAACGAGCTGAGGGGCATCGAGGCCAACCTCCAGTCCAAACTCGGCCCGGTCTCCCCTGCCGGCAACCTGATGAGATTCATGTGTGAGCAGTTCCGGCAGACGGTCGACTTGCTCGACGCCCGAGGAACGCCTGGGTTCTCCCAGATCGCCAGCCTCCTCTACGGGACACCGCAGGACGTCTTCCACGTCGGGGGCCCCACGATCGCCGACCTGGCACAACAGATGAGACATGTGCTTCAGGGGTTGGATGTGGACTCGGAGACGGAGAAGGACCTGCGGAACATCCCGGGCACCGAGGCGGTGGGGATCCTGCAGGGCCGCGTAGACATCTCGATGGGCAAGGGCATGGTCGATGTCCGTCCGGACGACGGAATCGCGGCCGACGCCGCCGCTGGGAGCGACTACATCAAGGTCCGAGAGGACCGCATGTTCTCCCAGCGTGACCTCGACCTCCTCGAAACCCATGAGGCCTGGGTGCATATCGGGACCACCCAGAACGGCCTGGCCCAGCCGGTATGCACCTTCCTGGGCAAGGCGGCCCCGCGGACGACGGTGACCCAGGAGGGCCTTGCGGTCCTCACCGAGATGCTCAACCTGCGTAGTCATCCCCGTCGTCTCGCCAAGCTCATGCATCGAATCGAGGGGATACGGGCGGCGAGCGAGGGAGCGAACTTCGTCGAGGTGTTCGAGATGTTCCGCACCGACGGTCTCACCGAAGACGAGGCCTGGGCGGCTGCAGTGCGGATCTTTCGAGGCAGCCTCCCAGACCAAGGGCCCTTCACCAAGGACCTGGGCTACGGCAAAGGTCTGATCCTGACCCTCCTCTACGTCCGTCTGGCAATCAACCTGGGCCGCTCTCACCGGATACCGCTGCTCTTCTGCGGAAAGGTCGATCTACTCGACATGGTGACCCTCCATCAGTTGGAGGAGGAGGAACTCGTCGAGCAGCCAAAGTTCATCCCTCCTCCCTTCGATGACATACCGGCGCTGGCATCGACGTTGAGCCTGGGCGGGTTCACCGCCATGCTCGATTGGGAGCGGCTGGAGGCGGACTACTCGGTGCTGATCTGACGGCGTCGACCCAAACCATGACCTAATGGCACATTTCGATCTGCCGCTCGACCAACTGAGGAGCTACATCCCAGACGTCGAGGTACCTGCCGACTTCGATGACTTCTGGTCTACTGAACTGGAAGAAGCCTCGCGTCACGGCAGCGACGTGGCCGTGGAGCCGGCGGGCGACCTGATCCGGTCGGCCGAGGTTCTGGATATCCGGTTTTCCGGGCATGGTGGTGACAGGGTTGCCGGCTGGCTCTACCTGCCGCACGAGACGGCCGATGGAGCGCCCGTGGTGGTCGAGTACATCGGCTACAACGGAGGCCGGGGCCGACCGATCGACTGGCTCCGCTGGTCGAGCGTTGGCTATCCGCATCTCGTCGTGGACTCGAGGGGACAGGGCGGAGGGTGGCGATCGGGTGACACCCCCGATCCGGGAGATACGGGTGAGCCGGGAAGCAGAGGCTTCGTCACACGAGGGCTGTCCGATCCAAGGGACCACTATTACTCGCGGCTTTTCGTCGATGCCGCCAGGGCGGTGGAAGCCACGAGAGCGATCGATTCAGTTGCCCATCGCCCTGTGGTCGTATGCGGTGGGAGCCAGGGCGGTGCACTCGCCCTTGCCGCAGCCAGCCTCTCGCAGCAGGCGTCCGTGGTCCTCGCCGACGTGCCTTTCCTGGCCGACTTTCGCCGCGCGGTGGCCATCACAGACGCGGCGCCGTTCTCAGAGATCAGGGATTACTGCGCCACATACCCAGATCGGGTTCGGTCCGTGTTCAGGACGCTTTCCTACTTCGACGTCGTCAACCACGCCAAAAGGGTGATGGCGCCATCGCTGTTCAGTGTGGCGCTCATGGATGAGATCACTCCACCTTCAACCGTGTTTGCCGCATTCAACGGCCTCGGTGGGGACGGCCGCATCGAGGTCTACGAATTCAACGGGCACGAGGGAGGCGGCTCGGTCCATTTCGAGAAACAGGTCGGATTCGTACGCGAACATCTCGGGTGAGAGAGTCTTGCCCGATCCTCGTACTCGTGGGTCTCAGGCGCACACCTGATCTGCTCGAAGGCTCACCGTCTGCGAGCGCGTGACCTCTACCGAAACCGGTTCTCCGTACCACCAGCATCCGGTTGTGGGTCCGGTCGACTCTTCGAGGACGCCGCCAACTTGAAACAGGTAGGTGCCAGGGCCGGGCACCTCGACGGGGACCGGTTCATCAGACACGTGAATGGTTTCTCTGAAGTTGCCACCGCTGATCGACACATCGACACCGACGTCCTGCTCTGAAGACCGCTCGACGCCACGCCGATCTCGATCGGAGTGGGTGTCTCAATGGGGTCTGACGTGGTGCAAGCAGCCGCCAAGACGACCCATGCCAGGACGCGAAGACACCTCGTCCTCACCTCGGCCTTCGATTGGGCCTCTGGGTAAGCAGCGGTTCCACCAGCCGACAACAGAACTCACATCGTGCGGTAGACCTATTGAGGCGCACCATGAACCCGGCAATGGGAGCTCTGGGTGGGTCCCGTGGGACTCGAACCCACAACCAACGGGTTAAAAGCCCGCTGCTCTACCAATTGAGCTAGAGACCCTGGAGGATCAAAGGCTACCGGCCCGATTGGGTCACCAACTGCTGCCAGCTAGGGTGGCGTGCCAGTCGAGCTACGGTGGTCGAGATGGAATTGATGACGGCGACGGCGCTGGCGATCGCAGTCGTGGCGGCGTTCAGGTCGACATGGTCCCCGTGCGGAGTGTCGATGCTCTCCTCGATCACCCCTCTCTCCGAGGCCGGCCGGGGTCATCGGTACTGGGCCACCGTGTCGTGGTTCCTGGTGGGGTCGGTGCTCGGTGGGTTGACCCTCGGTGCCGTGGCCGCTCTCGGAGCCATGGCCGTGGCCGGCCTGGGATTGTCGTCCTCCGCATCGGCGGCTTTCGTTCTCGCGGCCGGGTTGATCACCCTGGCCTCCGACCTCGGCATCGGTGGCTTCCGACTACCGGCCAACCCACGCCAGGTCGAGAGAACCTGGCTCGATCGCTATCGCCCCTGGATCTACGGACTTGGCTTCGGCTGGCAGCTCGGAGTCGGGGTTGCCACCTATGTCATGTCGGCCAGCGTCTACCTGATGGTCGTAGTCGCTGCGGCGACCGGCGAGCCGTGGCTGGCGTTGGCAATCGTGACATCGTTCGGTCTACTCCGCGGGCTGGCGATCCTTCCCGCTGCCGGCGTCCGCACCCCGACCGACCTCGGGCGGCTCCATCGTCGCATCGAGGGTCTCCGTCCCACCAGCCGAGTGGTCGCCTTGGCCGGTCAGATCGGCGTTCTGGCAGTTGCGGTCGTCACTCTGGCCGGCATCCCCGCCGCCCTCATGGTCGCAGCCGCCCTATCGGCGGCTGCCTGGGTGTTCCGTGGGGGCCTGAGTGACCCCGCGCCCCGGGTGCGAGTGCCGGACAGCCCTGCCGAGCTGACCCAGCCCGACTACAGCGGGTAGTCGCCGAACCGGCCCCAGGCGACGAAGATTGCCAGGGCGATCAGCACCACGTTGGCGATGATCGGCTGAGGTTCTTTCCGTCTCGCGTGCACCGCGATCGCACCGACCTGCTCGACGGCCAGGCCGGAGGCGGCGATCGGAACCAGAACGGGAGCGATCCCGGTCACGGCGGGGAGGATCAGACCTAGCGCCCCGAGGATCTCGGCGACGCCGACAAACTTGACGAAACCGGAGGAGTAGTCCCCGGGCCAGCCCATGCTCGCCGTCAGCTTCTCATGCGGCTGCGCGCTCTTCATGATCCCGGCAGCCCCGAAGGCGAGGGCGAGAACAATCTGGGCGATCCACAGGGCAATGTTGATGCCGCCTCCTCTATGCCTCCACAGGTCGGGCCCGGCTGATCCCGATGCCACCCAAGGTGTCATTTCCGTATCGCTCGACCTCCTTGGCCAGGTCCAGTCGCTGCGCAGTCATCACGACGTCCTCGGTGATCAGGTCGGCGGGAACCAGCCAGGAGACCTCGAACTCGATGCCATCTGGGTCCTTGCCGTAGAGCGCCTTGGTGGTGCCGTGGTCCGTAGCTCCGACCAGGGCACTCCGGGTCGACAGCCTGGCGCCTATCTCTGCGAGATCCTGGAGAGTGTCGACCTCCCAGGCGAGGTGATAGAGGCCGACCGACTGCCGGCCGGCGGCGGAATCGGCAGCGGCTTCGCCGATGGAGAAGAGGCCAAGGTCGTGATCGTTGTTGGAGCCCTCGGCCTGCATGAATACGGCGCCGGGAATGGGGAGGGGCAGACGTCGGAAGCCCAGCACCTCCTCATAGAAGTGAGCGGAACGCTCGGCGTCCCTGACATACAGGACGGCATGGTTGAGACGATGAACGGACATTTTGTGTGCTCCTGATCTGGCTTCGGGCCTAGTCCAAGATGATTGAAGTCTCAAATATTCCCGGGTATGATCCGACGTGATGCCGAGCTCATTGACCAGGACCGAACTGAGGGCCTGGTCACGATTGGCAGGGGGCTCGAGAGCGATGTTCAACGCCCTCGATCGCCAGCTCCGGGACGAGTCGGGCATGAGCCATGACGACTATCAGATACTGAGCCGCCTTCATCGCGCGCCGGCGCGGGCCCTCCGGATGAGTGAGCTCGCCGCCGAGGTGGGCTTCTCGCCGAGCCGGCTTTCCCATGCCGTGAGACGAATGGAGGAAGAGGGGTGGATCGAGCGCACCCCGAGCGAGATCGATCGCCGGGGCACCGAGGCCAGGCTGACCGATCTCGGGGTGAAGGTGGTCGAGGATGCATCGCCCGCCCATCTCGCACTGGTCAGGCGACTCACCTTCGACGTCATCGGTTCGGGAAGAATGACTGCATTGGCGGAAGCGATGGACGAGATCGGGCGGAATGCCCGTGGTCGCTAGCCGGTCTTGGTGAAGACGTGCACCCCGTCCTCCCAGACCACCATGATCCAGGGCGTCGACGTGCCCGGCGTCACCCCCAGATGTGATGGGCTTCCGGGGTCTGACGGGCTGAACGGGTCGACCATCGGTTCCATCTGACCGACCTGCCCGTCCGGGCTCACTGATACGAACCCTCCGATCCCAAGGGTCTCGTCCGATTCGGGTACGCCGTAGACCACGAGGAAGATCGTCCCGTCGGCCCCGGTCTCCACCTCGATCGCGCCATGGGCGACGACCTCAGGGTCCTCCGAGTAACGCATCTGCAGTCTCCTGATCAGACCGGCGTCGGGTAGCTCGAGCACGATCTCGTCCCCGTTCACAGTCACCATGAAAGGGTTGCCATCTCTGGCCAGCAGCCAGTCGACCGGATTCAGGACCGGTTGCAAAGGGTCGAGGGCGTAAGGCGCGCCATCGTTGCCGAGCCCATAGAGAAGCGCACCGTCAGTCGTCACCAGTGGTACGGCGCCCTCGAAGGTGGCCCCCGTCGCCTGGCCGTCGG
>Ga0105098_10000727_pt1 | contig 11659 bp, 7 predicted proteins | sample PPLLak21cMay2015_FD_79137 | JGI IMG/M metagenome (GOLD analysis project Ga0105098, IMG submission 79137) | Freshwater sediment microbial communities from Prairie Pothole Lake near Jamestown, North Dakota, USA - PPLs Lake P7 Core (1) Depth... | ecosystem: Environmental > Aquatic > Freshwater >... | reverse complement strand
CGTCGTAAATGCTCCTTACCCTGGCAATCATACTGACGGAAGCGCCCGGGATGGACAAGGAAGGATTGTCTTCGACCGTTATGCTGATAGCCGCTTCTGTAACAGTGTGCCCTTGCTCTATATCTGCAGGATCGTTGAGGGCGCTATCGGTGGGAGTGAAAACGGCCTTCAGCGGCATGTCGACGCCGACTTCGTAAAAACGTATCTTGCAGATGAATGTATCGGTAACGGCGTCACGCGGCAGGTCTTCACAGCCAGCAATAGGAGCGCCCTTAAAAAAGAAAGTTACTTTGCCGTCAGGCGTGCCGGATGCGCCATCTGTTACCGTCACTTCGACAGTGACAAGTTGACCTATTCCAGACGGGTTAATATCCTGTGTCATACTAATGAGCGTTGGTTCTGGTGTCGCGATGCTGCCGGAAGTGTCGACTTCAATGGGAACACTTAGCAAAATGGTGCGGCTACTTGTCGCTGTGATGGGGCGGTCGGGGAAAGGCACCAACTTGACCAGGGCATAAAACTGGCCTGTAACGGTGACAACAATGCGGGTGGTGTTATCGCTCGATGGATGAATACCGTCATCTGTATCTCCGAGGCATTCGTCATCGGAAACAAGCGGATCAATAGCTACACCTTCGCCGTTGTCATACTCGATGGTAATGTCATCATCATCAAAAGCGTTTAGATAATCTGCCTTTTGGGCAGCTGCTTTGATCCCCGCGCAGTCCTGATAGCGTGGGACAGCATTTGTTAATCCCAGACCGGTCGCGGAGCCATACCGGGAAGCCTGGCGGCTGGCGGTTACGATGCTGGAGTACATGAAAAGCAGGCGTCCGGCTTCCAAGAGTCCGTAAAGCAACAATAGCAAAACAGGCAGCACGATGGCAAATTCCACCATCGCCTGTGCGACATTCTTTTTTGGAGGGAACTTGTTTGATTTCATGGTAATAAATCCTGACTCCTGATAATCCTAGTCTTAGTTTAATATCCCTGATGCCCCGTCCAATGCGACATTCGTACTAAAACGACCGACATTTTTGCAAATCACAAAAACAGCAAATAAAACGCACTGAGGATGAAATAAGGTCCATAGGGGATAAAGGTCATCAGGGCTGCATTGGAATAACGGCGTCTAACCAAAAGCACAGTCAGGAAAAGCAGGCTTACGAGCCCTCCGAGGATTACCCCGTAGGCCAGTGCAATTCCAATAAAGTCCAGGCCAAGCATGAGTCCGAGTACACCTGCCAGATAAACATCGCCGCCACCGAGTGCCTCTTCTTGGTCATCGGCCTGCCCGGCGGTTTGAAGCCTGCGGGCCCGATAGCGTGCCACGAGTCCGCCGAGCTGGTACAGCAGGAACATGACGCCAAAACCAACCACTCCGCCGAGAAGCGATTTTCCAAGGCCAATGAGAATTTCATTTCCATTAAGCCGGCTATGAATATATGTCCCGACTACCAGCCCCAGCACGGCACCAGCCAGGCTGGTGGGGTGCAGGATCAGTCGATGCTCGAGATCGATCACAGTGATGATGCCAAAATAAATGAGCACGAGCATGCCGAGGGGAATCCCAAGCGCCTTTGACGGGAACAGCCAGAAGTACGCGAACGCTGCGACCGTCAGGATCTGCACCAGCCACGTTCGCAGGCTCCGCTTCTTGCCACATTGGCGGCATGGGCGCAGGGTCAAATAATCCGCCAATGGGAATGGGGTTTGACACTCGGGACAGGCCGCACGACTGAAACGGCGTGTGAAAGGCAGCACATCCGCAACATAGTTGATGAAGAGACCCGCGAACCAGCCGAGAATGATGGAAATAAGAACGGTTGCAACCATAATTCCCATTATAGCTCAAAGAAAACGATGAAATTCATCGACAATGGTATGTAAATCAACTGTAATGTCCGAAAGTGTTGGAAGTGCAAGTGTTCGTCTTGCCGAAGCGCGTAAATTGTCTTACAATCGCGGCGACATTCCCCTGGAGATGAACATGGAAAAATTCATTATAGAAGGTGGGATCCCGCTGAACGGAGAAGTAACCCCTGCTGGCAACAAAAACGCCGCGCTGCCTTTGCTGGCGGCGGCGTTGCTGACAGATGAACCGATCATTCTGCATAACATCCCGCAAATCGAGGATACCCGCGTGATGCGGGAATTGGTCGAAAGCCTGGGTGTCCAGATCGAAGATGTGGATGCCTCTTCCTGGCGCATCACTGCCCGCGACCTGCGGCCTGCGGATTTGAACCCGGACCTTTGCCGCCGGATACGCGCCTCCATTCTGATCGCGGGACCCTTGTCCGCGCGCATTGGAGAGTTCAAACTGCCCCCGCCCGGAGGCGACGTGATCGGCCGCCGGCGGCTCGACACCCATATCCTCGCTCTACGCGCTCTGGGCATGGATGTGAAATATGAGCGCGGCTTCACCTTCCAGGCCGACAACCTGCGCGGGGCCGATTTTCTGATGGATGAGGCCAGTGTGACTGCCACCGAGAACGCGATCATGGCGGCCGTCACTGCCCGGGGCGATACGGTGATCCGCAATGCAGCCTCTGAACCGCATGTACAGGAGCTATGTTTATTTCTCAATTCGCTCGGCGCGCAGATCGAAGAGATTGGCTCCAACACGCTCCACATCCATGGGGTGTCGGGCTTGCATGGTGGCGAGTTTACGATCGGTCCCGATTATCTGGAGGTCATCAGCTTTGTCGGCGCGGCGGCTGTCACACATGGGAGTCTGCGGGTAAAAAACGCGGGCGTGAACAACCTGCACATGATCGCGCATGTCTTCGAACGGTTGGGGGTGACGTGGCAGGTGGATGGAGATGACCTGGTCCTGCCCGCCAATCAGACTCTGAAGATCATCCCCGACCTGGACGGCGCGATCCCGGAGATCAAGACAAACGTCTGGCCTGCCTTCCCAACCGATCTGATCAGTATCGCAATTACCGTTGCGACCCAAGCCAGCGGGTCCGTACTGTTCCATGACTGGATGTTCTCGGGGCGTATGTACTTCACAGACAAGCTCGTGGGGATGGGCGCCAAGATTATCCTGTGTGACCCGTATCGTTGTTTGATCCAGGGCCCCAACCGGCTGTACGGTGAGAATTTGGAGAGTCCGGATATCCGCGCAGGCATGTCCATGCTGCTGGCTGCCCTCGCTGCAAAGGGAAAATCCATCATCCGCAACATCGGCCAGATCGAGCGCGGCTATCAGGATGTGGATAAAAAACTGCGGGCGCTGGGCGCGAAGATCGAGAGGGTGAAGGAGTGAGGAAGTAGACACGTACACAAGTAAACAGGTACACAAATTGCCTACTTGTTTATCTGTGTACTTGTCTACTTTCTTCATCCTTTGATGACTGCCACAGGTTTTAACCGTGCCACCTTCTTTGCAATCCCTGCCTTGCTGACTGTTTCGACGACCATGTCCACATCCTTGTAAGCGGATGGCGCCTCTTCCGCCAGCCCGGGCAGCGACCCCGCGCGGATTTCGATGCCGCGTTTCTCCAGTTCTTTCATCAATTCATCTCCCCGCACTTCTTTCTTGGCCTGTGACCTCGACATGACACGTCCCGCACCGTGACAGGATGATCCAAAGGAACGGGTCATGCTCTCCGCGGTACCGACCAGCACCCAGGAGGCCGTACCCATCGAACCGGGAATGATCACAGGTTGACCGATCTTCCTGTATTCCGGCGGCAGTCCCGGCGCGCCGGGACCGAAGGCGCGCGTCGCACCTTTGCGATGGACGCAGACCTTCACCTGTCTTCCATCGATTTCATGCGTTTCGATCTTGCCCATGTTGTGGGCAATGTCATAGACCTGGTGCAAATGCCGGTTCCCGGTCCTGGAAGCGAAGGTCTCCTCGAAGGCGCGCCGCGCCGAATGGGCCAGCAACTGACGGTTTGCAAAAGCAAAGTTGGCGGCGGCGCGCATCGCTCCCAGATATGCCTGACCTTCCGGCGAATCCATCGGCGCGCAGACCAGCTCGCGGTCGGGCAGGTCGATGCCGTATTTGCGGACTGCATTTTGAAACTCTCGCACGTAGTCTGTGCAGACCTGATGTCCCAGTCCGCGCGAGCCACAATGGATCTGCACGGTTAGACAACCCTGATAGAGTCCCATGGCATTTGCAGCTTCTTCATTGAATATCTGATCGACGACATCGACTTCGATGAAGTGATTGCCCGCACCCAGTGAACCGACCTGTTCACGGCCGCGCGTCCTGGCGCGCTCAGACACGCCGCCAGGATCGGCTCCTTCCACGGAGCCAGATTCCTCGGTCCGCGCGAGATCGGCTTCACTCGCATATCCGTTTTTCAAGGCCCAGCGCGATCCATCCCGAAGGATGTGGTCCAGCTCTTTCAGATTGACCTTGATCGTGCCCTCTTTCCCCACGCCGCTGGGGCAATATCTGTTAAGCAGCGTTGCGAGGGTATCTATGTCGCCGCGCGCCGATTCGAAGTCAAGGCTGGATGCCAGCAAACGGACGCCGCAATTTGCAACCACAAAACCACCCGCAATGAAATTATGATCGGGATGATCCATAGTGAAGTCATATACCAAGCCATTATAGTGAATCGGTTCGATGGCTACAATTGTGTCCCACACAAGGCCGCTTTGTCCTAATTCTCCGGTGACAATTTCACTAAATTTGCTGAAAGTTTCGAAGCCCTGGTTTATACGCGGCAAACTACTTCGTCCCCCATATATGGATCTTTCAATGAAACGTTCATTCGCTATTTCTCCGCCCAACCTTTCGATAATATAAGACTTCGACATGCCCATTGCCTTCAATTGTGCTGCCTGCTCCGCAACTGCCTGTCGGGCAGCAACAAGATTTTGTTTGGTAATCACATAATGTGTTGCAATGGATGCCTGCAGTTTTCGTTTGTGGTTATATTCAAATCCGATTTTGCTCCACAGCTGAATTAGATTTCCAGGTTCTGCACTGACAATCAGGCGTAAGCGGATCGATTGTCTGTTATCTGCATTGATTTGCTCCCGGTGAGCACTAATGGGCACGGTTTTCACGCCAAACTCTTTTAGTAACACAGCCACTTGTTCCAGAAATACGCGACCATTGTTCTCAAACTCTTCACTTTTGTTCATGGAAAGCGTAGGCGCAGCCATATTGCAGTCATGTCCGGTAACCGTTTGTGGCGTACTCATCTCTGCGCCAAACAATGCCGCGAGGAATAACCGCTTCTGCCACAGGGGTGTTTTCATCAGCCAGGAAGGAATGCAATATTCTTGCTTTGTCTTTTTCCCAATGGGTACGCCAAGATAGGATAGCAGAGCTGCAAAAGCGGTGCTGTTGACTGTGACCCAATGCTCTGTTCTGGCAAATGTATATTCGTCATACATTGTGCGAATGCGATAAGTACGCTCACGCGACCAGACGCGGCTGGGTTTGAAGCCAAGTTGCACAATATCTCGGCGAATCTCTTCCAGATCTTCCGGCTGGCCGAAAAAGGCAACATACCCTTTGTTTGTGCGGGTATCGAACCGAAGTGTGCCATCACCGAAAAGAAATCCGATGATCTTGCAAAGATAAGGTATGGCATCAGACGCGTAATTCAATGGCAATAAATTGCGTTTGGTCAGGGCATTACAAATTTGAACAAGTGCATTTCCTCGTTGGCTCTTTCTAAGCGAATCAAGATACTCGCTGAACGAAGCCTCAGTAACAAGTGGTTTGTTATTTGGTTGTTCGTACTGTACGCCTTGAAAAAGTGACATAGCAACCTGATCACCCGCTTGCAACAACCCGGCCCTGACCATGCCCTGTGGTGTCCATAAGGGATGATCACTTGTAGCAGTCAGGGAAAATCCATTTTTTGTTGTAATGCGCAAAACGGTTGATTTAGGCTTTTGTCCGAACCATCGGATGGGCTGTGCGGCGTCAATTTGTTTCGTCTCCGTATTTAGACATAACAGGGTAGCGGTTTGCCAATGCTCTGCCATTTCCTGAATGGTACGAGTGTATCCGTGTGCATGTAGTATACGAGTGTCACCACTCAGACAGTTAATATCGTAGCCGATCGCACCAGGTGAGATGACACCGTGCGGATATTTGGTCGCCGCGACGCCGCCGATGGGGAAGCCGTAGCCCTGGTGCATATCGGGCATGACGAGTACATGCCCGATTACCCCGGGCAGGGTTGTGGCGTTGACCGCCTGTTCCAGAGACTTGTCACCAATGATCTGTTCGAGCATTTCACGCGTGGCGAACAACCGGACCGGCACGCGCATGTCAGCGCGAATGGATGTGGGGATCTCCCACTCCGTTTCACTGATCTGAATTAAATTCTCGATATTCATGTTTACTCCTGTCTCCCCTTCAAGGAGAGGGAAGGGGAGACGCGCCGCAGGCGCAGAGGGGATAGGTGAGGTTACACATCGAACACAATGACAACTTCAACTCCCCTGGTTGTCTCTTCGATCTTCATATTGTGGTAGGTGACTGCTTTGATGGCTTTATCAATAGATGCAATTTGCGCGCCGTCCATGTCCACCCTTAACCTTTGACCCTTCGACACTCCCTTCGGTCGCAGGGCAGGCTCTTCAACCTTCAACTCAAATACATCGAACGCCAAATTCTCCTGTTCCTGATAGTAAACCAGTTCGGAGAGAAAGGCAACCAGCAGACTCTCGGCATCCAGCGCTTCGGCCTCAAAGATCTGCTTCACGCGTGGATCGTTGCCGGTCACGACTCCTGCAAGCGAATTCATCGCCCGCGCCGCTTCGGCGAACAGCGACGGCAGGTCCTGTGCCCAAACCCGCACAGACCAATCCGCAGTGTGTGAAATTTCCTCGAAACCCATGATTCTATTGTACCCTTGCAACATAATGTCATTCCCCCGGAGGGGCACCGGGGCGGTGTGAGTGAGCGACAGCGAACGACCCTGGCACCGTGCGGCTTAAGCCGTACCAGGGCAGGTGAGAATCCCCGACAATTTCAGCCACACGGCTGAAATTGTCGGGAGACCCTTCGCGGAGTTTATCCTGAGCGGAGCCGAAGGGCTCAGGGTGACATAAAGTGATGCAACTTTTCGCGATCTTCTGCATCTAATAATAGATTGAACACGGTAAAATAGAGACAAACCACGTTGTCTTGACTGTGGAGCGAATTCTAAAGCGAGGAAGTCATCAGCTATGTCATCGAATGGAAATGCAAAGCACGTAAAAGTATTGGTGTTGGGGTCGGGCCCCACAGGCTATTCCGCGGCGCTATATGCGGCGCGTGCTGAACTCCAGCCGGTTGTTCTGACGGGGATGCAATTGGGCGGGCAGGCGGCGCTGACCTATACCATCGAAAATTATCCCGGTTTTCCGGAGGGCGTCGGTGGGCCGCAATTGGGGGAGTTGTTCCAAAAGCAGGCCGAGCACTTCGGCGCGGTGACCGAATTTGCATCTGCCAATTCGGTCGATCTGTCCCAGCGGCCCTTCAAGGTGGAGTCGGACAGCGGCGACTACCTGGCGGATGCGCTCATCGTCGGCACCGGCGCCAGCCCCAATCACCTCCAGATCCCCGGTGAAGTGGAGTTGACGGGCCGCGGCGTCTCGTACTGCGCGACCTGCGACGGCTGGTTCTTCAAGGATAAGAAAGTGGTTGTGGTCGGCGGCGGCGATAGCGCCCTGGAGGAGGGTCTATTCATCACGCGTTATGCCTCATCTGTGACGATCGTCCATCGCCGCGAGGAGTTTCGCGCCAGCCCGATCCTGCAGAAACGGGCCGGTGAGCACCCAAAGATCAATTTTATTCTTGACACGGTTGTTACCGAAGTGACCGGTACGGACAAAGTGCAGGCGGTGAAGTTAAAGAATGTGAAGACCCTCGAAGAAACGATGTATGAAACGGATGGTGTGTTCATCTTCATCGGTCATACTCCCAATACGCAGATGTTCCAGGGTCAATTGGAAATGAGCGAACTTGGGTATATTAAAGTCAACGACAGGATGGAGACGAATGTCCCCGGCGTCTTTGCGGCGGGGGAGGCGGCTGACCCGCATTTCAGACAGGTGGTCACCTCCGCGGGGATGGGGGCCGCGGCCGCCATCCAGGCGACACGCTACCTCGAAGCCATGGAAGCTCCCGCAGAAAAAGTGTAGGTCTCGACAGGAAATGTACAGTGGCGCCGCCGGCGCCACTGTTTTTATCGAAAATCTGGTAACATAAACATGTGACAAAATATACTTTCTTGCACGATCGGTTTCGGATAAAATTTTGCACAGTACCGCGTACGCAATTGAGACAAGCGGTAACATCTCCGGAGGTTTCATGAACAAAATCTCGATCGTCGGTGCGGGCATGACTGGAGCGACCACTGCACACTGGCTCGCTGAACGTGAAATCGCTGATCTGGTTCTCGTCGATATTGTCGAAGGAATGCCACAGGGCAAGAGCCTCGATATGCAGGAGGCAATGCCGATCATCGGAAAGGATGTGGAGATCGTCGGCGCGAATGACTATGCCGCCACCAAAGGCTCCGATATCATCATCATCACGGCCGGTCTGGCCCGCAAGCCAGGCATGAGCCGTGATGATTTGTTATCTGCCAATGCCGAGATCGTGGGAAAGGCGGCGACCGAAACGCTGGTCCATTCGCCCGACGCCATTTACATCGTGCTGACCAACCCGCTCGACACGATGGCTTATCTGACGATGAAGAAGACGGGCCTGCCGCGTGAACGCGTGGTCGGCCAGGCGGGGATCCTGGATTCGGCGCGGATGCGCGCGTTCGTGGCAATGGAGACGGGCGTGAGCGTGGAAAATATCGACTGCTATGTCTTGGGCGGGCACGGCGACGAGATGGTCCCGCTGACGCGTCATTCGAACGTCGCCGGGATCCCGTTAAACGAATATCTCCCCGCCGACAAGCTGAACGCGATCGTTGCCCGCACGCGTAAAGGCGGCGCGGAGGTCATTAATCTGCTCAAGACCGGTTCTGCCTACTACGCGCCTTCCGTCGCCTGTACGCAAATGGCGGAAGCGATCCTCAAGGATAAGCATCTGGTCGTGCCCTGCGCGGCGTATATGAATGGTGAATATGGTTTGAAGGATATGTTCTTTGGCGTGCCTGTCATGCTCGGGCGCAAGGGTATCGAAAGGATCATCGAGTACAAACTCGACGATGAAGAGAAGGCGATGTTCGAGAAGTCGGCTGCGGCGGTGAAGGAAACGCACGAAGCATTGAAAAATTTGGTAAAGTTGTAAATGTACACACGTAAACAAGTAGACATGTATACCTGTGTACTTGTGTACCGGTAAACTTGGTTCATCAGCTTTGAACAACATACAAGGAGTATCGTTATGATCCTGCACGAAAAACTCTCTGCACAACTGCCTGAGTGGCGTGAACGCATTAAATCGCTTGCCAAAGAACACGGGGATGTCAAGGTTGCCGATGTCACCGTCGGTCAGGTCATTGGCGGCATGCGCGATATCAAATCGCTTTTGACGGATGTCTCGTTCGTCGACCCGGCCGAAGGTATTCGCTTCCGCGGCATGTCCATCCCTGAGATCCTCAAAGCGTTGCCGAAAGCCCGCGGCGGCAAGATGCCGTTGGTGGGCGGGTTGTATTACCTGCTCATGATCGGCGAAGTGCCGACCAAGGAACAGGCCATGGAAGTGGAAGCCGAATGGGCGAAGCGCTCCAGCGTTCCGGATTACGTCTTCAAAATGATCAAGTCCATGCCGAAAGAGACTCATCCGATGACTCTCTTTTCGCAGGCAGTGCTGGCATTGCAGAATGGTTCGGTCTTTGCGCAGAAATACCACAGCATGAAGAAGGATGTGTATTGGGAAGCTGCGCTGGAAGACAGCCTCGACCTGACCGCCAAGCTCCCTGTGATTGCAGCGTACATCTACCGCATGAAATATTTCGGCGAGAGCAAAAAACCGAAATACAACCCAAAGCAGGATTACGGCATGAACTTCGCACGCATGATGAAAGTCCCGGACAAGAAGGGCTATGCTGAGCTGGCCCGCCTGTATTTCATCCTGCACAGCGATCATGAGTCTGGCAATGTGTCCGCTCACACCATGCACCTGGTGGGGTCCGCGCTTTCCGATCCGTACCTTTCCTTCTCGGCGTCTTTGAATGGACTGGCAGGTCCCCTGCATGGGCTTGCCAATCAGGAATGCCTCGGCTGGTTGATCGAGGTGAAGAACAAGTTTGGCCGCGTTCCCACTCGCGATGAGCTCTATAAGTTTGCCTGGGATACGCTCAACAGCGGTCATGTCATCCCCGGCTACGGACATGCTGTCCTGCGCGTGCCTGATCCTCGCTACATGGCGCAATTGGAATTTGCGAAGAAACGCTTCCCCCAGGATGAGCTTGTCCAACTCGCGGAGCTGGTCTTCGACGTGGTGCCTCAGGTCCTGAAGGAACAGGGCAAAGCCAAGAACCCCGCGCCGAACGTGGACGCGATCAGCGGCACGCTGCAGTACTACTATGGCGTGCGCGACTTCGACTTCTACACCGTGCTGTTTGGGATCGGCCGCGCTCTGGGCGTCACTGCCAACTACGTCTGGGCGCGTGCGCTCGGCACGCCGATCGAGCGTCCCAAGTCCCTGACGACCAAGATGCTCGAAGATGTGGTTGCCAAAGCGGCCCAACCAGCATAAACAGTTTTTGGATCAAAAAGCGGCGCAGCCTCTGCAGGCTGCGCCGCTTTTCATTTAGCTGTTTGTCGAAATATCTGTTGGCATTTTCAGGATATCCGCTTCAAGTGGCAATTGAGCGGTACACAATCGGTCGATGAGGAAGGCAAAGTCGATGGCGACTTCTTTGAGGTGGTCATAGCGCCCGGATGCGCCTGCATGTCCGGCCTCATAGTTGGTGTGCAGCAGCAACAGGTTATCGTCTGTCTTCATCTCTCGCAGCTTTGCGGCAAATTTGGCGGGCTCCCAGTACGCCACGCGTGGATCGTTCAACCCGGCAGTGATGAGCATATGCGGGTAGGCTGTGGAACGCACATTGTCATAAGGCGAATAGGACAGCATGTATTCAAAGTGCTCGCGCACCTGGGGATTGCCCCATTCGTCCCACTCCAGGCTTGTCAGCGGGATGGTCGGATCGCTCATCGTGGTGACCACATCCACGAATGCCACCTTGTTGATGACCGCTTGGAACAGATCAGGGCGCATCGTCAAACAGGCGCTGACGAGCAGTCCGCCTGCAGAGCCGCCCAGGATGGCAAGTTTCTTGTTCGATGTGAAGCCTTCTTTGATAAGGTGTTCCGCGCAGGCAATAAAGTCCGTGAACGAATTCTTCTTGTTCAGCATCTTGCCGCTTTCGTACCAGGCGCGGCCCAGGTCTGAGCCGCCGCGAATGTGTCCGATGGCGAAGACAAACCCACGGTCCAGCAGGCTGAGGCGGTTGGGATTGAAATCCGCGTCGATTACCGAGCCGTACGAGCCATATCCATACATCAGAGTGGGATTGTTCCCATCCTTTTTCAAATCCTTTTTGTAGACAATGGACATGGGAATTTGCTTCCCGTCGGGTGCGGTGGCATGGATACGCTCCGTAACGTATTGTGTCCGGTCGTATCCATCCGGGATATTCTGCTTGATGATTTCCCACTGACCTGTATCCATGTGATAGTCGATCACAGAGTGAGGTGTGGTTGGCGATGAATAGGTGAATCG
>Ga0105098_10000726_pt1 | contig 11662 bp, 7 predicted proteins | sample PPLLak21cMay2015_FD_79137 | JGI IMG/M metagenome (GOLD analysis project Ga0105098, IMG submission 79137) | Freshwater sediment microbial communities from Prairie Pothole Lake near Jamestown, North Dakota, USA - PPLs Lake P7 Core (1) Depth... | ecosystem: Environmental > Aquatic > Freshwater >... | reverse complement strand
CACCTTCAGGAAGATTCTTTCGTATTCCTTCACGATTTGCTCGAGTTCAAACAACCTGGCTTTCTCGAGGCTGGCGGTGCGGAAGGAAAGCAAACGCTGCGGGTCGGACAGCAAACTCGATAACCGGGATGAAAACTTCGCACTCTCATTGTCCCGGACCAAATATCCATTGCTTTCTTCATCGACCAGATCAACAAATCCCCCGACACGGCTGGCAACGATTGCCAGACCCTTTGCCAATGCCTGGACCCCAACCACAGGCAATCCCTCGGACCGCGAGGGCATGAATAAGATGTCACTCCTGCCAAACCAGTTCAGTACATCCTGTGGATCCAGCCAGCCCGTGAGCTGGAACCGATCCGCCAGTCCATAATCTTCAATCGCACACTTGACGTCATGCATGAGTGGACCGTCCCCGATCATGACTGATTGCCAACTGAGCTCTTTCAATTCATTTAACGTGTGCACGAACTGCAAGGGATTCTTCTGCTCCATAAATCGACCTGCAAAGACAATCCGCGGCGGATCGTTTGGAGAGATTTGATTGGGCATTATGGCGCTGAGATCCACTCCGTTGGGGATGACTTGAATTTCCTGTTTATATTTCTTCAAGGCCAGCTGCCTGGTGTATTCGCTGACGGCAACGATCTCCCTGGCATTCTTCCAAATGTCGGGCGTAAATGGATAGATCCAGCGGAACCATTCATCGGTTTTTTCGGGGACTCCCCCGGGTACATCCCCCAGATGAATTGTTAGAACATAGGGAATCCCGGTCATGCGCGCGAGCATCCTTGCCAGCGCGCCCGCGGGGACGGCAAAATGGGCGTGGATCACATCGGGTTTGAAACTGCCAATTAAACGGCGACCCGCCCAAAGTCCCGCGAGAACGTAGACCGCCATGGAAAGAAAACTGGCGCGGTAAGCCTGTCTCCTCAGCGACCCGAAGCGGACGATCTGCATCCCATTTCTTTCTTCCTCGTATGCCAATCCCTTGATGTGAGTGGTTAGTACCCTGACTTCATGTCCCCGTTTGGCAAGTTTGCTGCAAATATCCTCTGCCACACGCCCGCCGCCCCCTCCCACCGGTGGAAACTCATGGACTAATACAAGGATGCGCATGAGCTCTCCCTACGGGCATTGAGTTGCTTCGATGGTTGGAACATAAACCTCAGTCCTGTGCCCCTGCGGTTCAATCGTTAGTATTGGATGATAGTAACAAAGGATGTAGGGGGAAACACGCGAATTCCAGGCATTGTTCTCCTCCGCCAGCGGACCGGTGTCCTTGATCACCTCGTTTTGTTTCGCGGCTACGATCGCAGCAAAACGATGATTCCGCAAATCACTATAAAATCTGTTGAGATAAGCCTGATTATTCGACATTGCCATTTCCATTAAAGTCACTGCTTCATAATCGGCGACCAGAGGCACATCGGCATCGCCAAAGGTAACCAATTGACGCTCATTGATAAACAAAACCGGCCCATTCTTTCCCAGCTCGCGGACAGCCTGTACCAGTTGCTGATATGCGTTTTCATTTCTGGTTTCATCATACCTGGGATAAGGGGAAAGCCACATGACCAGGAACAGGATCGGTATGAGGACAGCAATTGTGAATGTGGGCCAGGAGCGAACTTGCAAGGGCAACTGACCAGGCTCCACCCGGGCGCGACCGCCGACGAAGTAAGCGGCTACAACCCCGATCAGTATAGCATAGGCATCCATGTTATGGAGATCGCCGCCGCCGCCGATCTTGACACTGACCACCAGGCTTCCCGCCAGTAAAAAGCCGATCATCAGGAATAATCCGGACCAGCGCAGTGTGTGCAGCGCCTGCCGCTGCCGCGCCGCGATCACGATCGTGATGATCAGGGGACCGCTTACGATCAGGATCGCCGGCAGGATGCCCAGGAAGTGATTTGCGTTGGGCCAGAGCCTGTACCACAACAAGTCAGAAACAAAGCTGGACGCAAACTGATCTGCATTCCCTGCATTGCCTGAAAGAAAAATATAGGCTGCCTGTGCAGCCAGGGCAGAAAGCACACCGGCCGTCAGCCACAACGCGGGTTGAGCCAGATAGTCTTTTATCTGCCTGAACGGTGTTGACGCTGGATCGTCGACTGTGGACCGGAGGGGTGTCTCGAGCAGGTACATGGCAATGGCGATCAGCGCGGGTACCGGGAACCAATTGACCCGGCTGATCCCCGCCCAAAGAGAAGCCAGGATGACCGCGATCAACGATTGCCAGGGACGTTTCCTGGTTACAAATAGCAAGGGGAGGATCACCATAACTTCCAGGTGATAGTAGACTCCCAGGCGCAGGAAAAACAAAAAAGCCCATCCGGCAAACAGCCATTTGGCTGCTTTTTCCTGAGGAGGGAAGGTTCGCTGCGCGAGTACGATCGTGGCGCCTGCCGTCAATCCGATCCACAGGAGGAACTGCCAAAAACGGTGCGCGGTCACATCCAGACCCGGGATCAAAAATGGGATGGACTGCAAAAGATAGCGGCTGGGATGTAGCGTGGGAAGAGGCACAACTTCGCCGTAAATCCATTTCGAAAAATACAAGGATGCGTAGTAGTAACGGCTGCCTTCCGACCAGCCCATCGAAAGCGGATAGGTCGTGACTGCATTCAGGCGCAGCAGGACTTCATAGGTTACGCCGAGCAACACCAGGGCGGAGATAAACCCAACCTGCCAGCTTGTCCGCAGGGCGACTTTCAACGCGATCATTGCAAGGATGACTGCGAACCAACACATCCAATAATAGATGATCGACATCAATGTCCCATCCACCATTAACGGGTTGGCAGCATCCCGCCCGATCTGAAAGGTGAACTTAATGTAAGGGATCAGGAACAATATCGCCAAAAAGGCCATCCACCCCAAAGCGCGCACCTGGACACTGTCAGACGCAAGAAACTTGAAACGTGCGGACAGGTCAATTTGTGGAGGGTCAAAACGCAGGACCAGAATGAACAACCAGACACATGTAACGAGCAGGCCGATATACACCACCGCCAGGATCCCCCACACGGAACGAAACAAATCAACGCCCAGTTCATTCCAGCGCAAATAGGATGACCGTGCTGCCGCCACGTTGATGACAAAGGTGAGAGCAACGATCGTAAGCCAAAACGAACGGGACGCACGCATTGTTCGAAGCATGGTTGGGGTGCTAAAGAAGGGTTTCAGGCGAAGATACGGTCGTCTTTTGCTTGGTCAGGGCTGCCAGGATGGACGGCAAAAACAGCGCACCGGGCAAACTGGAGAGCAAAAAATACGCCCGAATCAGCAGGGCGATGGTCGCTGCCACGGATGGAACGAACCCCACCACATTGGACAGCAGAATGGTAAAGACTGCTTCCTGCACGCCGTAGCCATTGATCGAGATGGGCAGGAGCGTTATAAAATAAGTGATGCTCCACAAGCCGGCGATCATCCAAAAGGAGGCATGCGAACCAAGATCATCTACAAAAATGTAAATGGACCCAAAAAGACAAAGCATGTGGATCCAGCTAAATGCCAGGGCCACCAGCAATGAGGCCGGTTTTTTGAACCAAATGGAAAATGTGGAAAGAGTTCGCTTGAAAAACGCAACCGGTTTATGGAATCTGGTGAAAAGGGAAATGGTAAAAGGTATGTCCTGGAAAACATTCCATGAATAGACCACTCCAAACGGAGCGGTCATAGCCATACCCGCCATTCCGATCAATCGATCTGCGGCTAGCGAAGCGAGGGACACTGCCCGGTCATAACCCAGTTGCATGACGCCTACCAGACGCACAACGTCTCCTCCTATCGTCGTGGGCAGAAAATTAGTTGCAAACAAACCCATAAAGGTCAATGCCAGGCTGTCTTTAAAAGGGATCTTGATCCCGGCGGACAGCAAAAGAACCTGCCAGCGCCAGGCAACCGCAATCCGGGAAATTGCAAACAAAAGCGCGACCCAGAGCAGGTTTGCCAGTTTGATCTCCCGCAGAGCAACCAAAACTCCGGTCCCGTCTTCTTTTTTGAGAAGCAAAAGCAATAACAGGATCGCCAGTAACGTTCCTGCCAGTTGCAGAATGAACTGACGATTCCGTGACCACCAGGAGGACATAGGCTATTTTTTTCCCAGTACCGTTCGAATGGTATAGGTAGGCTTACTCTGTGATTCGTGATAGGTGCGCGCCAGCAACTCCGCGATCAGGCCCATCAGAAGCGACTGGGACCCCATGATCAGGAGCATCACCCCCAATTGAAAAAGCGGGGAACCCAGCACAGGCACACCTTCGAATGTGCGCCGAATGAATAAATAGAAAAGGAAGACCCCACCGCCGGCGATGAGCATCATTCCCGCACCTCCAAAGAGACGCATAGGCTTGTGGGAATAATTCAGCAAAAACTTTACCGTGAACAGATCCAGGATCACTTTCACGGTCCTGTCCAGGCCATAGTTTGCCTGGCCGAATTTGCGCTCATGATGACGGACCGGGACCTCAGTGATCCGCGCACCGACGGAATGCGCAAACACGGGGATAAAACGATGCATCTCTCCGTAGAGACGGAACCCTTCCAGCGCCTCTTTTCGATATGCCTTGAGTGAACAGCCGTAATCATGTAAATGGACACCAGTCACCCAGGAGATCAGCCCGTTGGCAATATTCGATGGAAGTGTACGCGTCAGGCGGTTGTCTTTGCGCTCCTTCCGCCAGCCGCTTACCAGATCGTAGCCTTCATCAAGTTTTTCAAGCAGCATGGGAATATCTGCCGGATCATTCTGCAGGTCGGCGTCGAGCAGGACAATGGTCTCGCCGTGGGCATGATCGATCCCGGCCGTGATGGCGGCCGTCTGTCCAAAATTGCGCCGGAAAGACACAACCCGTATGTGCTCCGGGTCTTTTTCGACCAGGGATTTCAGAACCTCGAAACTATTATCCCGACTCCCATCGTCGATAAAGATAACCTCCCATATGCTTTGGATGGGTTTCAACGTTGTCTGAATACTCTCATAAAGGATCGGCAGGTTTTTTGCCTCGTTATATACAGGAATGATCAATGACAGGTTATGCATAGCTACTTCTTTTGACTTAATCGTTCGATGTCTGCGTCGACCATCATGGTAACAAGTTCCTTGAAAGTGACTGACGGTTCCCATCCGAGCACAACACGCGCTTTTGACGGATCAGAGATTAGCAAGTCTACTTCAGCAGGTCGATAGAACTTTTCATCCTGGACGACGTAATCATTGTAATCCAGATCAACATGGCCAAAAGCGACTTCGCAGAACTCACGCACCGAATGGGTTTCTCCCATGCCAATCACGTAGCTATCCGACTTATCCTGCTGCAACATCCGCCACATGGCATCCACATAGTCACCTGCATAGCCCCAGTCACGTTGCGACTCGAGGTTGCCAAGACGCAGTTCTTTTGCGCGCCCCAGTTTGATACGCGCCACACCATCGGAGATCTTGCGGGTCACAAACTCAAGCCCGCGGCGCGGACTCTCATGGTTGAACAGGATCCCGGAAGCCGCGAACATGTTGAACGATTCGCGGTAATTGATGGTGATCCAATGTCCATAGACCTTTGCCACCCCATAGGGGCTGCGCGGATAGAACGCGGTCGTCTCACATTGGGGCACTTCGAGGACCTTGCCAAACATTTCACTGGAGGAAGCCTGGTAAAAACGGATTTTAGGGTTCACGAAGCGGATCGCTTCCAGCATGCGGGTGACACCCAGCGCAGTGATCTCACCTGTCAGCGCGGGCTGATTCCAGGAGGTCGGCACAAACGATTGCGCCGCCAGGTTATACACTTCCGTGGGATCATATTCTTCCAGCAAAGCCAGCAGGGAGCCTTGATCGTGCAAATCGCCCTGGACAACAGTGATATCATCCAGCAAATGCTCGATCCGTTCATACGTTACAGTGCTGGAGCGACGAGCCACTCCAATAACACGATACCCTTTGGTTAACAGTAATTCCGCCAGGTATGAACCATCCTGTCCGGTGATGCCAGTGATGAGAGCAGTGGGCATTAAGTCTCCTTGTCCAAAATTCAACGGCTGAATTATAAACTCACACAGATGCCTGTCAAGCGCGGCTTTTGTCCACGGGACTGCTTCGCGGCGTGCTCCGCTTGTCCCGCCACCAGCCGACGCCGAGGATGAGGCCCCACAGTCCCAAAATGACCGCGACCATCACGCCAAATGGCAGCTGGCCTCCCAGGTGATAATACCTGCTGGCATACCACTGTGTGAAAAACAGCAGGAAAACTGCTTCCATCAGGACAATTCTTGGTAGCCATACGTTGCGCGTTTCTCGCCACCAGATCCAGACGTAACCCGCGAGGATGGCTTGCCATACGAACAGGATCGTTCGATAACGGGGATTGTCGAAAAGATCCGCACCGCCCCGTAAGGCAGCTAGCAGGATCCAGATCCAGGTGAAGAGCGACAGCCACAACAGGAGGCTCCGCATCTTTCTGGACCCCTGGCCGGCCGCGGCCACGAATGAAAAGGTCAGCACCGGAAGCAGCGCGTACCAGCTGAGCGCGCGCGCAATGCCGATCACTTTCCAGATCAATATGGTTGGATGGATGATTTCAGCGGGCAAAACCGGTTGGAAGATCCCGTACACTGCGATAAAGGGCAGTCGAATCCACCTGGGACTTTCCTCGAATATTTTCTGTAACCAGCCGGAGTCCAATATTGCCTGTTTGAGATCCCACTTGACAGCCGCCTGAAACCAGTCATTGATGACGTGCAGAGGAGAAGCCGTGCTGAATTCACCTGAGCGGTTCAAGGAGGCGGAAAGGAAAAAGATTCCAAGCACAAACATGACAGCAATGGCCGCGAGCCCGCGCCAGGAGATTTCCCTGCGCTCGCTGGAAAAGAACATCCAGCCTGCGAAAACAATGATCGTGACAAGAGCAACCGCGGGTGAAACCAGCAGGATGCCCAGCATACCCAACGCAATCCACATCCAGCCGATGCGATCCTTCAACAGGTTCGAAAGGTCGCTGAGTTTGCTTATGGAGGGGGTTGCCTCAAAGCGGTAAAACCGATGGACAAATCCCCACAGGACCAGTGTGTTAAATGTAAGCAGATACGGTTCTCGCATGGCGGAGGCGCCCAGCAGGATACTATCGGGATACAGCGCAAAGATCCACGCAGCCGCCCAGGCAACCTTTTCCCCAAACACCTGATTGACTGCCTTCCATAAAAACGGGACTCCCAGGGCCGCAAAAAAGGCGGAAAGCAGAACCAGCATCAGGGGACGCTGGGCGTCCGGCGAAAAATAGCGATACACAAACGTGTTGAACGCCAGCAACCCGCCATATTGGTCGGAGCCATATTTTTTGCTGAACGCGTCGATCACGGGATATTCGGAGATTGCCAATGTCCAGGCTTGATCATCGCGGCGATGCGCGTCCGTGAAGACGTAGCCGGCGCGGTCGTCCTCATCCGGGTGCCCGAAGACCGGCAAACCCAGCTGCAAAGTCACTCCAACTGCAAGGCGCAAAAAAAAGGCAAGCGCGACAATCCATCCGAGAGTGCGGCCACCATTCGCCCAGGAGGAGAACATTTTCAGGAATACGAATGAAAAAAGAAAGAGGAAAGAAAAGGAAAGGAAACCAGGCAGCGGGTTCCCCGGTTGAATGAAGGCAAACCACGCACCCAATGCAAGGGAGACAGGCAGGATATACAAAAGATCTTTAGCAGCGAGGTATTTTGTTTTCATACAAATCCATTCAAAATGCGTTCGGCGCGTGCAAGCCAGGTGTAACCTCGGACATCACGACGCGCCTGGCTTCCCAGGTCGATCCTTTGCGCTCGATCCACCAGCAGGGACTCAATCGCAGTTCTCCAATCTTCAACCTCATCAGGCATACAAAAAACGGCATTCTTCTCATTTAATACTTCACGAATCACCGGCAGGTCAGCCGTGACGATCGCGCCGCCCGCCGCCATGTATTCGAACATTTTCATCGGGCTTGCCACACTGGCGGAGTCTGCCGTGCCGCTCGAGCCCATGATCGAACGACCGTACGGCATGAGCAGGACGTCCGCGGCGGCCTGGTAGAGCGGAAGGTCGCGGTTGGGAATAAAGCCCGTGAAAGTGATGTTGTCCGACTCGACGCATTGCTTCCAGCTTTTTACGTCGTCGGGCCGGCCTCCCACCCACACAAAATGCGCCTGCGGGATAGCTTTCGCCAGCTTGAGGAACAGGTCCGCGCCGCGACCGGCATACAGATGTCCGGTGCACATGACGGTCGGGGCCTCACGCAGGCTGGTTTGACGGCGAGCCGCGACCGGGTCCGGAAGAGAGGCGAAGCGCTCGAGGTCCACGCCGTTGGGAGCGATAACCACCTGCTCCGCAGGGAAGCGCATGTGAAAGTCACGTTCCAGCATCTCCACCAGGGCACGCGTGATGGAGACCAGTCGCTTGCGCCCGCGCAGGCTTGCAAAGAGGCGATGCCAGGCCGGACCAAAAAACCCGGTGGGCTGGATGTGGATCTCGAAGATCACCGGCATCCGGCTCCACAACCCAAAGACGGCCGATTGCGGGAACCAGGAGTACAGCAGATCCGCTTTATGGGCGCGGGCGCGGCGGACGGCATTCCACGTGAACATGCGGCGGCTGGAAGAGACAAGCCATTCCACAGGAAAATTGGTCTGCAGCCCATAATGTGCCCGAAGGTCGACCGTGGTGTCTTTCCTGCCGGGGACGAGCAAAGTCACTTCATGCCCAAGCTGCACGAGCGCCTGACAGGCTTTCATCACCTGCAGGCTGTTGGCGGTATCGGAGGGAATGGTCGAACCGGCAATGGCAGCGATCTTCATGATAGAGCTTCTTCGCGTTGGATGAATGTCAATCCGCGCAAAACGTTCCACGCGATGGACACGACCAGGTAAGCAGAAAAGATCGCGGCGCCAACAAGATAATTACTGCCCGGCAAAAGCAGGAAAATAAGAGCGATCTCGATTGCGCCGGTGATCGCCGCCACCATCAACGGGTAGGTTGGGTGCCCAAGCGCAAGTAGAAGCGGACGATTCCAATTAAATACATTCGCAACCGCGTAGCCAACCAGCAGGATCACAAGCGCCGCGTAAGCAGGCGCCATTTGGCTGCCGTATAAAAATGGGATGATCCACCAGCCCAATGCAACCAGCCCGCCCCCTGCCAGCAGCGTCCAAACTCCTGCGATGGCACTGACCTGTTTCAACAACTTGCGCGTAGCTTGCCATTGCTTCTGCGCGACCGTACGCGTGATCTCGGCATAGGTGGGCCAGGTAAATGGCTCGATGGGTAACATGACCAGATTGATCAGATGCGATGCAAGCCTGAAGTAGCCCACTTGCGCATTGGGAAGAAATATGGCGAGATACAGGCGAATGTTATCGCGGGCAAACAGGTTAACGGTCCCATTCAGATTCGTGCTCAATGCAAAGCGCAGAATGGACTGCCAGTCTGTAACCCGGCTGAGCGGCACCCGCCTCCAGGCAGATCCTAACCTGGCATTCAATTCACGGACCGCGAAAACAGCGATCATGATGGCAGCGATTGCCTTGCCGATGAGATAGGCGGTCAAAATCCCTGCAATGCCCAAATTCAAAACAAAAGCAGCCACGATCAAAAGAGTCGTTGCAATGCCCTGATAGAAATTTGCGTGCGCGACCCGGTTGAATTTATCGGTTGTTTGAAGCACACCCACGGAGGTCTCATAAACGAGATTGGCGAGCAGGAACAAACCGTAAAAGCGGAAGAGATACGCGACCGTCACATCGTCGGCAAACGTCTGTGCTCCCCATATGGAAAGTGCGAGCAAAACAAGGTAGGCCAGTACGGAGGTCAGCGCTTCTGTCAGCCCGATGCCTTTGACCAGGGCCGCGGCGCGTTCCTGGTCATCCTGTGCCAGCGCCTCCCCCATGTACCTGACCAGGACCTCACTCATGCGGAAGGAGAGCAGCCGATTGGTATTGGACGCAAAATCCATGACGATCGCCAACAAACCATAGCCAGCGCCCCCAAGAAGACGCGCAACGAACACCCCCTGCAGGACATTCAGGATCGCCAGGACCGTATTGCTGCTGAAAAGATAACTGCTGTTGCGAACGACACGCCGCAGCAGTGCATCCTCCCGCAAACCGGAATAGACTTTTTGAAAAAGAGAGCTCATTCGATGGTCGCCATGCTTTGGACAGTTCGTCAATCCGATGCGCCCACCCGCTTGTAGACGAGGATCGCCGACTGCCAGCGGCATTTCTCAGCTCTGGGAGCGGATTTCAACTTCATATATTGATCGGTATCCAGAATTGCCATCACCCAATCCTGTCTGTGGGCGGCTTCGATCAGGATATAGTCCGCTTCCGCCAGCCATTGCTTTGCCAGAACATCGTTCCAGAGACCAGTCCGCAGCAGGGCGTCCGCATCCCCGCCTACAAAGTACGAATGGGAGTGATTTAACTGAGGCGGGTACACCTTCACATCGGGCAAGTACAAAAATATGGAATCCATGCGTCCGTCCCAATACACCTGGGAACCGGGCGGGATGACACTGCGCAAATACTCTCCGGCGCGTTCATACGAGGCAAGCACATTGGAGCCGTCGCAGTCAAAAAAATCATTGCCCAGGCCCAATACTTTAGTCGGTGACAGGATCAAGCCGAAAATGAGCAGCGCATTCAGTCCGATACGTCCCACTTGCCTCAGCCAAACCCTTCGATCCGGATATAACCGGCGCGTCCATAGCAGCCCCAGTGCGAACAGGGCGACCACCAGAACGCTGACCAGCAATACAAACGTAGCGCGGAATAGAAGCAGGTGGGGAAGACCTGTTACATTGAGCAAAGCATTCCAAAGGTAAACCCGATCGAGTCGCTCGATCACTGCTCGTGCAAAGGCTGAACTCAAATCCTCATGTGTGGTGAAGCCAATCGAAACAATCATGATCGCTCCGATTGCAAGAACAAGTGTTCGCCGGAAAGCCGAAAGGTTCCTGACCAGGAATCGATGAGCAACGACCAGCAGCAGGAAGCCGATAAAATCGAAATAGCCCACATAAAGAAGAATGCATGACACACAGAATTCTCCAAAAAGGGAAGCCTGCATGTGCGCTGCCAATAACACCAGGAGCAATACCGATAAAAAGATCGCCGCCCGCATGCGCCCGGTAAAATAAAATCCTTTGCGGAACGGCCACAACAGCCATACAGCGACCGCACTGACCAGGGTCACAAAATGCAATCGGAATGTCAGCCAGAAATAAAGAAATACCCGATAGTAGTTGGCAACTTCCGTAGGTCGAACACTTTGGCCATATGCCTCTACAGGTGGCTGCCAATCACTTAAATCTGGCGTTACAGGAGAGGCTGGTAAGACTTTTGCCCAAAGCTTTAATACATCGGGCCAATACCAGAGCGTGCCAATTGCCACGACGAGCAGTCCGCTCGCCAACGCCAGAAAGCCGACCTTCCAGCCATATTGCCATAACAGGTAGAGAAACAGCAACGGCAGGACAAATATCATGTTCTCTCTTATCAGGATCATCAATCCGGCCAGTGCAGAACCAAGCAGAACCTGCCACAAAGGGCGTTTGATGCCAACTGCCAGCACCAGCATCCACACCAGCATGACCGCGATCAAGCCTTCCGAAAGCGCCAGCGTATAGACTTT
>Ga0105098_10000724_pt1 | contig 11673 bp, 13 predicted proteins | sample PPLLak21cMay2015_FD_79137 | JGI IMG/M metagenome (GOLD analysis project Ga0105098, IMG submission 79137) | Freshwater sediment microbial communities from Prairie Pothole Lake near Jamestown, North Dakota, USA - PPLs Lake P7 Core (1) Depth... | ecosystem: Environmental > Aquatic > Freshwater >... | reverse complement strand
TGAAATGGCTTCTTGTAGTTTTTATCCTGCGCATCATATTACTATGGGAGAAGGAGGTTTTGTTGCGAGTAAAACAAAGGAACAAGAAATAATCTTAAGAAGTTTCAGAGAATGGGGAAGGGGTTGTTATTGTGTTGGTCCTAAAGCAAATACCCTTAAATGCGGAACTTGTAAAGTTCGGTTCAGTAACTGGATACCTTCCCTTCCGGAAGAAACTTTTGATCACAAATACGTTTATGACGAAATAGGATACAATTTAAAACCGATTGAATTACAATCTTCTATCGGGTTACATCAGTTGGACAAATTGGAAGAAATTACTTCTTTACGAAAAAGGAACTATAACCTTCTTTTCAAAATTTATGAAAAATATGAAGAGTTTTTCGTTTTACCTAGAGCAAGAGAAAATAGTGACCCTAGTTGGTTTGCGTTTCCATTAACTATTAAAAGTTCTGCTCCGTTCGTTAGATCTAAATTTGTACAATTCTTGGAAGATAAAAAGATTCAAACCAGACCATATTTTGCGGGTAATATTATACTACAACCAGCTTACAGCCATTTGATGGACGTTTCAGTAGCTAAAAATAACTTTCCAAACGCGACGTTTACTACTGTGAATACGTTTTTTCATGGAACGAGTCCCGTTATTACTCCGGAACAGATCGAGTATATTGGTGTTTGTGTTGACGAATTTATGAACCAATATGGATAACATAGTAGTCTTAGGTTCTTCAGGATTTCTGGGAAAGTATTTGGTTAAAGAACTTAATGCTATCCCTATAACAAGAAAAGATGTCGATTTAGAAGATTTTAATTCGGTAAAATCTTTAATACAAAAATATAAACCAGAAGTAATAATAAATTGTGCTTCTAATCCTGATGTAAGCCTAACAAATTACAATAACAAAGCTTGTATGGAAAATATTTCTATATATTACAATTTATATAAGATTAAACCTGAGGTAGATAAAATTATATTTTTTGGTTCTGGGGCTGAATTCGATAGAACAAATTCTATAGATTCAGCCAAAGAAGAATCTATATTTTCAACATTTCCAACAGACCATTATGGATTAAGCAAAAACTTAATAGCTAGGTCTATTCAAAAAGATAATAGTAATCTATATAATTTAAGGTTATTTGGATGTTTTCACCAAAGCGAAGCTAAAACTAGGTTACTAAAAAATATATTAAATGGGGGACTGACAATTTCAAATAGATATTTTGATTATTTTTGGTTGGAAGATTTGTTAACTGTAGTACAACATTATATAAAAAATAAAGACTTGCCTAAAGATATTAATTTAGTATATAATACTAAAATGACTATAGAAAAATTTGTAAATATTTTTGCTGAAACGAAAGGTCTTGAACTAGACTATTCTATACAAGAATCCGATAAAAATTATACAGGTTGTTCTGATAAATTATATTCACTAAATATAAACCTTAAAGGCATAGAAACTGGATTACAAAATTATGAAATTTAATGAATTAGAACTAAGGGTATTAGATATTAGTTATAAAAATAAAATAGGGCATCTTAGTTCTAATTTAAATGCAGTGAATATAATTGACGAAATTTATAGAACAAAACAGAAGGAAGAAGTTTTTATATTAAGTTCAGGACATGCTGCTCTTGCTCTATATTGTGTTATTGAGAAATATAATGGTATTGATGCAGAATTTTTATTCGATAAACATGGGGTTCACCCGCACAGGGATGTCAAACATCATTTATATTGTTCGACTGGAAGTCTTGGGATGGGATTGACTGTTGCTTGTGGATACGCACTATCAAATAGAGAAAAGAATGTTTATTGTCTGATATCTGACGGAGAATGCGGAGAAGGGAGTATTTGGGAAGCTTTACGATTCATATACGAAGCTAATCTGACAAACCTTAAAGTTTACGTTAACGTCAATGGTATGATTGCATACGATTTTATAGATAAAAATTACCTAATGACTCGACTAAAAGCCTTTCTTCCTTCTATTAATATTATAGAAACCTTTCCTCCAGAAATCCCTGGAGCAAAAGGAATATTGACACATTATTATGTATTAAAACCTGAAGATTATAAAAAACTATGAGAAAAACTTTTGGAAGCCTTGTTGCAAAATATATCGCTGCAGACGAAAATATTTGGTTATTAACCGGAGATTTGGGGTTTGGAGTCCTTGACGAAGCTAGAGAAATTTGTCCGGAAAGGGTATATAACGTTGGTGCAGCCGAACAATTAATGGTTGGAACTGCCGTTGGATTGAGTCATAACAATAAGATACCGATTTGTTATAGCATAACCCCCTTTGTTATATTTAGACCGTTTGAATTTATTAGAAATTATCTAGATCACGAATATGCTCCAGTTAAACTTGTTGGAACTGGAAGGGAAAAGGATTATGGACATCTAGGGTTTAGTCATTGGGCTGTAGATGACGAAAAGGCTTTGTCTATTTTTCCTAATATAAGTATATATAAACCAGAAACAAACGAGGAATTAATCCATTGTTTCGAGGATTTTTTATATAATGGAAACCCTTCTTATTTAAATTTGCGAAGATAGTTATGAAAAAAATTGTTTATATTACTGGTTGTTTAGGGTTTATTGGACAACATTTAACTAAGAAATGTTTAGATTTAGGTTGGTTCGTTATTGGCGTTGATAAATGTACCTATGCTGCTAATTTAAATATTCTACCAAAATTAGAAAATTACAAAAATTTTAAATTCATTAAGTCAGATATTAATCATTTAGAAAGTTTATATGATTGTGATTTTGTTATCAATACTGCTGCAGAAAGTCATGTAGATAATTCAATAATAAAATCTAATTTGTTTTTGGAAAGTAATATAAATGGCGTTCATCATTTATTGGAACTTATTAAACAGAAACAAAAATATAAAATGCCAACCTTTCTTCATTTTAGTACAGACGAAGTTTATGGAGATATAGTTTCTGGTTCGCACAAAGAAACTGATTTACTGAAACCTTCTAATCCGTATTCAGCAACAAAGGCTTCAGCTGATATGTTAATTTCAGCTTGGGCTAGAACTTTTGATGTTCCTTGTATTATAGTAAGACCTACCAATAATTACGGAGTAGGACAATATGTAGAAAAACTAATACCAAAAGCTTGTAAAAATTTGACTCTTGGTAAAAAGATTCCCGTTCATGAAAACGGAGAACCTAAACGGACTTGGTTATCTGTTAATGATACTTGTTCGGCAATTGTTAATATCATAGAAAAAGGTTCTATTAACGAAATATATAATATATCTGGAAACTATGAAGACAAAAATATAAACGTGATAAAAATGATCGTGAAACATTTCTTTGGAGATGATAGAGATTATTTGGAATATGTTGATTTTAATTTCACAAGAGCAGGACAAGACGTTAGATATTCTATCGACGATTCAAAAATAAAAAATCTTGGTTGGCTCCCAAAAGCCGATTTTGAAGAAGAGATTAAACAAATCGTAAGTTACTATAAAGAAAATTTCATTTGGTGATTTTATGGAAGTGGTTGTTTATCATCATTTGGGTCTTGGTGATCATTTCGTTTGTAACGGACTTGTTAATCTAATTTCAGAAAGATTTGATAAAGTTTTTTTAATAACAAAAGAACACAACTTTGAAACGATTTCTTGTCTATATAAAGATAACGAAAAGGTTGAAGTTATACCAATAAAAAAAGAGCCTGAAGATATAGAATTATTTTCCAGAATTAACGATCTAAAAGTTGTTAAAATAGGGTTTGTAGATTTTAGTAATAAGACTTTTGATAGAAGTTTTTATTCTCAATTAGGAGTAGACTTCTCTAGAAGGTACACAAACTTTAAACTCCCTGAACGAATAGAAAATTCTGAAGAAATTTACAATAAGCTTGTAACAGAATTTCCGTATTGCTTAATACATAGAGTTTGTAGTCAAGAAAGTTTTGAATTAAATATCGACACAAACTTACCGAGAATTTATATCGAACCAGGAGTAACAAATAACTTATTGGATTATGTAAAAATTATAAAAAACGCTTCTGAGATACATTGCGTGGATAGTTCAGTATATCATTTAATAGATAGTATTGACGTTCATGGTAAATTATATTTTCATGACGTCAGAAGTTCTTCTGACAATAAAATAACGGTTTCTGACAAATGGGTAAAGATATAGAAATCCATCAAAAAGGATGGGGTTATGAGAAATGGATAATTAATAATAACATGTATTGTGGTAAATTATTGGTATTTGAGAAAGGTAAGAGATGTTCGTATCATTATCACAAAATTAAACACGAAACGTTTTATCTAATGACTGGCATATTGAATTTATGGTATGGTAATTTTGACGATATTATACTTAGTACCAAAATTACATTATACCCAGGAGATAAATTTGAAATCCCTCCTTTACTAAGGCATCAAATGATTGCAGTCGAAGATTCTACATTGATTGAATTCTCAACAGAACATTTCGAAGAAGATAGTTATAGAATAATAAAAGGGGATTAAACGTGGGTAATCTTGTAATTTTTGATCTTGATGGGTGTTTGGTTGAATCTAAAGATTTGCACTACTATTCGTTAAATGCTGCTCTAAACAGAATTGATGAAAAATATTGTATCTCTTATGAGGAACATTTAGCTGTTTACGACGGATTAAATACGACAAAAAAATTAGAATTATTGAGTATAAAAAAAGGGTTGGAAAAAATATACTATCAACAAATATGGGAAGACAAACAAAAAGCGACGTTTGAACTAATCAAGAAATTTAAAATTGATCCTAAAATGGTAAATATTTTTAGGGATCTAAAGGTTAGTGGTAATACCATAGCTGTTGCTTCAAATAGTATACGAGAAACAGTAAAACTATTTCTTTTACAATTAGGTCTTATGGAATATGTGGATTATTTTGCTTCTAACGAAGACGTAAAAAGAACAAAACCTTTTCCAGAAATTTATTGGAAATGTATGACTACATTAAATTTTATTCCTAAACATACCTTAATTGTAGAAGATTCGCATATAGGAAGAAAAGGAGCATTGGATTCTGGAGCAAATTTATTAGCTGTAGAAAACCCTCAAGATTTAACTTTAGAAAAAATTAATAGAAAATTGGAAGAAATGAATAATATGAATACTAATGATAATATTCCTTGGATTGATAAAAAATTAAACGTTGTGGTCGCAATGGCTGGTCTTGGATCTAGATTCGCAGAAAAGGGATATAGTTTTCCTAAACCAATGATTGACGTTTCCGGAAAACCTATGATTCAGGTCGTTGTAGAAAACTTAAATATGGATGCAAATTATATCTTCTTGGTCCAGAAAGAACATATAGAAGCATATAACATTGAACATATGTTAAAGTTAATTAAGCCCGATTGTAAAGTTATTCCTGTTAATGGATTAACTGAAGGATCGCCTTGTACTGTTCTATTAGCTAAAGAACATATTGATAACGAAAATCCTTTATTTCTAGCTAACTGCGACCAATTTATGGAATGGAATTCTAACGAAGCAATGTATTCCTTTACTAATGACGATATTGACGGGGGATTACTAGTGTTTAATGCGGTTAGTCCAAAATGGTCTTTCTGTAAATTAGACGGAAACGGGTTTGTATTAGAAGTTGCTGAGAAAAATCCAATTTCTGATATTGCAAACACTGGATGTTATTATTGGAAAAGGGGTTCCGATTTTGTTAATTATGCAGAACAAATGATTAATAAAAACATAAGGTTCAGAAACGAATTCTACACTGCTCCAGTATATAATGAAGCGATTCAGGACGGAAAAAAGATTAAAGTTAAGTTTATTGATAAAATGTGGGGACTAGGAGTTCCAGAAGACCTAGAATATTTTGTTAATAATTACGAAGGGATCGTTTAATGTCCAGAAGCGTCGTAATAAGGGGATCTATTTCTCATCAAATAAAACCAACAAATCATATAGAAAAAACTATAGATTCTATAAGAAGTTGGTTTGATGGGGAAATTGTTATCTGTACTTGGACAGAACAAGAAAGTTTTTTAGATAGAGTCAGGGATAAAGTAGATAAAATCGTTTTATCTTATGATCCTGGCCCTGGACCAATACAAAACATATTACGACAAATAGTTTCCTTTAAAGAAGGGGTTGAAGCTTGTTCCGGAGAAGAAATTTTAGTCACAAGACCAGACATAACCTTTTCAAAAAATGTTTTTGATTTTTTAGGGAAATATCCAAATAGGTCCGAATATCTCAGATTTACTGATCAAAAGATTTTAGTTGGAAATGTAATGACTATCAACCCAGATAGTTTTGAGATTCCCAATACCTTTAGAGTTTCTGATTGGTTTCATTGCGGAAAACGTTCTGATATAGAGAAACTGTATTCTGGCTTAAACCTTGTTTGGGGACTGGACAGAAAAAAACTTGAAACGGTTCAAACTTGTACTGAAAAAATGTGGTTACTTTCTATTTTAAAAGAAAATTGTTTATCAAAAATAGATCTATATAATTCTGGTTCCGTTGATCAATTTTCTTGGGACGCAATAATGAATAATTTTATTGTGTTAAATTCGTATTCTACATTAGGGACTTATAATTACAACTATCCAAACCAACAAGAAAATATGTATTGTTATTTAACTGAACAACAATACATAGAAAGACACGAATCTTTATGAAAGTTGCTTTATTATTAACTGGATTCACTAGAAGCCATATACAGAATTTTGAATCAATAAAAAAATGTATATTAGAAAAGTACGATACTGATGTGTATTTTTCTACTTGGAACAAAACCCAAAGTCAAATAGGTTCTGAATTACTATCTTCCAATAATGATAAGATAATAGAGCTTTACAAAAATTACTTAAAAGAATATACTATTGTAGATTTCGACTTTTATCAAGAACACAGAAAAAATATACTTTTTTTAGACAGAGAAGATGACGTCTTTAAGGTTAACAAAAGGGCAATAGAACACGGGTCGTTTTGGGTAGAAAGGTTGAGGGATCAATGGTATTTGGTCAACCTTGCAGAAAAACTTGTATACGAAAAATACGATTTTGTAATTAGACTTAGGTTTGACATTAAATTACATCAATTCGAATTATTAGATAAAGAATTCGTTATTCCTCCTCCGCACCCCATAAACCCGTATACAGATCATCTAGCATATGGTAGCCAAGAAGTAATGCATAAGTATTGTTCTCTATACTCTCGTATTGAAAATTTATATACAGAGTATAACGTAGATATTTCTTTTGCTGAATTGATGTTGAAATATTATATGGAAAATATAGCCCCTCCAGTAACTGCGTTTATTGATGCTAATATTAAATATGAGATTATAAAATGATTAAAGATTTTTTGTTTTTTAACTATTCTTGGGTTCCAAATTCCACATATATATTTAAATCTTTTGAGAATTCAGGATATACTTGCGATTTTGTTGACGAGGATAATATTAGAACATTTATTCCAGATTGTAAATACAAAGCGGTTGTATTATATCTACACGAATCTTGGACTATCCCATTCAGCGATAATATAATAAACAATTATTGTCAAGATTCTATATTGATTCAACACGACGACACAGATTTTGAAAACGTTCAGAGATGGAGTTCTCGTAGCCCAGATTTTGTGATGCAAAGAGAACTAACTAATAATACACATAATCCGTATAATTGTCCAGTTTTCCCTCACCATTTTCCAATAGAATCTATGTATAGAGAGGAATATCAAGATAAAGAAATTGATGTTTGTTTTATTGGCGCTCCAACTAACCCCAGAAGAGAGTTGTTTGTCTCCAAGTTACTAGAATTAGCAAACGGATCTCTGTCACATTTAAAATGGTATATAAAATATAATAGCGATAGAAACAAAGAAGAAACTATAAAACATATTAATAAGGCTAAAATCGCTTTGAATTATCCAGGAAATTCTTTTGATGCGCATAGGATATGGGAAGCAGCTTCAGCAAAATGTTGTATAATTCAACCACAATTACCTATTTTATCTGTTTCGGAAAAACATATGCCATTTGATAATTATATTAAAATAAGTATGGATTGTTCCGATTTAGAACAAAAAATTATATATGCATTGGATAATGACAAATATAAAACATATGCTGAAAAGTCTTATGACGATTATAACAACAATCATAATCCAAAAAAATGTTTCGAGAAATATCATAATATAGTTTTGGATTTTTGTTCTTCTATTACCAAAAACCGTATCGATCCATTATGAATAAAATCATAGCCATTTCTTTATGGGGAAACAACCCGAGATATTCTATTGGCGCAATAAAAAATGCAGAATTAGCAAAACAATATTTCCCTGATTGGAGGGTTAGGATTTATTATAGATCAGATGTTTTAGAAGAACATTTGAATATATTAAAAACTTTTGATAATGTTGATTTATTAGATTATACGGATAACTCTATTGCACCTTGTTTTTGGCGATTCTACTCTTTATTTGAATCTCCAGAAAATGTTGTTTTACTTAGAGATTCCGATTCCAGATTATCACAAAGAGAAAAACTTTGTGTTGATTCTTGGTTGATTTCTGATAAGAAATACCTTATAATAAGGGATCACATTAGGCATTACGATTTTCCTATATTGGCTGGGATGTGGGGATACACAGGAAAAATGTCTTCTGGATATCTAGAAGAAATGTTGAAATATGGAAACAAAGATTTTTATACAATAGACCAAATTTATTTAAAAGAAGTCGTTTGGCTGGAAGCTTCTTTTAATTCTTTAATATTTGGTATTATTGAAAACGAAGAATTTCTTGATTCTAGGGATTCCGTTTTACCCCATTTTGTTGGACAAGGATACGATGAAAACGAAACACCTATATACCCTATAGAATAATTTTTGAGGTTTATTATGAAAAAAGCGTTGATTTTTGGTGTGACTGGTCAAGACGGAAGTTACCTTTCAGAAATACTCTTAGAAAAGGGTTACGAAGTTCATGGAGTAAAACGAAGAAGTTCTTCGTATAATACCTCTAGAGTGGACAATATTTACAACAACAAAAAGTTTAAACTTCATTATGGAGATGTTACAGATTCTCTTAATGTAACGAATTTAATACAATCTATTAAACCTGACGAGATTTATAATCTTGCAGCGCAATCACACGTTAAAGTTTCTTTTGAGATTCCAGAATATACAGCTAATGTAGATGCTTTAGGAACTCTTAGGATTCTAGAAACAATTAAGCTCCTTGGTATGGAAGGTTTGGTAAAGTTTTATCAAGCTTCTACTTCCGAGCTTTATGGTCTTGTACAAGAAGTCCCTCAATCAGAAACCACACCATTCTATCCAAGAAGTCCTTATGGAGTAGCAAAATTATACGGATTTTGGGCAGTAAAAAATTATAGGGAAGCTTATAATATTTTTGCTTGTAATGGTATTCTCTTCAATCACGAATCCCCAAGAAGAGGCGAGACTTTTGTGACACAAAAGATTGTTATGGGATTAAATTCTGTCAAAAAGGGGGAATCTCCCTGTCTTTATTTAGGGAACCTAAACGCTTTACGAGACTGGGGACACGCTAAAGATTACTCAGAAGCTATGTATTTGATGCTTCAACAAAATATTCCTGATGATTACGTCGTTGCAACCGGAGAACAATATTCTGTAAGACAATTTGTAGAGTCTTGTGCTCCATATTTTGATATGGATATTAAATGGGAAAACGAAGGAATTGACGAGGTTGGTATTGATTCTAATACAGGGAAGGTAGTTATTGCTGTCGATGAAAAGTATTTTAGACCTACCGAAGTCGCAACATTGTTAGGAGATTCTTCTAAAGCTAGAAAAACTTTAGGATGGGTCCCTAAGTATTCCTTTGACGATTTGGTTAAGGAGATGTGTGAATATGAAATTTCAAGATAAAATTTTTGTTGCCGGTCATACTGGGTTAGTAGGATCTGCTATCGTTAAGCAGTTGAAAAAACTCGGCTATACAAATATAGTAACCAAAACTAGAAAACAATTAGATCTAACGGATCAATATTCAGTAGACAGATTTTTTGATATTGAAAGACCAGATTATGTTTTTCTTGCGGCAGCAAAAGTTGGCGGGATAAACTACAATAAATTGTATCCAGCTGATTTTATTACAGAAAATTTACAAATTCAAACAAATACTATTAAGAGCGCGTATGATTATAGAGTTAAGAAATTGGCCTTTTTGGGTTCTGCGTGCATATATCCAAAAATTTCGCCTCAACCGATTAAAGAAGAATATCTATTGACTGGTCCTTTGGAACCAACAAACGACGCTTACGCAATAGCAAAAATTGCTGGGTTAATGATGTGTCAAAAATACTCTAAACAATACGGGTTTAATTGTATTAGTCTTATGCCAACTAATTTATATGGGATTGGAGATAGATTCGACGTAGAACATGGACACGTTATTCCCGGTTTAATTAACAAATTTGTATCAGCAAAAGAAACAAAATCTTCTACTATAACTTGTTGGGGAGACGGAAGTCCAACTAGAGAATTTATGTTTTCAGAAGATTTAGCTGATGCTTGTATTTTCTTGATGAATAATTACGATTCTGACGAAATTATTAATGTTGGGATTGATAACGAAATTACGATGAAAGATTTGGCGGAAAAACTCAAATCTCTTACTGAATTTGATGGAGAAATTGTTTGGGATACTAGTAAACCAAACGGAACTCCTCGTCGTAAGGTTTGTACTGAAAAACTGTATAATCTTGGGTGGAGACCTAAGTATAATTTAGAAGAAGGATTGAAACTAACCATAGATTGGTACAAACAAAATAAGGAAGAATGCAAATGAAATGGCAATTGATGGAAAATGCAGTTTCGTTTTCTGATAAATTAAAGTTAGTTAAATTTATTTTATCCAATGATAAATTCACTAATGGTGAAAAAGTAAAAGAACTTGAAAATTCTTGGAATAATTGGCTTGGGAGTAAACATAGTTTGTTTGTTTCTTCTGGAAGTACGGCAAATTTTTTATTGATTGCTTCTATTAAAGAAAAATATAATCTGAAAGCTGGAGATAAAGTATTAGTTCCAGCTTGTACATGGATGACAAATGTTGCTCCTATTATTCAGTTAGGACTAACTCCGGTTTTTTGTGATATTCAATTTAACGACTTTAGCTTTGATCGCGAAGAATTACAATACATTTCAAATAAACATAAAAACATAAAATTAATATTTGTAACACATTTATTAGGGTTTACTTCAACAACAAGGGATTCTGATTTGCTTAATTCGCTTTTTCCAGAAGCAATTATAATTGATGATGTTTGTGAATCTCATGGTTGTACTTCGTATGATGGAAGAAAAATAGGGGCAGATAGTTTGGGAGCAACATTTTCTACATATTTTGGTCATCATTTAACTTCTGTAGAGGGAGGGTTTGTTTCGACAAATGATGCCGAATTGTACGATTTAATGAAGATGAAACGAAGTCACGGTATGGCTAGAGAATCTGTTAATTATAGTTATTATGCAGATCTATATAAAGATATTGACAAATCGTTTTTGTTTATTACAGACGGATATAACTTTAGAAACACGGAAATAAATGCTGTCTTGGGGTTATCGCAACTAAAGAAATTGGATAAATCTATAAAGATTAGGAACGAAAATTATAAGAATT
>Ga0105098_10000723_pt1 | contig 11680 bp, 9 predicted proteins | sample PPLLak21cMay2015_FD_79137 | JGI IMG/M metagenome (GOLD analysis project Ga0105098, IMG submission 79137) | Freshwater sediment microbial communities from Prairie Pothole Lake near Jamestown, North Dakota, USA - PPLs Lake P7 Core (1) Depth... | ecosystem: Environmental > Aquatic > Freshwater >... | reverse complement strand
CTCCTCTGGCTGGCCCGGATGCGGTAGCGCTACGCTGGAGACTCGATGGAGATGGGTTCCGAAACCAGCCTCAGGCGGACGCACAGGATCGCGACTACCTCTGGCTGGAGCGGCTGACCTCCATCCCTGTGGACCTTGCCGCCGGACCCCACACTCTCACATTCGAATACGCCGGTACCGATTCCACCCGGTCAGCGGCCATCGATGGTTTCCTGTTGATGCCTGCAAAGCTAACGAAAAATTTCACCGGCCCGGGCGGCAGTCTCACCCTCACCTACGATATACCTCCTGGTCAATTGAGTATACAGGAGCATTGAGGATGTCAATAAAGTTGCGAATCTGGGATTTTACCGCTCGATCGGCAGCATGCAGTCGCACTGACTGCGAGAGGAGGTGATCTGATTTACAAATGATGTTGTAAGCCAGTAGAGATACGTTCAATTGATCAACAGAAATAGGAGAGAGAAAATGTCTACGATTCGCAAGATTTTGAGTCTGGTGATTTTGGCTACTCTGATTTTGACAGCCTGTGGATCCAGTGAAACGCAAGCGCCTCCTGCAGCGACGGAAGCACCCGGATCGACCGAAGCGCCTGACACGACAGAGGTGCCTGCAGCCACAGAATCGCCGTCCATACCCGTATCTGGCGATAAGGTGACAATCACTCTTGCCACCTGGGCGGGCGCCGATGAGTCAAAGGAACTACAAGCGGTCATCGACAAGGTAAACGCAGAGGCAACTGATTTCCAGATTGTGCACCAGGCGAACCCCGCAGATTACTACACCAAAGTACAGACCATGATTGCCGGCAATACTGCGCCGGATTTGATGTGGTTATCGCAGGAATATGTGGCCAACTTCGCCGACAACGGCGCCATCCTGGATATCACAGATCAGGTCGCCGCGCTGAGCGACATGCCGGCCGCCCAGTTGGACGATTACTACCCGGGCTCTATCGCCGTCGCCCGGTACAACGACAGGCTCTACGGCCTGCCATGGATTGCCCAACCGGTTGTGCTGTACTACAACCCGGAGATGTTCGAGACCGCCGGCATCGACCCGCCCGACGAGAGTTGGACCTGGGATACCTTCAAGGACGCCGCCAGGCAGCTGACCCTCAAGGATGCCTCCGGCAATATTACCCAGTATGGAACGAGCTTTAATGGTTGGCCGCCTGTCCAAATGTTCATCTGGCAAGCTGGTGGTGAGGTCATTTCCTCGGACCTCCAGTCCAGCCCGATCGATAGCCCGGAAGCAATGGAGGGAGCACAGTTTTACGCCGATGTGATCTACAACCCTGAGTTTGCTGTGCCCGAGGAAGTGATTAAAGAACAGGGCTTCGGAGAAATGGCGAAAGCCGGTAAGGTTGCCATGTTCTTCGGTGGAGCCTCAGACGACCTGGACTATGCTTATCAGAACGACCCGCAGAATGCCAGGATGGTCATGGCGCTGGTCCCCAAAGGCCCGAAGGATCGCACCACCTTCTCCTGGACCGCCATTACGGCTGTATTCTCTCAGACCGAGAATCCGGACCTGGCGGTGAAAGCCATGGCGGCGCTGACGGATGGCATCCATCACTGGAAAGTACTCGCGCCGCGCAAATCGCTGGCCTCGGCCGAAGTGATTGCGGCGGCTGTGCCAGGCAAGAAGGATTCAGTTCCTGTGATCCTGCAGGCGGCTGAGTCCATGCGCTCATTCAATATTATCCCCAGGCATGCCGAATGGGATACGATCTTCTGGGAACAGTTCCAGGACCCGCTCTTCCACAAAAAAGGTACGGTGGCTGATCTGGCCGCGGCCGCACGCTCCACGCTGGAAGAAGTACTTCCGTAATCGACGAGTGAATGAGAAACCTGTAGGGGTGAGGGATCTCACCCCTACGGCGATTCCTGCTTATTGTGTGGGAGGCTTCTATGATCGATACTGGTTCATGGGTTCGAGACTACAGCCTGACGTTCAGTCACTGGCTGCTGGTCGGTGGGGCTGTCATCCTGGTGATATTGCTCACCAATCGCCTTCTCCAGTTGCTGGGGATGAGGGCCGAGGCAGCTACAGGTTTGGCATTGATCATGCCCTGGGTGCTGGGCTTCCTCATTTTCAATCTGTACCCGTTTATCACTTCCTTCTACTTGAGCCTGACGGATTACAACCTGCTGCGGCCGCTCTCGCTTGACAAGCTTCCCCCTCTGGTAGGCCTCAAAAACTACCAATATGCGCTGACAGATGATCCCAACTTCTGGCCAAGCATCAGGCTCACGCTGTTATACGGAGCCATCTCAATTCCTCTTGGTTTGGCTGGCTCTCTCTTTACGGCTATGTTGCTCGCTCGTAATGTCGGTGGCGTTGGGATCTGGCGCACGATCTACTACATGCCGGCTGTCCTGCCCGCCGCAGCCACGGCGCTTCTCTGGCGCTGGATGTTCAACCCATCCAGCGGACTCATCAACTCCATACTGAGTCCTTTGCTTAACTTGTTCGGCCTGGAGAAACCAGCCTGGTTCACCGATCCTCAACTGGTGTTGCCCTCTTATGTGATCATGGGCATGTGGCGGATCTTAAGGACCACAACTGTCATCCTGCTGGCAGGCTTGAAAAATGTCCCGCGCGAGCTGTACGACGCGGCTACTGTGGACGGCGCTGGTTTGTTCGGCCAGTTCAGGCATGTCACCTTACCCCAGGTCACACCAACACTATTCTACGTTCTGGTGACCTCGATGATCGCCGCCTTACAGTTTTTCACCCAGGCATTGTTCATCACAACCCCGCGTGAGGCCGGCACGTTCCTGCAGGTCTATATCTGGCAGCAGGCCTTCCAGTCCCAGAAGATGGGCTATGCATCAGCGCTGTCATGGATTCTACTGGTCCTCACACTCCTGTTGACGCTGCTTGTCTTCCGCTCTCAGTCCCTGTGGGTATTCTATGAGGGCGAGCTGCAGCAGGAGAGAAAACGCATTCGCCGACGCGGTCTTTTGGCAGGTGCGCGCGCCAGTCAGCAGATTAGCGAGGGGCAGGCTACGCCCCATGGAGGAGCATAAATGGCTACCCACGCAATCACCCGGATGAAGCCCACCGGAGCAGTTGGGGGCCCGTCGGTTAGCCGTCAAAGGACCTTGATCAATTTCGTTACCTATTTGCTGCTTGGTCTCGGCGCAGCGATCGTGCTGGTCCCGTTCTGGTGGATGATAAAAACCTCTCTCACCGCTGAGACCCGCCTGTTCGATTTCCCGCCACAGCTCTTTCCGGATCCGGTCGTCTGGAGGAACTACATCGAGGCCTGGAACGCCCTGCCGGTCTCGTTTACGCGCTTCACCGCCAACACCATTTTCATCACCGTCCTGGCGATGACGGCGGAGATCTTTACCTGCAGCCTGGTGGCTTATGGCTTCGCGCGATTTCGGTTCCCGGGTCGCAATTTCCTGTTTATCCTCATGCTTAGCACAATGATGCTGCCTGGGGTCGTCACGCTGGTACCGACGTTCATCCTGTGGCGCGAGCTGGAGCTGATCGATACTTACGACCCTATCATCCTCGGCGCCTGGTTCGCCTGGGGACCGTCCTACATCTTTCTCCTGCGCCAGTTCTTCCTGAGCCTGCCCAGGGAGATCGAAGAAGCTGCCCGCCTCGATGGGGCGAACACGTTCCAGATCTACTGGCATATTATGTTGCCGCTGGTCAAGCCAGCACTCTTGGCGATTGCCGTGCTGAGTTTTATCGGGAATTGGAACAACTTCATGGGTCCCCTGATCTACTTGAACAGCGGCGAAAAATACCCGCTCATTATGGCGCTCAAGTTCTTCGAGCAGAGCCTCTCCAAAGAGGCGCCCCTGTTCCATTACATGATGGCCATGACGACGATGATGTCAGTCCCGCTGCTCGCGCTTTACTTCTTTATGCAGCGTACGTTGATCGAAGGCATTACTGCCGGTGCTGTCAAGGGGTAGGCACCCAGGCTCGGCGGGGATGTCCGACCCCGCGGAGAAATGGATCTAGGCCCTCTCTGCACACTCAGACGACGTTAGCGAATATCGACAAGATAATCGTAGAGTTTGTAGAACCAGCACTGCCAGACTGGCTCCAGAATGAAGGGAAGATCGAGAAACTTGCAAATGCTGGTTTGATAGCTGGGTCACTCGCGCGCACTGGTCTCGCTCCATCGTAGAAATCTACAGCGTCTGGGGACACATGTCGGTCACTTGTCGATAGATAGTTAGGCAGGCTGGGTTACAAGGTCATAGTCACTGAGAGCGATGCCATTAAATCTGGAACATCGCAACAAGTTTCCATGCACCAGATATATGCCACTTTAGGACCACTTGCTCCGGAATTCGCATCGAGGAAATCAGTAGCAGACAAGCGACCTCTCCCCATTCCCTGTTCTAAACTGGGCTTTGCATCTATGAAAATCAGTATTTTCATAAATTATCAATCAGATAACAAGGACTTCAAAAATGGGTATTAGGCAATCTTTATTTGTTTCTGAACTTTTTTCAATGTATTTCACACGCACAATATCTTTGAAATGCCCGGCCTGGGTCCAGGGAATAGCGCTGTAGGCTCTTACACCTGTCCTGTACAGGGTAGTTTTAGGCTACCAAGGCAATGAACGATTATCAGTCCATGCGGCTACCCACACGGGGTCGATAAACCGGAGTAATCCTTCGACAAAGTAGTAATCGCTTTAGATCAGGCCATGGTCCATGTAGCCTTCAGGCTTCGAGCTGTTTGTCACTGTTGAAGCGGGTGAGTTCTGCGGGGTGAGCATAATCACTTTATTTTACTGCCCATTGAGATAAGCCTGGGCATCTTCTGGGATCACGGCTTTTGGGAAAACATTTGGATCGCAGGTAATATGATAGCGTGTGCCAGATCCAATGTACTGGTGCCACTCTGCCAGCGTGAGATTGCGGTCCAAGCGTGAGCATGCTATCTCAATTAGCCTGCCCTGATCCAATGGGAATGAGCGGGCAAAAATTGCGGAATTGTCATAACCTCCCACAGCGATCCATTGATCATCAGGACTAAACGCCACAGTCCATGGTTCATTGTAGGGTACGCGATGAGATTCTCTTCCGGTGAGAGGATCCCAAACTCGCACAGCTCCGTCTGCACCTCCAGAGGCAACCCATTTTCCATCGGAACTGACAGCAAATGCAATGATTACATCGAAGCCGTGATCCATCCTCGTTATTTCCCTACCACTGGTCACATCCCAAACCTGCACAAGATTGGTACAGTTGGCTAGCCGTGTTTCGCATCCTGTAGTTGAATAGTTATTAACACTAAACACAAATTGTCCATTCGGGCTGAATGCGAGGGACGAAACCCAGGCTGCATTTAGTTGAACTTCCCACCTAAATTTCCCCATCTCGAAGTCCCACACTTTTAGCATTGATGGATGACAATTTTCGACAACCCCTTTCCCGAAGCACGAATCTGCAAACGCGACGGACGTGCTATCTGGACTGAAGCGTACTAGATTCACACGCTCTGAATGAGTGGCATGATAGAGTTCTTTCCCGGACGGGACATCCCAAACACGAACAGTCTTATCGTCGCTACCAGACACCAGCCACTCATTATTCCTGTGGAAATCAATACTGTTCACCCATCCATTATGACTCAATTTCCGAAGCTCTTTCGCTGAGCGGACATCCCAGATGACAATTGTGGATTCTTTTCCGTCAATGGTTCCCCCACTATAGATAAACCAACCGTCACGAGGCGGGATTCCTTCCGAGAATGCCAGATAGTGACCATCTGAACTGAATACGATCTCACCCACGGTCTGCAGTTTTACAAGCTGTTCCGCCGAACACTTCTTTGTTAAATCTATCAGGCTTACTTTGCCATTCAGCCTTCCAACAGCCAGGTGTATTTGATCAGGACTAAATGTCACGGATGCCACTCTGCCTTCTTCTGACCATTTGCATAAAACAACACCTGTAGAAGCATCCCATACCTGCGTACCGATTGCCAACAAGTGACCATCAGGGCTCACGAGCAGACTCGAAATATTGGGTTGTAATTCTGAATACTTTGGCGTGACATCAAATTCCTGTAACTGGTGAGGGAGAAGAGCAATTGCTTTGCGGAGCGCAAAATCGCCCTCAACCGTCCCTTTCCCAACCCTGTAGAGGTCCAACGCGAGTTGGTGCTCTCGCTGGCGACGGCCAACGATCAACATGTCCATCCGCACTTGGGTTATAAGACGTCCACTCAGTTCCCCCGAGCCAACCGCTTTCGCACTTTGCCGCTCACTTCACTTTGTCCAAATCGACCATTCCTGTGGCTATCGGTAAAATCATCTTCATCCGCTGAGTCGGCGTTCACGGGCCGATCGACATCTTGGGCGAATCGCTTAAAGTCGGCAAACGTCCGTGCTTTCACTACCTCTGCGCCGCTCTGGATGCGACGACCCAAACGCTCAAGATTTATCAGAATGGACGACTGATCCATCACAGGCCTTTCAAACTGCGCATTGCCTGACTCTCAACCTTTACGATGAACTGGCAATTACCATACATCTGAGACTTCACGCAAGAGAGCTGTCGTAGCGCAAGTACCCCTTAGTGTCACTTTTTATGTGGTTACTACAAGCGTACGGTTACAAACTGACTAGCCTATTAGCAATTAACCTAAGCGCATCTTGGATATCTTCCTTACCGAGCTTCAAAATGAATGAGGCTAGTTCGCCGTCTGGCTTAAGCACAGGGTTTTCATAGATTTCTGAGAGAATGCGGCCGCGTTCCTGCACTTCTAGATGCACATATACTTGATCTGTAATCGAAATATTGTTGTGCATCATGTTTCGCGAGAGGGCATGATATTGCTCCATTGTTTGGCAGCGTTCTAAACCATAAATTGCATAGCCGTGGCGATACTGGTGTGGAGACTTGTAAGGTAGGTGATGCATGGTGCTAATAATGCGCAATCGTTTACCTAAAGCATGCTGGCGATTTTTCCCCGGCACAAGAATTCTTGTGCTTTGTTCACCCCAAGTTTGCTGAATGATTGTTTTTCATGATAGAGCTTTGCCCAACGGAGAAATGCCCGCGCGGTTTCTATGATCTTCTTTTGGCTTTCCTGGGCTAAATCCAATTCTTTCGTATAGGCAAGAAACGGAGTCTCGATTTTATGTGCTTTTTCCAATGGGGTCTCCATTGCCCAACGGAGAAGGTGATACAGCCAGAATCGATAACGATCAACTGACTTTGGGTTCTTGTTTTTCGTTTGAAGGAGGTAAGTTAGATATTCCTGAACTAAGAGAAAATTACTACGGTTGATAAGTCTTTTCTTTACGGTCATTCTGTTAATCCCTGTTGATCACTTTGGTTGAAAGTGGATTCGGTCGTCGACCACCACGATTGATTGTGCACTGACAATTTGGGCATTTTCCTTTGTGGACAAGTAGACTTCCCCGGACGACCTGCACGGTTGGATTGACCATTTCCACAACCTGATTACACCTCATGCAATATGCTTCATGATCCTTGAGCCTTCTGTCCCATTTTGGTTTTCGCTGGCCAGCGATCCATTCAGCAAATTCCCTCCCATCGATCCAGATATGATCCTTGTGATCATAAAAATGTGGTGCACCTGCGACCAGCCAGTCGCGAAGAGTACGGTCGGCAACCCCGATTGCCTCGGAGAGTTCCCGGACCGTATAAAGCATGGGTAAGAGACCAGGGCTTTTCACGATTGCCGAGTGTGATAATAAGACACGTTTCACTAGCTACCTTTGTGTAAGATAAGTGAGAGGGATATCAAGCAATCCTCCTGCTCGACCGCGGAAAAGAATATCCCGGCGATGGGATCAACCCTTAATTTAAAGGATAAAAACTGGGGGTCCCTCCTCCAGTGCCCGATTTCCGTCCCAATTGAACGAGTTAGTGGTCGTCCGATCAAACTTGAATCTCTAAACTTCTGACTTGGATGTCGGCTAGGTGTTAAATAAAAAAAGAGCTGCCAGAGTGCCCAAGAGAATCGATGAATTATCGAATTAGCCTGTTCTGTGCGCTAAATTACCCAGGCTATACAGCATCCATGAGAGGACATCGCCCCAAAAAGCAGGGGTTCACTGTATAGGAATAGTGGCGTGTTTCTATAGGACATAGCGAGGAAATTGGTAGTTGGGCAAGAACATTGTCGGAATAAGCGTGGTCACAATTATCCGTGGAGGCTTCCTTAGGTAGCGTAGGGACGCTGTTGTAACAATCACGACGGCCGAAATCAAAGACCAATTTCGAAGAAATACACGGATAGCAACGTGACTATGCTATTCAACAGTAGCTGTCTTCACAATTCCTATATGAATAACCCTACATGATATTGTTTCAGAGCAGGTATACCCACGCCTCCCATACTATTTTGATGTCGCTTTCCCACGCGGCGTGGACCATAGACGATATCCCCCACGCGGCAATGATTTCAGGGATTTTTGCCATACGATTGCATGAAAATTCTCAAAAAAAAATCTGCGACGTGGGAATTATATGCAAAGATATAAAATTTCAACTTTGATGATTATCGACAAGCTGACAATTCTGAATCGATCAGACTGTTTTCAGATGATTGACGGCGACTCATTGTTTTGTTATACTCAATTTAGTGAACAATTGTTCTTCGGGCACGTTTGAACCGCAAACCCGAAAACCCTGTCAAAACAAGAGTTTTTTGCAAATTTCAGCGGTACCGGGACTAGGACTCATAACCCGAAGGTCGCAGGTTCAAGTCCTGTCCCCGCTATAAAAAAGGCACTCTTTGGGTGCCTTTTTGTTTTAAAAGTCAGCGGTATTAGGAGTAGGACTCATAACCTGTGGGTCGTAAGCTCTAGTCCTATTAGCGCTATGAATTGCAGCTTGCCAAGCGATGTTTTCTCAATAGCTTTGGCTCATTGCTGCGATGAATGCCTACCCATGTGGATGGCTAAATGACCCACAAAAAGCCTGTGGGTGTGCGCCTGCTGTCGTTACCAAATATCAGAAACGGATCTCAGGTCCATTACTCGACCGTATTGACATTCATATTGAAGTTCCGCGTGTAGATTATGAAAAGCTGAGTAGAGATCGAACAGGGGAGCCATGCGAATCTATTCGGTTGAGGGTCCAGGCGGCACGGGATATTCAACAAGCCCGATTTGTAAATCAGCAAGTCGGCAATGCGGGCATGCGCGTCGGGGAGATTCGGCAATTTTGCCGGCTGCCGGATGAAAGTCAGAGGCTGATGCGTGCCGCGATGATGCAGCTCAATTTGTCGGCGCGGGCCTATCATCGCATCCTCAAGCTGGCGTGCACGATCGCAGATCTGGCGGGATGTGAGGAAATCCAATCGGTGCATCTAGCAGAGGCGCTGCAGTACAGACTAAAGTTGACGATCGGGTAAGTGTCGATTCACCTTCATGTACAAGTAGCTGTAGATGCAATACCCTGGAACTAATGACTTATCTACGCTTAGTTCTCGTTTGAACAGTCCCCGCATTCATTCGGTGCTGGTCTCCTATTCATAATCGCGTATTTCTCAGAACAGCTTATAGAGAGTTTTCCCTATGCCGATACTTTCAGTTGAGTCCATCAACTGCAAGCGGGAGAGATGCAATATCCAAATGAGTATAATAGGGAATATGACAAATGACAGGTGCAAATAGTGATATTAGTTTGCGTGTAACTTTCTAATTTTCCGTCATGTATCCGGATTAGTTTGCTTTTCTGTAGTGCTGACTATCAGCCTATATTATATATGACTGAACCAGCACAGTAAGATAAATATCAGGACTGATGAGAAACGGAGCGATCTTCATAGCTACAACAATAACTATTTCTAGCAGTTCTTAGTGGTACGGGGAATAAACTTAAAGTTATCGACTGTAAAATAGAACATAAGAAAATAGCATTGGCTGTCGGCCTGGAAAACCACGCACAGTGCCGTGATCATATCATTAAAAAGCCATTCGACCTGAAGGCATGTTGACATGACTGAGCATGTTCTTTACGTCTCAAAAGAATCGGTGGCCACGAATTGTGGGCAGGCAATGATGCCGGCAAGGAACCAATTGCAGTTGGGCGATGACCACGGAAGATATCTGCAGGTAGTATATCCGGCCTACACGCTTGCAGATCGCCATTTGCATGAGGAGAGATCTATGACAAGGAAAACATCTGGATTAACGTTGATCATTTTGGGAATCATACTATTCATTATCTCATTAATCGCTGATCAGCTAGGTTTAGGTACGAAACCAGGCCTTGGCTGGAAACAATGGATGGGCATAGGGATTAGCGTTTTTCTCTTCCTGACTGGTATTTGGCTCGCAAGGTTAGCGCGCCAAATTGAATAATCTTCTCAAAATGCGTTAACCGGGAGCAAAGCGATGACGTCTCGCTTAACATTGTTCACTCCAATATATAACGCTCGAAACAACCGAATTAGACTTATCGGCATGAAAAGCCGCCGCTGCCAGATGGGGCTGCTTATGCTTGCCGCCGATCTGCTGGGCTTTACCGTGGCAATCAGCTTTGTTTTGATCTTCAACAGATTCATACATTTATTTGCCTTCCAGTTGTCCGACTTTAAGTACCTGGCTATTCTCCTTATCTGCCTGCTCCTCTTTTTGAACAGCAGACTCTACCCCGGCGTTGGTATCAACCCGGCGGAGGAAATTCGGCTGGTTGCGCAACTCATAAGCATGAGTTTTCTCATTGGGATCATCCTTTTCGGCGTAATCCAGTCCGGGTGGAAGGTGAATATTATGACATTTATGGCCCTCGGCGGTGTTTCCGTATTGACGGTCCTGCTGGCGCGCTGGGGAATTCGGATACTTGCCTCGCGGCTGGGGTTATGGGGCGAACCGGTCGTTGTCCTGGGCAGTGGATCGCGAGCAAGCGAACTGACCTGTTATTTTTGTAAACGGCGCAGGTTGGGATTTCTGCCGGTTATTGTTACGCCCAATACGATACAGCGTAATTGCGATGTATGTCCTCTGTCTGTGGTGAACCTGGATCAGATGCTCCCTGCCGACAGAAATTATTTTGCAGACCGGGGGATCCGGACTGTGCTAGTAGACAGTTCTTCTGCTCTGGATTTTGTGGGCCCCGGGCCCACGAGGGATCTGTTGCATCTGTTCCGCTATGTCAATTTTGTTTCCGATATGCACTGGCTGGATGGTGCTTCGATCTCCATTCATGACTATGAGGGCTTGATCGGAATCGAAGCGCGCAAGAACACGTTGAGCGCTACGGATATTGTTTTCAAACGCGCCCTGGATATTCTGTTCACACTGATCCTGATCGTTTTCTCCCTACCGGTCGTAGGGCTGTCTGCCATTCTGATCTGGCTGGATTCGCGTGGCTCGATTTTCTACGCTCACCCGCGGATCGGCAAATCGGGATCCAAGATCACGATCTATAAGCTCCGAACCATGGTTATGAACGCCAGCTCGATCCTGGAAAGACACCTGGAGACTCATCCCGAGGCGCGCCAGGAATGGGAGCACAAAGGGAAACTGCGCGATGACCCGCGTATTACCCGCGTCGGTCACTATCTGCGCAAATATAGTATTGACGAATTACCCCAGCTGCTCAACGTGCTCAAGGGTGATCTTTCTTTGGTGGGTCCCAGACCCCTTCCGGAAGATCAGGTACATCATTACCGGGATAAATTGGATGTGTATAAGAGCGTACAGCCT
>Ga0105098_10000722_pt1 | contig 11681 bp, 12 predicted proteins | sample PPLLak21cMay2015_FD_79137 | JGI IMG/M metagenome (GOLD analysis project Ga0105098, IMG submission 79137) | Freshwater sediment microbial communities from Prairie Pothole Lake near Jamestown, North Dakota, USA - PPLs Lake P7 Core (1) Depth... | ecosystem: Environmental > Aquatic > Freshwater >... | reverse complement strand
GCCTGGGTCTCGGCGCCCAGGCCCAGGCCCAGGAAGCCGAGGGCCTCGCGGCGTAGTATGTCGAGAAGCAGGCGGGCGGCTACCCGGCTGTAGTCGGGTTCCTTTTCGATCAGGGCGCGGGCGCTCATGACCAGGGCCTGGGCTACGTCGGCCTCGCGGACTCCGTCGAAAAGGTTGCGGCAGGTGTCCGTCAGGATGGCCTCGCTATCGACGGCGCTCAGGTCGCGGCAGGCCTCGTCCAGCAGGCGGCGCATCCGGGCCAGATCGAGGGGACGGCGGCTGCCGTCGGGAAGGGTGACGTGGAGGCTTGGCGCGGCTGATGCGGGGACCCTGGCCGCCGCCGCGGCACGGGCCGCGCGCTCCCGAGCGCGTTCCTCGCGGTAGAGGACATAATCGCGAGCGACCTTGTGCTCGCCGGCACGCATCAGGGCCAATTCGACCTGGTCTTGGATGTCCTCGATATGGACCGTGCCTCCCCCCGGCAGGCGGCGGGTGAGGGCGGAGACGACCTGGTCGGTGAGTTCGCGCACCCGCTCATGGACGCGGCTGGAGGCGGCGGCATGGCCACCTTCGACGGCAAGGAAGGCCTTGGTCATGGCCACCATGATCTTGGAGGCGTCGAAGTGGGTGACCTGGCCGTTGCGGCGGATAACCTGAACCTTGCCTGGGGCAATGCCATCGATCGCGGTCTGAGGCGAAGCCAGGTGGGATGAAGCCTCGGCCCGAGGTGGCGGAAGGGTGGATGGGGGCAAATCATTGGTGGTCGTGGTGGCAGCCATGGCTCTACCTTCTAAAGTCGGCAGTCGTTAAGGCAAGGGTTCGCAAGAGTTGACCAGCCTGTCACGGCATCCCTGATCGTGGATGGCGATGGCTGATTCATGGGGTGGGCACAATATCTGCGGTTAGAAGGGGCTATCAACCACTAGATATTGTGGATACCTGTGGACGAACGGCGGATTAATTGTGGATGACTTGTGGATAAGGGGGCATCACGGACCGGCGGTAAACCATCTACATCAGCCGGGACAGGGACTTGGCGCCGGCTTATCCGTGGGATAAAAGCGTGGTTGACAAGATTTGCCCTTGGTCTTGAAAATTCAGCCCCGCTGAAAAACGCAAAAAGTCCAGGTGGCGGGTATAATCCGACTACAGCCGATGGGAGAGACGAGGAAACCTTGGTAAGAGTAGCAAAATCGGCTGATATCCCTAATTATTACAAGAGAGAATACTAGCCATGCAAGTCAGAGACGTCATGAGCGGCTCGGTGCGGTCGGTGCGGGCCGACACCAAGGTGATGGAAGTCGCCTCCCTAATGTGCCTTTATCGCATTCATGGCCTGCCGGTGACTGACGAGGAAGGGCAACTCATCGGCCTCATCGCCGAGAAGGACGTGCTTCACAGCCTCTTTCCCACCTTCGACCGTCTGATGGAAGAAGGCATGGGCAATGTGGACCTGGATATGGAGATGCGCAAATATAAGGATGTGCTCACCCTGTCCGTGTCCGACCTCATGACCCGCAATCCCATCGCCGTTACCCCGGATATGCATGTTCTGCGGGCTGCCACTATCATGGTGCGCAACAGGTTCCGTCGCATCCCGGTGGCGGAGAACGGCAAGCTGGTCGGCATGCTGAGCCTGGGCGATGTGCATAAGGGTATCTACCACGCCAATATGAACGACCAACTGCAAGGCCAATAGTGCCCACCAGGAGCCGACTTTTAGCCAGGCGGTTCCCCGGACCGCGCCAGGCCGGTGGGGAACCGGAACAAAAGGGCCTTGTCCCATCCGACAGGATCGTGGCGAAGGCCCAGGTTCTGTGGCGCTGTATCGGACCCCCTGATGGGTAGGGGAGAAGGCGAGGGGGCCCCAAGAGGGCGACTATCCGGATCTTGGAGGTTTTCATGATGACGCGGATCACGTATCGGGCCCTGGGGCTTGCCCTTGCCGCTTTGGTTGCCCCCCTAGGGACAAGCCCCCAGGCTGCGACCCCGGCGGAAATCGCCCAGGCGGAGTATGACGAAGTCATGGCGCTGACACCGAACCTCGAAAACGGCCGCAAGGTTTATATCACCTGCGCCGTTTGCCACCGCCCCGAGGGCTGGGGCATCATGGATGGCACCTATCCCCAGATCGCTGGCCAACTTAGAACGGTCATCATCAAGCAGATGGCGGACATTCGGGCCCGCAACCGCGACAACCCCCTCATGTACCCCTTCTCGGTGCCGCGTGTCCTTGGCGGATCCCAGAATCTGGCCGATGTGGCCGCCTATTTGGCGCAACTCCCCATGAATCCTCACAACGGCGTCGGCCCCGGCACCGACCTGGAACTTGGCGCCCAAGTCTATCGGGACAATTGCGCTAAGTGTCATGGCGACCAGGGCCAGGGCGACGAGGTAGAGCACATGCCGTCCATCGCTGGCCAGCACTTCAATTATCTGGTGCGCCAGTTCGACATGATCCGGGATGGCCGGCGCAAGAACTCGGATCCCAAGATGGTGGAGCAGATCAAGGGTTTTACCGCCCGCGAAGAAATGGCGGTGCTGGACTATACCTCGCGTCTGCGCCCCCCGGCCGAACGTCTTGGCACGGTGGATTGGCGAAACCCAGATTTTCGCGGCTATGTCTATCCATCCGCGCCCCAACCTGCCGCCCCTCCCGCCATGCCCGTCCTGCCGGCCCCCCCGCCCCTGCCGGAGCCACCTCCCCGACCGCTACCCTGATCCAAACGTCTCTGGCCTGGGGGGAGCAGTTTGCTCGCCTCCGGGCCCGAGTTGAAGAGGGCGCTGCCGGAGACCTGATTTAGATCGCCATGAATTCAATCCCCAGATCCGCGCCAGCCCCCTCCCGCCGGGGCTCTTGGGCTGGCCGTTTCATCGACGATCCCCTGACCCAGCATGTGATCCTGGCCTTGATCCTGATCAATGCCGTGCTGCTGGGCATGGAGACCTCGCCGGCCTTAATGGGGGCCTATGGAGGTATGATCCGTTTACTGGACCAGGCCATTCTGGCGGTCTTTGTGATCGAGATCGCCATCCGCATCGCGGTTCATCGACTGGCCTTTTTCCGCGATCCTTGGAGTTTGTTCGATTTTGTGGTGGTGGGCATTGCCCTGATGCCGGCAGCGGGACAATTTGCGATCTTGCGGGCCTTGCGCGTCCTGCGCGTGTTGCGGGTCATGACCCTGGTGCCCTCCATGCGGCGGGTGGTGGGGGCCTTGCTCGGGGCCATCCCGGGGCTCATGTCCATCGCCTTGGTGCTTGCGCTCATTTACTACGTCTTCGCGGTGATCGCCACCAACCTCTTTGCGACCGCTTTCCCGGACTGGTTCGGCAACCTTGGGCGTTCCCTTTACACCCTCTTCCAGATCATGACCCTGGAGAGCTGGTCCATGGGCATATCGCGACCGGTGATGGAGCAATTCCCCTTTGCTTGGGCCTTCTTCATCAGCTTCATCCTTATCGCCACCTTCACCATGCTCAATCTGTTCATTGCCATCATAGTCAACGCCATGCAAAGCTTCAGCGAGGATGATCGCAGGGACACTCTGGTGGCGGTGGACGCCGCACGGGATCACATCGAGACGGACCTGCATCGGGAGGTACTGGCCTTGCGAGCGGACATCGCAGACTTGCGTGGCCTGCTGGGGCACGGTCGCGAAGGGCCGGCGGCCGGATGAGCGAGGCCCATCCTCATGCCTCCCCCCTGGTCCGCCTGGCCTGCGTCGGCCTTGGGTTCCTGGTCCTGGCACTCGGGCTGATCGGGATCGCACTCCCCCTCTTGCCGACCACCCCCTTTCTGCTCCTGGCCGCCGCCTGTTTCGCCCGAGGCTCGGTCCGCTTCCATGATTGGATCCTTGCCTCACGGGCGGGTCCCCTCATCCGTGACTGGCAGGCCCATGGCACCATCCCCCGCCGGGCCAGGCGACTGGGTATTGGGCTGCTGTTTCTATCCTGTGGTGGATCGATCCTGCTGCTAGAAACAGCCTGGCATAGGGTTTTGCTTGCCGCGATAGGGTCTGGTCTGGCATTCTTCCTCTGGCGCTTGCCAGTCCGGGAGTCGCCGGAGGGCGGTCCGATGTATTCTCCGTTGGAAACGGACGCACCGGGAAGTATTGAATCATGACCTTATTTTTTGCCGTCCTCATGCCTTTCCTGGGCGCGGCTGGGGTGGCCTGGGCCAGTCGGCTGGGCCGTTCCTCGGCCATCCTGGTCTGCTTTATGGTGGTCCTGGTCCCGGTCATCCTGTTGCTCTCCCTCATCGACCCGCTGGTGGCGGGAGAGACGCGCATCGAGCGTTTCACTTGGCTGCCCACCGTGGGGCTTGACTTCGCCTTCCGCTTCGATGGGCTGGGCTTGCTCTTCTCGGGTCTCATCCTCGGCATCGGCAGTCTGGTTGTCCTCTATGCCCGCTATTATCTGTCCTCCAAGGACAGCCTGGGCCGCCTCTACGCCTATCTTCTGCTTTTCATGGGCGCCATGCTCGGGGTGGTGCTGTCAGAAAACCTCATTCAGATGCTGGTGTTCTGGGAGCTGACCAGCTTGAGTTCCTTCCTGCTCATTGGCTACTGGCGACACCGGGAGGATGCCCGCACGGGTGCCCGCATGGCCCTCGCGGTTACCGGCGCCGGTGGCCTGGCCCTCTTTGCTGGCATTTTGCTGTTGGGTCGGATGACAGGGAGCTACGACCTGAGCGTCGTTCTGGCCTCGGGCGACCTCATCCGCGCCCATCCCCTCTACGTGCCCGCCCTCTTGCTGATCCTCCTCGGGGTCTTCACTAAATCCGCTCAGTTTCCCTTTCATTTCTGGCTGCCCCATGCCATGGCGGCCCCGACACCCGTGTCGAGCTATCTGCATTCGGCGACCATGGTCAAGGCGGGCGTCTTTCTCTTGGCACGCCTCTTCCCAGCTCTGTCCGGCACCTTGGAATGGAACTATCTGGTGGTCGGTTTCGGCATGATGACTCTGCTTACCGGTGCCGTAATCGCCCTCTTTCAACATGATCTTAAGGGCCTGCTGGCCTATTCCACCATCAGCCACCTGGGCTTGATCACAGTCCTATTCGGCATTGGCACTCCGCTGGCGGCGGTGGCTGGGGTCTTTCACATCATCAACCATGCCACCTTCAAGGCGGGCCTCTTCATGGCCGCTGGCATCATCGACCACGAGACAGGCACCCGCGACATGCGCCGTATCAATGGCCTCTGGAAGTACATGCCCTACACGGGCACCCTGGCCCTGGTGGCGGCCTCGGCCATGGCTGGCGTGCCCCTCTTCAATGGTTTCCTGTCGAAGGAGATGTTCTTCGGCGAGGCCGCCGGGGTCGGCGGAGCCATGGCGCTTGGTTGGTTGCTCCCGGTCGCGGCGACCCTCGCTGGGGCCTTTGCCGTGGCCTATTCCCTGCGCTTTGTTCACGACGTCTTCTTCAACGGGGAGCCCCTTGATCTCCCGAAGCAACCCCATGAACCGCCGCGCTGGATGCTGGTGCCAGTGGAGGTCCTGGTCGTCCTCTGCGTCCTGGTGGGCATGGCGCCGGCCCTGACGGTGGAACCTATCCTGAATCTGGCGGTGGGCGCCGTCCTTCAGGGGCCGCCGCCGGCTCATGACCTGGCCATCTGGCATGGCTTCAGCCCCGCTGTCTTCATGAGCATCATCGCCATGACCGGCGGCACCCTCATTTACATGGCACGCAAGCCCATCTATGGCTGGTGCGATGTCATTGGGGATCGCATCGATTTCCGTCGCGGCTACGAGCGGGCGCTCAACGCCCTCCTGGGCTTTGCCCAGGGTTTCACCAGTTGGCTGGACAAAGGCTCCTTGCAACGCATGCTGGCTCTCTTTCTCTTCTTGGCCCTGGTCCTGGGGACCTCTGGTTGGTTGGGAACGGGATCACCCATGATGGGTCCCTCGTCTATCATGCCCATTGACGCCGTCAGTCTGGTGGCTAGTCTCTCCATGGTCGGGGCCGTACTTGCCACCCTGATCTGGCACCGCCAGCGTTTCGTCGCTCTCATCCTCCTCGGTGCCGTTGGCCTGGTGGCCTCTTTGATTTTTGCGAAGTTCTCCGCCCCCGACCTGGCTCTGACCCAGTTGTCCGTGGAGGTAGTAACCCTGATCCTGTTGTTACTGGCACTGTATTTCCTCCCCCAGACCTCGCGCCCGGAGACGAACCGGACTCGCCGCGTCCGGGATGCGATACTGGCCCTCTGCGCCGGGCTTGGCATGAGCGCCCTGACTTGGGCCATACTGACCCGGCCCTATGAGAGCATCGCCGGGTTTTTCCTGGAAAACAGCGTGCCGGGTGGCGGTGGCTACAATGTGGTCAATGTCATCCTGGTGGATTTTCGCGGCTTCGATACGCTGGGCGAGATCACGGTCCTGGCCCTGGCGGGGCTGGCCATTTACGCCATGCTGGAAAACCTTAAGCTCGATGGTAATGACGCCGACCGTGCCGCAAGGTCCTGGAACTGGGATCTTCATCCCATCATTCTGTCTTCCCTGACCCGCCTCCTGCTTCCCTTGGCGCTGATGGTGGCTGTCTTCATTCTGCTGCGGGGCCATAATTTGCCCGGCGGCGGTTTCATCGCCGGACTCATCACCGCCATTGCCCTCATCATGCAATACCTGGCCAATGGCGTGGCCTGGACCCATGACCGCCTGCCGGACAACATGCACCCCATCATCGGCGCTGGCCTGCTCATCGCCACCCTCGCCGGCCTGGCGAGCTTCCTCTTCGGCTATCCCTACCTGACGACCACATTCGGCCATTTCCACTGGCCCCTGGTGGGCGAATTCGAACTGGCCTCCGCCATGGTCTTCGATCTGGGCGTCTGGCTGGTAGTGGTCGGGGCGACCTTGCTGATCCTCATCCATCTGGGCCTGATGCATGGTGCCACCCGGGAGCCTGGGAATGCCGTCCAACCGGATACGACGGGCACGGGGAGGGTCAACTGATGGAAGCTATGTTCTCCATCCTGATCGGCGTGCTCACCGCTAGCGGCGTCTATCTACTTCTGCGGGCCCAGACTTTCCCCGTGGTGCTGGGCCTAACCCTGCTGTCTTATGGTGTGAATCTCTATCTCTTTGCCGCGGGTCGGTTGGCTATTGGCCGGCCGCCGGTGATCGGCGCCGGCCTGCCGGGCTATGCTGATCCCTTGCCCCAGGCCCTGGTGCTGACGGCCATCGTCATCGGCTTCGCCATGACGGCTTTCGTCATCATGCTGGCGCTCAAGGCCCGTGCTGAAATGGGCACTGACCATGTGGACGGGGAGGCGCCATGAGCGATCTCGCGATTGCCCCGGTCCTGGTGCCCTTGCTGGCCGGTATCCTGCTCCTGCTGTTTCGCGGCCGGGATCTCCGGGAGCGACGGGCTTTCGGGCTCCTGTCCGTGTCGGTTCAGGTCTTGCTGGCCCTGGCCCTGCTGGATGCCACCGCTAGCGGCGCCATCCTGACCCATGCCCTAGGCAATTGGCCGGCCCCCTTTGGCATCGTCATGGTGGCGGACCGGCTGGCGGCCTGGATGCTGCTGATCACGGCTCTACTGGCCTTATTCGCCCTCTGGCACGCTTGCCATGGCCTCGATGTCCAGGGCCGGCACTTTCATGTCCTCTTCCAGTTGCAATTGTTCGGTCTCAACGGTGCCTTCCTCACGGGCGATTTGTTCAACCTCTTCGTTTTCTTCGAGGTCCTGCTGCTTGCCTCCTATGGCCTGGTCCTACACGGCGGTGGCCCCGCCCGCACCAAGGCGGGACTGCACTATGTCGTCATCAACCTGGCAGGATCCTCCCTCTTCCTCATTGCCGCCGGCCTTTTCTACGGCCTTTTCGGCTCCCTGAACCTGGCCCATCTGGCCCTGCTCATGGACCAGGTCCCGGCGGACAACCTGGGGCCGGCGCGGACCGCCGCCCTGCTACTCTTTGGTGTCTTCGCCCTCAAGTCCGCCCTGCTGCCCCTGCATCTCTGGTTGCCGGCCACCTACGCCCGCGCCAGCGCGCCGGTGGCGGCCTTGCTCGCCATCATGACCAAGGTGGGGGCCTATGCCATCCTGCGGGTCTCGACCCTCTTGTTCAGCGGCCCGGCCGGGACCATGACCGGTCTCATCGACCCCTGGCTGCTCCCACTGGCCATGGGCACTCTCCTCGTCGGCCTGCTGGGGGCTCTAGCCGCCCGGCGTCTCACTGACCAGGCCGCCTATCTGGTCATCGCCTCCGTGGGCACCCTGCTCATCGCCTTTGGTCTCGGCAGTCGCGACGCCATCGCCGCCGGTCTCTATTACCTGCCCCATTCTACCCTGGCCGCCGCCGCCCTGTTTCTCTTGACGGAGCGCATCGCCGCCGGGCGGGGCGCCCTTGCCGACCGTCTTGAACCAGGTCCCGATATCCCGGCGGCGCCTCTGGTGGGCGCCCTCTTCTTCCTGTGCGCCATCCTGCTGGCGGGCTTGCCACCCCTGTCGGGCTTCATCGGCAAGTTCCTGCTGCTGCAGGCGGCCATGGCCCATCCGGGCTGGCCCTGGATACTGGGGATCGTCCTGCTGGGCGGATTGTTGGGCCTCATCGCCCTGGCCCGCTCCGGCAGTCTGCTTTTCTTCCGTTCCGCCGCCTGGACGGGGAGCGCTGGGGTAGCGACGTCGTCCAGCCCCTTGGGCCCCGCCATCGGCCTCCTGGGCTTGACCCTCATTCTGACCTTCTGGGCGGGGTACTGGCTAGCGCAGGCCACCGCCATCGCCGATCAACTGCTGCAACCCCAACTCTATATTCGCGCCGTCCTGGGAGGCCAGCCATGAATGCGCTCAAGCGGCTGCTGCCCCACCCCTGGCTGACCCCGGTCCTCGTTTTAGTGTGGCTGCTGCTCAACAACACCCTGGCACCGGGTCATCTCCTGCTCGGGCTCCTGCTCGGCTGGCTGATCCCACTCTTTACCCTGCGCTTCTGGCCGGAAACCGTCCATTTCCGCCGGCCCCTGACCTTGCTCCGCTTCATTGGCGTGGTCCTGCTGGACATCATCTTGGCCAACCTGACCGTGGCCAGGCTCATCCTGGGCAAGTCGGATAAACTCAGGCCCACCTTTTTCCTGGTTCCCTTGGATGTCAAGAGCGAGCTGACCATCAGCCTGCTGGCCAACACCGTCAGCCTTACTCCGGGCACTGTGTCAGTGGAAGTCAGCCCGGATCGCCGCTTTCTACGCGTCCATGCCCTGGACGCCCGGGACCCGGCAGCCATCCAATCCGAGATCAAGCAACGCTACGAGGCCCCCTTGCAAAGGGTATTCGAATCATGATGGCCATCGTCCTCACCATTGCCTTCGCCTTGGTGGCTGCCGCCTCCGCCCTCAGCTTCTGGCGCCTCCTGATCGGCCCCAGTGGCCCGGATCGCATCCTGGCCCTGGATACCCTCTACATCAACACCATCGCCCTCTTGATCCTGGCGGGTATCCACCTGGGCTCGGACCTCTATTTCGAGGCCGCCCTGCTGATTGCCGTCATCGGTTTCGTTGGCACCGTGTCCCTGTGCAAGTATCTGTTGCGCGGCGATATTATTGAATAGGCCCTGGGAGTAGCTCACCATGTTGCTGGATATCCTGCTTTCCCTCCTTATCCTCGCCGGCGCTGTCTTTACCTTCATTGGCTCCCTGGGGTTGGCGCGGCTGCCCGATTTCTACACCCGCCTGCATGCCCCCACCAAGGCGACGACACTCGGCGTTGGCAGCCTGCTAATTGCCTCGTCCCTCTATTTTAGCAACCAGGGCGAGGGCATCAGTCTGCACGAGATCCTCGTGACCCTCTTTCTGTTCATCACGGCTCCCGTCTCGGCCCATTTGCTCGGCAAGGCCGGGTTGCATCAGAACCTGCCCAGCGTGGGGGAGAAAGAGACAGAGAGGGATTTGTCCTGAACAGGCCCTGCGGCCCTTCCTCCAGATTTCATCCAAGAACAGGCAGGTTTGCGGGCTTGCCACGCGTGGATTGCGGACCATCCCTTGTTATCAGGGGCTGATTGAAAAACGCCTGAGCCCTGGGTTCAGGGTGCGAAGGGCATCCAAGGCATCATGCGTCCGGCCCGGCCCATGGTCGAATCCATGGACCCGGCGATGGCATTCATTTTGGCATTGATCTGGTTCAGTTCGGCGACGATGGCGGGCAGGGCCGCCATCTGGCTGCTCATGATCCGCATCTGCTGCTCCATCGCCGGCATGGTCCCCATGGTGCTGGTCATGCGAAATAGCATCAGGGCCACAACGGCCCCCGCCTGGTCCGGCTCCCAGGTGTGCATATATTGATTCAGCCACTCGGCCTCTCGTGCGAAGGTCTGAAGCTCATGCCGCTTGTCTTCCGGCAGCAGGGCCAGGAGCTCATCCCGCTGCTTGTTGCGTGCTTCCGGACTTGTGGGCACGGAGGAGGCGGGAGCCGGGGGCTGGGTTTCCGTCTTAGACAAGGCATGAAGGGTCGACCAGCCGGCTAGGGCAGCTACCATCGCCAAGGCCAGGGTCATGAACCGCAGGCGGTGGGCTCGATGGCGGGCCTCGGTCCGGGCGGCATGCAACTCGCCGAGGAGGTTCCGTATAGTTTCTTCGGAAATTTCAGTTGGCATGGGGGTCCTCGGGCTCTCGCCCCTGGCATTCACTCAAGTATGTCCGCCTTGGGCAATGATGATCTCACAGACCGCCGATTCGATCACTCGCATGTCCGTGAGGGGGTAGGGCGGTATGGCGAGCTGGCGCAGGCGCTCCTGGTAGTTCATGCAGTAATCAAGGTGAAAACCAAGGAACCCGTCCTCCTGCTTGACGTCATGGATATCCCTGACATAGGCGGCGTAATTGGCGGTCTGGGCCATGTGGTAGTCGGTTGGCGCCTGGCCCCGACGAAAGCGCTCGATGCGGGCATCCCAGGTGGGATAGACGGCGGGGGCGGCGAAATGCAGCACCTTTGAGGCGGCCACCAGGGATTGGAGACAAGCAGCGATGGCATCTACCCCCGGCAGTGAGAATTCTGCCTTAGCGGAGCGCGCCAGACCGAAGGCCCGGACTGCCGCGTCAAGATGGCGGGGATCCAGGCGGAGGCTGGCTGGCATCCAGCCATGGGCAAAGGTCGCCGTCAGCAAGAAGGCATCCTCCACTCGCAGAGTTGCACGCGCCGCCTCCATCAGGGCCGGATAGGCGCGCACAAAGGCCGCTTCTCTCGAACCGTCGGCGAGCTTGTTGACGCGCACCAGGTCCACTGCCTGATCCAGGGTCTGGAGATTGATATGGCTGAAGGTGTGGATATTCATATACGCAATCGCTTCTAGCGAGCCCGACCGGGGCAAGGATCTCGACCGCCCTCCTCAGAACACTGACCGAAACCCGGCAAAGCTTGACAGATCGGCGCCGCAAGGTCGAGGGCACGCGCCTTAATTCCTGGCGGCCATGCCTCATGAGCATCGGGGTAACGGATGATAATTGCTGGCCGATGACGCAAGATAAGCCTCTCTTTTTCGTTTCCATCAGGAGTCGTTATGACCAGGTCCCCATCCTATCTGGGCGGTTGGCTGATCCGCCTTGCCGGCTTGGCCATTCTACCCCTTCTCGCTTGGGCGCAACCTGGCGTGACCCAAGGGGATGGCGGCATCCCGCTGACACCCAGGACCTGGTCCGGGGCGCCGGGCATGACGCTAATAGGCCGGGGGTTGCCTGGGGGAGAAGTCGATGCGGGT